>Ga0194122_10001411_pt1 | contig 29305 bp, 35 predicted proteins | sample TA2MahCa10mmetaG_FD_155487 | JGI IMG/M metagenome (GOLD analysis project Ga0194122, IMG submission 155487) | Freshwater microbial communities from Lake Tanganyika, Tanzania - TA2015021 Mahale Deep Cast 10m | ecosystem: Environmental > Aquatic > Freshwater > Lake | place: Tanzania: Lake... | reverse complement strand
CCCTTGAGCAGCGCTCCACCTATCTCGGCACCCAGAGCGATATCCACACCCACGCCCATGATCTGCCCCCGCAGATGGGCTGCTGCCTGGCCAGTGGCAGCGCGGAGCAGCGCCATGTGGCTCGGCTGATCGATCAGGGCCCCTGGCCGGTGCAGCATCCAGCCGTGATCGAGACCCGGCACCCCTCTCCGCCCGGTGCAGCCTTGGAAGCTCTGGCTCGGATTCTGCGCCACCGCGATCGTTTGCTGGCGGTGAATCCCTTTGGATCCTCCTCGGATCTGGATGCCGCGCTGCGCTGCGCCCTCACCACCCTGGTGCGCCCGCAATTCGGTGTGGTGCGCCCCCCAGCGGGTACGGCAGCGGGTCTGCGCTATCTGCGCGATCGCATCAGTGTGCCCCGCGACATGTCACTGCATGCAGCCCGCATGCTGCGCGGCGCTCTCGAGACCTGTGCCGCGCAGGTGGGAGAGGAGCAGGGCCCTGGCCTGCCGGTGCAGCATCGCCGCGATCAGAACCCGGAGCCCTTCCTAGTGGCCGCCGCTTGATCAGCGGCCGTTGATGCTCGATTTCTTCTGCATCAGGTAGGTCACCAGTTCCTGTTGAAGAGAGATCAGCTCGCGGGTGCAGCCACGGAACGCGGCGCGGTGACGGATCTCTTCGTGTCGCGTATTCAGATCGCGCAACATCAGGTCGATCGCATCGAGTTGCGCCCGGTTCATCGACTCAATCTGCACTCATCCGACCCTATCAACCACTGGTTTGGAAGCTCGCTAGCGTCCGGCTATCGAAACCTCCGGGCGATGACGAGCGCTTCCCGCTTCTCCGGGCTTTTGGCGGTGATGGGGCTCCTGGCCTCTCCCCTTCCCGCTCTGCTGGCTCCACCGGAGGCCTCCGCTCTCGAGCTCAACGGGCAGACCTATTTCACCCAGCCGCCCTGGAAGGTCGATTTTCGTTATTTCTACTGGTACACCAACCAGGCTCTGCCGGAGTACTACTTCACGGTCACCCTGGCGGAGAACGCTGGGGCGGATCTCGGTGGCCTCGTGATCACCCAGACCCGCGGCGTGGATCGGGACTTCTGGTTAGCCCCCAAGCAGGCCCGTGCCTTCTTGGGCTTGCCCCGTCGGGAAGGGGCGGCGGTGCCGGTGGAGGCGCAGTTCGACGAGAACGCCCGCACGCTGCGGGCTGTGTTTCCCGATCCCCCCAAGCCGGGGCAGACGGTCACCCTGGTGCTGCGCCCGCCTCTGAATCCGATGTGGGCCGATACCTACATGTTCTCGGTTCAGGCCCTGCCGGCGGGGCCGAATCCGTCGCCCGCCTCCCTGGGCTTTGCCCGAATGGAGATCCTCAATCGCACGAACTGGTAGGGCGGCTGCGCCATGCCGCCAACCCGAACACCAGGGCCATCAGCAGGTAGCCCTGGGCCCAACTGGCTCCGGTGCCCCAGCCCAGCTGCAGGTTGGTGTCGGCCTGGCTGAATTGCCAGGCATGCATCACCCCGAACCAGGAGGCCAGGGCGGCGATGAGCGCCGTGAAGCTGGCTGCCCGGAAGCGCTGCTCGATCACGTAGACGACCATGGCCGCCAGGAGCATCGCGGTGATGATCTGCCCTTGCTCGAGGGCGAAGGCTCCTGAGGCCCAGACATCGGCCTGCTGGAGGCTCTTCAGCAGGGCGGGCCCAAAGGGAGTGTCGGCGTTTCCCGCCCCACCAGCCCGTAGCCCGGCCTTGAGCAGTAGGGCTCCCCAGCCCGCGAGGCCCGGCATCAGACCGAGGGCCACCGCCGGCGCGTGGGCTGAGGGGGTGGCCTGGAAGGCCTGGGCTGTGATCACCAGGCCGATGTAGAGCACGATCGCCATGCCCGCCTCGATCGGCACCAGCTGCCCGATCACCCCGAACAGCCCCAGCAGGCAGCCCGCCGCCATCACCACCCCGTTGAGCCAGGAGTAGCCGATGCGGGCTCCCATGCCCTTCCATCCGGGGTGCCCGATGTAGATGGTGGTGGGGAAGCAGGATCCCAGGGCAGCCGCCAGCAGGGTGCCGCTCCCGTTGATCAACAGGGAGCTGCGCACGGGGTAGCGGTCACCGGCGGCTTCGGCACTTTCGATGTTCTGGAGGGAGCCCAGCACGTTGAACAGCCCCATTGGCACGATCACCCCCAGCCAGGGCATCAGCTGGCTGCGGGCTCCCCACAGGGCCTGCAGTTGCAGTTGGGGCAGTCGCCAGCCGATCTGCGCGCTCTCCTGGGCCCAGAGCTGGGGGTTGCTCTGAATCAAGCCACTGCTCCAGGCCAGGCCCGTGCCCACCAGCACAGCCAGCAGGCCGCCGGGGATGGGTAGGCGTGCCTTGCCGTAGTAGGTGGCCAGGATCACCGCCAGCACCGCCAGACCCACCACGGGTTGGGCATAGGTGCGCAGCAGGAAGCCCAGGGCGATGTAACCCAGGGCAATGCCGGCCAGGGTGGAGAGCAGGGCGGCCCTCGGTAACCAGCGGCGCAGTTGGTTCACGCAGAAGGCTCCGCCGGCCTCCAGCAGCCCGGAGCCGAGGCAGGCCATCAGGCCCGCCTGCCACGAGAGTCGCACTGCACTGTCTGCATCAAGCCCCTGCGCCAGGGCCGAGAGTTTCACCGGCAGCATCACCAGGAAGATGTAGGCGAAGAGGCTGACGGTGTTGATCCCGTAGGGAAGAGCGGTGCGATCCGATCTCTGTTCCCGCTGCCCGAGTCGATAGGCCTGCAGGGCATAGGCCCCATTCCCCAGCAGCAGGCTGATCCCGGTGGCGGGAAGGATCGTTCCGAACACCAAGCTGTCGGGATAACCCAGCACAGCGCGGCAGAGGCTCACGATCAGCAGGATCTGGATCAGGTTGTCGAGCCCCAGACCGAGAAATCCATCCACATCTCCGCTGACAAACCAGCGGGGTCCGGTGCGTGGGTTGTTCATGGGTTCTGCCGATGGTCCCAAGATGGGGCCAGTTGCTGCTCTCCAGCATGCAAGCCCGCTGGAATGGAACCGTGATCGCCGAGAGCGATGACATCGTGATGCTGGAAGGCAATGCCTACTTCCCGCTGTCCGCCTTGCGGATGGAGTTTTTTCAAGACAGCGATCACACCAGCAGCTGCGGCTGGAAGGGCACCTGCCGTTACTGGGATGCCGTTGTGGATGGACAGGTGAATGCCAACTGCGCCTGGAGCTACGAAACCCCCAAACCTGCGGCCGCTGAGATCGCCACACGGGTGGCGTTTTGGAAAGGCGTGCAGGTGAGCTGAATCGCCCATTGACGGCTTCCGAGTCACCGCTTGCATAGGGCCATCGGACGCTCGAAGGCGCGATGGCCTCCCCGAAGGATGCAGCGAGCCTGGTGCTGCTGTGTCTCTACTGCTTTGTGAGCCTGCGCCTGATGCTCACCTGGCGTACCCAGCGGGGAGTGCGCCGTCAGCGAGAAGCCGTGATCTCCCGCCTGCCGCAGTCGGATCAATCCAGCGCTGACCGCCGCGCGGCTTAGCGCAGTGGTTCATGCGGCTTGCGCATAGTGCGGTGATCTGTCGTTAGGAATGCAGAAGCTCCCCCCGCTCCGCCATTAGCTTCCTGGCACCTGAAGATGAACTGAAGTCTTGGCTCACACGTCTCCCGGTGGTCAGGACTACGCCTTCCGAGGTGATCCGGCTCAGTTGGCGTTGATGGCCTCGGCTGCGAATTACATCGCTCTGCACTACTCCAGCGATCTGCGCATGGCGGATCTGGCCCTGCACTGCCATGTGAGCGTGCGCACCCTGCAGAACCTCTTCCATGCCCACTGCGGAGAGCCTCCCCTGCGGGCCTTGCGTCGCTATCGCCTCCAGCAGCTGCATCGCTCCATCGCCGAGCGGGCCTGGACCCCTCTGCGCCAGCTCTACCGCAGCTGCGGTCTGACCGGATCGATTGCCGATCGGGATCTGTTTCTGGAGATCTACGGCATCACCATGCGCGAGCACCAGGAGAGCTGCCGAATCAAGATCGCCGCTCTGTCCTCGGCTCCACTGGCTAGCACCGCTCCAAAGGCGGATCTGCACCGCTTTGTCTCCAGCGCCGCCTGAGTCTTCAGCTGGTCGGCAGCAGGGACGAGTGGTGATGCTCGATCTTCCACTCTCCGTCTTTATAGGCGTAGACGAAGGTGTATCGGGCTTGGACCCAACCTTTGTGGTCTAGCTCGAAGCTGTAGTTGCCCGCATCGATGGCCATGTTGCAGTCGCTGTGGATCACCCTCTGGTCGATGCGCCCCGTGGGGTCATGGCTCAGAAAGCCCTGGAAATAGTTGCTGATGCCCTCCGCATCGGTGCGGGCCACGCCGGAGAGGGTCGGCAGCAGCAGGGCGTCATCGCTGTAGAGGGCGGTGACCTGGGTGGGATCCCCTGTGGCCAGAGCCGCATTCCAACGATCGAACAGGGCCTCCACCTGCGGCCGGCTGAGGGTGTGGCAAACCTCGGCCTCGGCCGCCCTTGCCGCTGGCGCCACCATCAGCACCAGGGCGATCAGCAGGGGCAGCACTCCTCGCCAAACTCGGCTTAGGGTCGCCCCATGGCTCTGCGCTTGCCTCCCTTCCAGCCCCTGCCGGCCCCGAGCGGTCGGGGTAAGGACCTGTTGGAGGTGTTGATTGCGGATCTGCATCCCACTCAGCTTTGCGTCGGGATGGCGGAGATCGAAAGCCGCCAGAACGATTTTGCTCAGGATGACCCGGCTGAGCAACGCCACTACCTGCGCCGAAAGCCCACCCCGTTAGTGCGCAGCGCCAGCGGTGAGTTCTGGATGGTGGACCGTCATCACCGCCTCAGGGCACTGCTGGAGCTGGATCCCCAGGCTGTGGCCTTCGGTTATGTGGCGCTTCAGCTGGAGGTGTCTGAGCATCACGCCGTGTTGGATCAGCTGCATCGCCGCGGCTGGCTCTACCTCTATGACGGCCGCGGCTTGGGCCCCCTCGATCCAACTGCCCTGCCCGTGAGCCTCAAGGACACGCAGGACGATCCCTACCGCAGCCTGGTGTGGAAGCTGAAGCGGGAGGGTGCGATCGCGGCCGCTCCCCTGATTCCCTTTCATGAGTTCCGCTGGGGGGCCTGGTTGCGCAGCCGTCAGCTGCCTCCCTTCAGTTCCCAGAAACTGGATCCGGCGCTCCCCGCTGCCCGTGCCCTGGCCCGCTCGCGGGCGGCTTCTCACCTCGCCGGCTGGATCGGGCCGTCGTGCCTAGCTTGAGATCAGCCGCCTTGCTGCTCAGTCATGTATCGCCACCTGCTGGTGCCCACCGACGGCTCGGAGCTTTCTCAACAGGCGGTGGAGTCGGCCGTAGCGATGGCGCGGGAGTGCGGAGCCTCGATCACCTTCTTCCACGTGCAGCCGAGCTTCTACGGCCGGCCCGATGTGGCCCTGTATGGCGAGGGGTTGGTGCTCGATCCGCTCCTGAGTGAGCAGTTCAGCAAGGCCAACGCCGACTTCGCTGCGTCGATCCTCGATGCCGCCAAGGAGCAGGCCCGGCAGCAGGGGGTGCTCGCCGATGGCGACACCTGCGTGAATCCTGTGATCTATGAGGCGATTCTTGAGGCTGCCCAGGAGCACCATTGCGATCTGATCCTGATGGCCTCCCATGGGCGCCGGGGTTTGGCGGCTCTGGTGCTCGGCAGTGAAACGGCACGGGTGCTCACCCATGCCCAGCTACCGGTGTTGGTGATTCCCTCCCGCCCCCAGGACTGAGCGCTGAGGCTCAGAGGTGGCTCTGCAGGTTGCTCGCCTGCTCGATCAATTCCCGGGCGGTGGCCTCATAGACCTGCTCGGCTTCTGCGGCGGACCGGCCGACGCAGGTCATCCCCAACTTGCCGAATTCCGACAGGCAGCCGAGCAGGTGAAACACACTGCCCCGCAAGCGGGCGGGGTCGTAGTGCAGATCGGCCTTGGCCACGATGTCGATCAGGTCGGCTGGCAGCAGACCGCGCAGCTGGGGATGGGTGAGGTTGTCGGTAGCCATGTAGTGCAGGGCCTGTCCGGTGGGGGCGAGGAACTCTCCGCTGCCCTCCTCCAGGTGACCGGTGGTGATGGCGCGCAGGGCCATGTAGGGATGGGTGGTGCCCCCCTGCCGCAGGTTCACCTCAATGGCCTGCAGATCCCACTCGCCATCGATCTGCAGGGCGATGAAGTCAACGGCATAGCGCTCCAGGGCTCCTTCCGCGGCGAGTGCTTCGCCAACGGCCTGGCCATGGCGCATCAGGGCGAGTCGATAAGCGGGATCGGCGGGGAATCGGCAGCCGATGTAGGTCTGCCCATTGGCTCCCCCCAGGATCTGCTCATGGGAGGAGAGCACCTCCACCCGCCCTCCTGGGTGAATCGTGCCCTGCACGCTCGGTGAGCTCAGCAGGCTGCCCCCCTCCAGCCAGGCTTCCACCAGGGCCCCTTGCTGGACCAGCAGGGTTGTCCACTCTGCCGCTGGCATCGGGATCTGATCGAGTGCCCCGCGCAGCACGGCCCTGCGTTGAGCCGCACTGCATTCCTGCAGCTGCAGAGGCTCGAGCTGCAGGGTGGCATTTCCCTCCCCGCTGATGCCCTCGTTGAGCTTGACCACACAACGGCGCAGCTCGGGATGGGCTTCCCAGAGATCGGCGGTCGCTTCGGCCAGATCATCGAGGCTGTGCACCAGGCTGCTGCCGGGCGGATGGGGCACGCCACAGCGCTCGAACAATTCACGGCTGCCGGCCTTACTGCCCCAGTGCCCCAGGCTGGGGTCAGTCCCGAGGAGAGGGATCTGCAGCACCTCGGAGAGCTGCTTCTCGAGTTCGGTCACCACAAAGCAGCTGATGAAGCTGCGCCCCGGCCGCAGTTGATCGCGGATGCGTTCCAACAGGGCCGGACGCTCCAGCAGTTTTTCGGTGAGGGGTCGGTTGGAGGCGTCGTCGGTGTCGAACAGCTGTAGGCGCCGCCTGGCATGGGAGGTCGGCACGCCCGGCAGCAGCTCCAGCACCGCATCCACCACCAGCTCGGGCAGCAACTTGCTGGTCACGTAGATCGCCCGCACCCCCGGATCGCGCAGGCGGATCAACGAGAACAGCTGGCGTTCCTCGTAGTGGTGGGCTCCGGTGACCAGGGCCATCAGAGCCCTGTCCATGCTGAGGGATGGCACCACCAGCACATCGAAGGATCCGCCCTCCCCGCTGTGTTCACAGCCCCAACCGGGCTGCAGCTGGGCTTGAAGTGCGTGGAAGGAAAGGGCCATGGACCAACTCTGGCCGTTGCTTCCGTTTTTGGCGTCAGCGGGCTATGCCGAAGTTGAGCCTCTGTTGTCTTGGTGAAATCTGGAGATCCCACGCCGGCTTCCTTTGAGGCCTGGGGGCAGTGGTCTGTCCCGCCGGATCGCCCTGATCCGATTGCACGTCTCGAGGAGCAGAACCGCAGCCGGCTTCCCTGGCTGATCGCCGAGCGGCACCGCCGCATGGCCGTGAATCCCTTCGCCTGGTTTCGCGGCACTGCGGCCCAGATGGCTTCTGACCTCAACGCTCTCCCCCGCAGCAGCCATCGGGTGCAGCTCTGCGGCGATGCGCACCTGATGAATTTCGGCTTCTACGCCTCCCCGGAGCGCAGCCTGGTCTTCGACATCAACGATTTTGATGAAACGGCTCCAGGCCCCTTTGAGTGGGATCTCAAACGCCTCTTGGTGAGTCTGGTGCTGGTGGCACGCCAACTCAAGTTGGAGGCATCGGATCAGGAACGGCTCGCTCGCAAGGTGGCGGGGGGCTATCGCAAGGCGATCAGCAGCTTTGCCGCGCTGCCCACCTTGAAGCTCTGGAACACCTTGCTGCATGTGGAGCGCTTCGTGGCAGACCTGCCGCAGACGGCCTTTCGCCGCGACCTGGAGTGCGCCATGAATCAGGCCCTGCGGCGCACGGGCCGTCAGGCGGTGCAGAAGCTCTGTGAGTTTCACCCCGATGGCACCGCCCTGATCCGCCATGAACCACCCCTGATCTGGCGCCACCGGCTCGTGAATCAGGAGTGGTTAGCTCATCCCGACCATGACCATGCCATCGCGGTGTTAATGGCCGGCTATCGCGAGAGCCTTCCTTCCCATCGCCGCTATCTGCTGAGTCGTTTCGAGGTGGTGGATACGGCCTTCAAAGCGGTGGGGGTTGGGTCCGTGGGCACCCGCTGTTCGATCGGATTGCTCAAGGGCCCCCACGCTGATGACTGGTTCTTGTTGCAGAGCAAGCAGGCGCTGCCCTCCTGTTTGCCCAGCGGCGATGACGCTGAGCAGCACCAGGGGCAGCGGGTGGTGGAGGGGCAGCGGTTGATGCAGTGCGTGTCGGATCCGTTCCTCGGCTGGATTACGACTCCCAGGGGGGTGCAGCTCTACTGGCGGCAATTGCGGGACTGGAAGTCGGCCATCAGCCTCGAGGCGATCAGCCCTGATTCCCTCAAGGCCTATGGACGTCTGTGCGCCTCGGTGCTGGCGCGCGCCCATGCCCGCTCGGGTGATCCCGATCGCCTCAGCGCGGAGCTCGGGGAGGACAAGCGTTTTGATCGGGCCATGGCTGGCTTTGCCGTGGCCTATGCCGACCAGGTGGAAATTGATCACCGCTCCATGCTGCAGGCGATGGCCAGCGGACGGCTCACAAGTTCAGGCTGATCTGCACACCTGTGGTGAGGATCCCAGGGGTGGGTGCGTTGGTGCCACTGGGGTTGAAGATCCACTGCAGCGTGGGCTGAAGGTTGAGGTTGGGGTTGATCTGCAGGCGATAGCCCAACTCGATCAAGCCCTCATAGGGCTTGGTGGGAAAGCTGGGAGAGGCCTGCGAACTGAGGCCGGCATGGCCTCCGCCCAGCACCAGCACATCAAATGGGCGCTTGGGGAAGAGGCCCTGCACCACCAGGCCCCCTCCGACAAAACTCGGGGCCGGATCCAGGCTCACGCTCGGGGAATAGGAGCCACCGATCCAGACCCGATCATCCATCCCGAGGTTGAGCCCGCTGCGCCAGGTCACGCTGCCGTAGAGCCCTTCCCCACCTTTGGTACTGGTGCGAAAGGCCCCCACACTGATCAGCCCCGGCGGTAGGGAGGTGCCGGCTGGTGCCCGCCGGGTGAGGCTGGCAGGGCTGTAGTCGAGCTGCAGCACATGGGCGCTGCCCAGGCCAGCGGGAGTGCTGCTCCAGGTAGGGGCGTTGAGGTCACGCCAGCCGTAGCGCAGGGTGAGATCCGGGCGCGCCTTGAGATCCACCACGGCGCCCAGGGTGGAGTAGGGATTGATCGGAAGACCGTTCAGCAGGATGTTGTAGGTGTCATTCAACGCCGAGTGCACGTAGCTGTTGAAGATCGGGGCGGTCATCAACGCTCCCTCAAAGTCGCTCTCCAACGGGAGCACACCGGCCTTGAACTCAAGCCAGCCGTCGCCGGCGTGGCGCTCCAGGCTCAGCTCCGTGGGGTAAAAGGCTGTGGGATACGAGAGCGTCTGGGGGTTGAGAAAGGCTCCGATCCGCTCGGCGTAGCTCGCATCGCCAGAGACATGGTTGAGGTTGAGATTGACCCTCCAATGGTCCAGCTCGCTCCAGCTCTCTTTGGGGCGCTCGTGTCCGCGACTGGCGCTGAGCGTGATCGAGCTCTTTTGAATCCAGGCGGAACTCTGGGCCAGTCCCCCCAGGGGATTGGCCATCGGCTCCGCGGTGTAGCTCAGTTCCAGCTTCAGCCAGCTGGGTAGCTTCAGGCTCTTCTCCAGGGACTGCGGCTGACGCTCCTCGGGAATGGCTGGTGGCTCGGAGGCCCGTAGCGGAGCGCCGCTGCAGAGCAGGGCCAGCAGCAAGAGCCCCCCAGCTCGAGGAGCCAGGGGGCAGAAGCGCTGCAGCAGCGATGCGGGGGTCAGCCTTTCTGGCTCTTGCGAGCCCGGGGCTTGGCTTTGGCCTTCGGGGCCTCGTCGCTCGGGGCGGCAGGAGCTTCGTGCAGCGCGCTGGAGGAGCCTTCGCCGCTCACCACCACGCTCACGACTCGGCCGCCCTGGCGAATCACGCGTTGGAGGGCCTCATTCATGCGGCTGAAGGGCACACGAGTGGTGTAAGCCCCGTGCCGGACGAAGCGGTTGTTGGCGATGCCGGTGGCGGTGATCGTCACCACGCGGCTGCCGTCACCGGCTGCTCCGGCGCTGGGGGCAGACACCAGCAGCTCCTGGCTGCGGAAGCCGTAGGCGGGGGTGCCATCAATGCGGCGTGCGCTGGGCAGGTCACCACTGGGCAGATCACTGCCGGAGGAGACGGCGGCGCTGAAGGGTCCGTCGGTGCTGATGTGGGCATAGGACACCCGAACAGCACTGCCGGAGCCGCTCACCGGAATCGGGCGGTTCTGATGCAGGGCCTGGCCCAGCTTGAACTGGGTGCCGTTGCGATCTCCTTTCACGGAGGCGGCGGCACCGCGGGCCAGTTGCATCAGATAGGAGAACTGCCGGCCCTCATGGCCAACCGAGTAGTTCCAGCCATGCAGGTGGGGAACGAGGTCGTTGCCGAAGTTGGCGTTGTATTCAGCGCTGTCGATGTAGGAGTCGATCTCGGCGTCGTAGCCCTGCTCCTGCAGGATCGTGAAGTGGTGGAGCATTTCCTCTTTGTTGTGAGGAGCGCGGCCCAGCAGGTGCTTGTGGTTCAGCTCGATGAACCGGTAGGGATTGCAGTTCTCGAAGAAGCGGGAGCGGTATTGCGCACTCTTGGCCACCAGGCGCACGAATTCGCGCACGTTGAGGTAGCCATTGCGGAACAAGGATTCGCTGCCTTCCAGGCGATCACTCTTCATCACGTGCTGCCCGCCCAGCACCTGCTGGTAGACGGCGCGAATGATCGTGCTTTTCTCGCTCTCCGAGGCATGTTTCCAATGCTACTTGTGTTGGCCGTTGGCAAACCGCTCGATACCCAGGTCGGGGGCTTTCACGAGAGACATGACGATCGGAAAGGCAGAAGGAACAGCGCGTGACGCACGCAGCCGGGCCGAAGGTAGGCGCGGTTTCCTTCGCTGTCTCGCAAAGATTGCGAGCTCTTCATGCCTCAGATCGCCTGCAATCAGGAGGCTGGACTGTCTTCCAGACGCCAATTCAGATCTTCTCCGGCGTGGAACGGCACCAGCAGGGTCGTGCTGTCAGCTCCGGCGCTCAGTTCCATCAAGGCCGGCACCTCGGAGCCATCGCGGATCAAGGTGATGCTGCCTTTGTTGAGGGGAAGGCCATAGAAGCGGGGCCCGAACACACTCGCGAAGCCCTCCAGGCGTTCGAGCGCTCCCTCCTGCTCAAACACCTGGGCGTAGCTCTCGATGGCGTAGGGGGCGTTGTAGATGCCGGCGCAGCCGCAGGCGGATTCCTTGGCTCCGCGGGGGTGGGGTGCCGAATCGGTGCCGAGGAAGAACTTGGGATTGCCGGAGGTGGCTGCCGCCCGCAGGGCCAGGCGGTGCCGTTCTCGCTTGGCGACCGGAAGGCAATAGAAGTCGGGGCGTAGGCCGCCCAGAAACATCGCGTTGCGGTTGATGTGCAGGTGGTGTGGGGTGATCGTGGCCGCCAGGTTGGCGGGGCCGCTGGTCACGAAATCCGCGGCATCGGCTGTGGTGATGTGCTCGAGCACCACCTTCAGAGCGGGGTGTCTGCGCAGCAGCGGTTCGAGATGCTGCTCAATGAACACGGCCTCGCGATCAAAGATGTCGATGCCCGGGTCGGTGACCTCGCCGTGGATCAGCAGGGGCATGCCGATGCGCTCCATCGTCTCCAGCACCGGGGTGATCGCCTTGAGATCACGCACCCCCGCATCGGAATTGGTGGTGGCGCCCGCCGGATAGAGCTTTGCGGCGGTGAACACCTTCTCCGTGAAGCCGCGCTCTAGTTCCTGGGCTGCAATGGTTTCGGTGAGGTAGGCCGTCATCAGCGGCGTGAAGCGATCCCTCCGCTCCGGACGCAGGGCCTGAAGGATGCGCTCTCGGTAGCTGCGGGCCTGATCAACGCTGGTGATCGGCGGCTTCAGGTTGGGCATCACGATCGCCCGGGCGAATTGCCGGGCCGTGTGATCCACCACGGCCTGGAGCATCGCTCCGTCACGCAGGTGCACGTGCCAGTCGTCCGGTCTGCGGATCGTGAGGGTGCGGGAGGTGTCGCTCATGGCCCCTGGGCTCTAAGGGGAGTCTGATGGCTGGCGTCGATTCGGCCCCCCGGCCACCAGGTAGGCGCTCAGCGAGAGCAGCAGCACGCTGCCGCTGAAGACCAGCAGGTTGGTGGTGTTGTTGATCGGGAAGATCAACATCGACTTGAACGCGGCCACGATCAGGGCGACCACGATCACCTTCACCAGCTTTTCCTTGAGGGCATCGAGGCTGCGGATGTCCAACAGACCATTGCTGCCGGCATCGGGGCCCCGCGCCGCTTCAATTTCGGAGATCAGCAGCTCATAGACGCCATAGCCAAAAATCATCATCGCGATTCCGATCAGGTAGAGGTCAATGCCTCCCACCAGCTCTCCGAGCAGCATCGCCACGGTGCGGCTGTCATCCGGTGAGGCATCCATCAGCAGTCGGATCGAATGCCAGATCTCTGAGGTTCCGCTGATAAAGGTGGCCCCGCTGCCTAGCAGGCTCATCACCACCGGAACGATGGCAATCAGGCGGAACTTCCATAACCAGCGCTCGAAGACCTCTTCAATGGCGGAACTGATTCGTCGCATCGATCTGCTGCAGATGGAGCGCTCCGGCGACCCTAGGGGCCGCTGGTTTTCGCGTTGAGGTGGTGGAGCCGGCTCCCAAGGAACTGGTGGCGATCCGGGTGCAGCCCCGCGCCAGCCGTGATCGGGTGCTCGGGGAGCGCGATGGGGTGCTCGCGATTGCCTTGAAAGCTCCCCCAGTGGATGGGGAGGCGAATGCGGCGCTGCTGAAATTTGTGGCGCGCTGTCTCGGTGTGGCGTCCAGGCAGGTGGAGCTGGTGCGGGGACACACCAGCCGGCAGAAATGGATTCGCGTCGAGGGCATTGAAGCCGCCGTGGTGCGGGCTCAGTTGTTGGGGGAGGCCTGATGCACCGCTTCCTAAACTGGGGGGATGACCGACCTGGAGTGCCAGCAACCAACGCCATCCGCAGCGGATGAGCCGTTGTTCATCACCGAGCAACTGGCCCGTTTGCTGCCCCTGGTGAATGGCGGCTCCCGTGTCGCGCGGGTGGACTCCACCCATGCCGCCGCTGCCCTGCCCTCTTTGCTCAGCTGGGATGACGACGGTCAGTTGAGCGTGGATTGATCCTTGGGCCCGGCTTCCCGCCGCGACCAACCGCAACAGCTGTTGTTGCTGGCCGGCGGGGGGCATAGCCATGCCCTGCTGCTGCGCCGCTGGATTATGCGGCCCCGCAGCAAGCCCCAGCGCTGCGTGATCGTGCTGGTCAACCGACACAGCACAACGCTCTACTCCGGAATGGTTCCCGCTCTAGTAGCGGGGCGGTATCCGCTGGAGGACTGCCGCATCGATCTGCGGGATCTCTGCCGCCGCGCCGGGGTCACCTTCGTGCAGGCGGAGATCGTGGGGCTGGATCCCCAGGCCCGGGAGCTGCAGCTGAAGGATCGGCCGGGGCTGCGTTTCGATCGCCTCAGCCTGGATGTGGGCTGCCAGACGCGCTGGCATGGTCGCGACGGCACCCAGACAGTGAAGCCTCTGGAGCCCTTTCTCGCCTGGCTGCAGCAGCGCCCAGCGGCTCCCTTGCGCATCCGTGGTGGTGGAGCGGCCGCGGTGGAACTGGCCCTGGCCCTGCGGGCGCGGGGCTTTGATCCCGTTCTTCTGCTGCGGGGGGAGCAGCTCCGGCTGGGCTCAGCGGCTGCCAACCGCGCGGGTGAGCGCCTGCTGCGGGCAGTCGGTATCCCGCTGAAGCGTCAGATCGGCCCCGAGGCTCAGGCTGATCTGGCCTGCACGGGCAGTGAGGCTCCGGCCTGGTTGTCGGCCTCCGGATTGCCGGTGGATCCCCTCAGTGGACGGGTGCTCACCGAGGCGAGCCTGGCGGTGCAGGGCTTCCCTGATCTGTTCGCCTGCGGCGACTGCGCCCTGATCGCCTCAGCTCCACGCCCGCCCTCGGGGGTGTGGGCGGTGCGGGCTGCCCCGGTGTTGGCGGAGAACCTGCGGCAAAGCTTGGCTCAACCTCGTGGCCGTTTGCGTCGTTGGCATCCCCAGCGCAGGGCCTTGCAATTGCTTGGTGATGGGCAAGGCCGCGCTGTGGCCTTTTACGGATCCTGGAGCCTTGGGCCATCCCGATGGATCTGGCTCTGGAAGGATCGGATCGATCGGCGCTTCATGGGGATGTTCGCGCCTCCGGCGGCCATGGCCGCGGCGGCAGCCCCGATGGCCTGCCGTGGCTGTGCCGCCAAGTTGCCCGGTGCTCCTTTGAGCTCAGCGTTAGCCCGCCTGCAGCCGGATCGGCGGGCGCCCGCCGCAGAAGATGCGGCCCTGCTGGATCGCACAGCCAGCGGAGAGCTGCTGCTCCAAAGCGTGGATGGATTCCCTGCCCTGGTGGACGATCCGTGGCTGAACGCCCGCCTGACCACCCTGCATGCCTGCAGTGATCTGTGGGCCAGTGGGGCCCGGCTCCAGAGCCTCCAGGCCCTGGTGACCGTGCCGGAGGCCGCGCCTCGCTTGCAGGAGGAGGTGCTGCTGCACACCCTGGCGGGCGTGCGCTCCGTTCTGGATCCGCTACAGGTGCCCTTGCTGGGTGGTCACACCCTGGAGGCTCGCGATGGGGCCGGCCTGGCCCTCGCCCTCTGCGTGAACGGCGTGGTGTCGCAGGCGCAGCACTGGCCTAAGGGCCCTCTGCGAGCCGGAGAGGTGTTGCTGCTCACTCGGCCACTCGGAACCGGGGTGTTGTTTGCGGCGGCGATGGCGGGGGTTGCCGATCCCGCCTGGATCGACTCCGCCCTGGAGACAATGCAGCAAAGCCAGGCGCCACTGGTGAATCTCTTGGCTCTGCAGGGTTGCCGTGCCTGCACGGATATCACCGGGTTTGGTCTGCTGGGGCACCTTGCCGAGATGCTGGCTCCCAGCCAGCGCCTGGAGCTCCATCCCAAGGCCATTGCGGCCCTGCCCGGGGCCCTCAGCCTGCTGGAGCAGGGCTACGCCAGCACTCTGGCGCCCGCCAACGCCATGGCGCTGGGCCTGCTGGAGCCGTCGGGCGGGGTGACCCTGCAGGCAGCGGCAACGGCTGCGCAGCAGCAGCTGTGGCTCGATCCCCAGACCTGTGGCCCCCTGCTGGCAGCCTTGCCTGCAGAGCGGGCTGAGGCCGCGATCAGCGCTTTGCGTGCTGAGGGTTTTGGCCAGGCCGCTGTGATCGCGAGGGTTCTCAGCGATCCCTGATGGTTTGATCGTTAGTCGTGCACCAACCAGCCAGCGGTGAGGTTGCCCGGGTCGCGTTGCAGATAGAGATAGCCGCGGGCTGCTTTGTCCTTGCGGCCATTCACGATCAGGGCCCGGTAGTTGTAGGAGCTGCCGAGCTGATCCTTTTGTTTGATCGTGCCCCAGCAGCTGTTGGAGTCGAGCGCGAGGGAGCCGCTGTAGCTCGCGGTTTGCTCACGGCCTCCGTAGCTGGAGAGGGCCAGGCCCTCCACCTGACCAGCCTTCCAATGCTCCCTCTGAATCACGGCATTCGGGCTCCAGCCCCCCGGCACGGCGTTGAGTCCGGTTTGCCGGCTCAGCACCAATCCATCCAGGTCTTGGCTGCGGCAAGACCCCGAGGCCATCGGTAACCAGCTGCTGCTGACCACCTGAGTTCCCAGGCGCGCCAGGCCATAGAGGGGCCGCCCCCTGCCATCGACAACCACTTCGGTGCGGTCGCTGCCCCACGGCAGTTGGCGCATCACCACCGCAACGCAGTTCTGGTTGATGGCTACCCGGCCCGTGTAGGAGCCAGAGCGCTCGGTGCGCCCCACGCGCTCCACCACGCTTCCCTGCACCACGCCATTGGCGAGCCAACGCTCCTCCAGCAGGGCCGCCGTGGGGGTGTTGCGTGCACCCTTGTCCTCGAGCACCCCCATGCTCCAGATGGCAAAACGGCCTTGGCTCAGGCTGGGGCAGCGCGTGGGGCTGGCGGCCTTCAGCGCTGTGGGGGCGAGCAGCGGCAGCAGCAGGCTGGCTGCACTGAACAGCAAGACGGGGGTGCGCATGCGCAATGGAGCGGAGATCCAGCCCCCGCATCATGCGATCAATTGGCTTCCGCGGCGACGTTTTCGCGTCTTACAGCTGCACCATTCCGCAACGCATCCCTTTGAGCACCGCCTGCACCCGGTTGTTGACCTCGAGGGTTTTGAGGAGGCGCTTGGTGTAAGTGCGCTGTTTCTTCGCTCACCACCAGTTGCTCAGCAATTTCACGGTCGGTGAGGCCGCTGGCCAATAGATCGAGCACCTCGTATTCCCGAGGGGTGAGGCGGGGGCAGCTGAGGTAGGGGAGCTGTCCCGAGCGCAGCGATGGGCTTCGGTAGCAGTGATGCCCCATTGCGGCGATCACGGCGGCTTGGAGGGGCTTCTGGTCTTCGATGAAGTCAGCCTCGGCAACCACCGCTTCCAGCCAAGGGGCGTCGCTGTATTCCACGGGAATGGCGTCGCCGAGGGCCAGCACCACCACCTTCAACTGGGGTTGAAGAGCCCGCGCCTGTTTTGCCAGCTCAAATCCATTGCCGTGCTCAAGAAAATCGGTGCAGATGAGCAGCTCATAGGGCTCTTTTTTGAGGTACTCAAGGCAGCTGCGTTCATCGGTGACAGCGCAGCCAATCAGGCTGGGATCCCGAAAACTTTCACAGAGGCAGCGCAGAAAGAAGCGGCCCTTCATGGCCAGGGCCACCTTTCCGTTGACGGCTACTGACAGCAAGACCTCATCCAGGTTGCTGCCCTGGAGGCTGTCGAGAAAAGGAGTCAGATCCATCCGCCCTGCCTGAGCGCAACCGCGCTCCAAGGGACCGGTCTCATCATGCTCCTCCGTGGGGCGAAGGCAACGGCCAGTTTTGGCGATTCGTAAGGTTAATTCTTGTGCGTGAAGTCAAGCAAAATCCACTCCATCACGAGGCGTGAGGAGTGGATTGTTTCTGCTTCGAACTGTCTTCAGTTCGTGGCTGCCAGCTGGTTCTTCAGCAACTGCGCGTAGAGGTAATCCGGAGACTTGTAATGACGCGGCAAGCAGTGATGCAGGGTTTCGAGACGCCCCCAGCACACCGTGCGTTGAATTTTGTTCAACGTGCGTTTTTCCGCGATCAACATCTTCAGCGCTTTGCAATAGAGCTGATAGTTCGCTTCCAGTTCGCTGATCGTGATGCTGGCTTTGGTGCTGTCCATGGCTTCAGTCGTCGTAGACGAGGCATTCGGGCGACTGGGGATTCAGGTCGCAGTAGACCTCCAGCGGTGTCGGGTCCGCGGTCTGATCTGGGTGGTGCGCCTTGTAGGTCTCCAGATCTTTGAGCTCCTGCTCCAGGTGGGCCGCTTTGGCCGTGTCACCCGCGCTGCGAGCTTTCTCCAGCTCGCTCCGGTCCTGAGCGATGTGGGCGTCGATGCTTTCCAACAGTGGTCCTGGCCGACGGAATACAGCTACGGCGGCTGGGCCCGGCCTCGATACCCCCAAATGGGGTCGATGTGAGCGGGAGCCGAGCCTGCGGCTGACAACATGGATAGGAACTCCAGGATCACGGTGATCCGATTCCCTCGGCTTCTTGCGGCGCTGATGCTGGTGCTCTGGCTCGGAGCCTGCTCCAGTCGGCGCCCCAAGCCGGTCGATCCCACCCTCTCGAAGGCAGAGGAACTGCAACGCAAGGCCCTGCAGCAGTGCCGGCGCTATCGCCAAAGCCTGCCTCTGTTGCGTCAGCGTTTCGCCGATACGCAAACGCGCCTTCAGGCCATCGCGGCGGAGCGCTTTGTGCCGGTGATGCCGCCCCTGCCTCTGGATCCAGAAGAGCAGAGGCTCCTGACCATCTATGACCAGGAAACGGAACAACAGATCTATGACGACGCTGTGGCGGCGTGGACGCGCAGCGAAGCGGAGCGCCGGCAGGTGTGGGAGCAGGCCAGGGCCCAACGCAAGGCCGCGGCGGTGCAGGAGCGCGATCAGCTGGCGCAGCAGCTGCGCACGATCAGTCCTGATCTGCTGCGTCCGGGTGATCCCCTCAGCCTGAACCAGGAGCAGATGCAGCGCTACCTCAGCTGCAAGCCCGAGAACTTCCGCTGATGCTGGGGTTCCCGATCTGGCGATTGGGCCTGGGGCTGGCCCTGTTGGGGTTGCCGGCTCTTCCTGTCTCTGCGCAAAGCTGCCTGGAGCGCTATGGGCAGAGCGGCTGTGCGGCTCGCCTGTATGCCGAAATGCTCTGTGCCCATTTCGATCAACCAGAGGTGATGCGCAATCGGGAGAGCCAGCTGGCGGATCGCTTTGAGCAGGCGGGTCTCAATCTCACGGGCATCCCGGCTGCTGCCGTGGAGACCGCCGCGGTGCGTGAGTATGCGCCGCAGCTCTGCCCTCAGAAGAGTGAGCGGATCCAACGCTTGTTTCGTTCCCTATGAGGGATTGGGGCTGGGCAGTCGCGTGCTCACCGCAAAGGCCAGAGCCACCATCAGGCTTGAGATCCAGAGGCAGGCCTCAAGGCCTCCCAGCAGGAAGACGGCGCCGGAGAGCAGTGTGCCCAGAAGCCTTCCGGCGGCATTGGCCATGTAATAGAAGCCCACGTTGAGGCTCACCGCCTCCTGGTCGCTGTAGGCGAGCACCATGTAGCTGTGGATTGAGGAATTCATCGCGAACACCACGCCGAAGACCGCCAAACCCACCACCACCGTCAGGCCTGGATGGCCGACCTGGCGCCAGAGGGTCAGGGCCATCAGCGCCGGGATGGCACTGAGAACGGCACTCCAGAACTCCAGGGCCGAGACACCAGGTGGCTTGGTTTGTCCCCAGCTTCGCCGCAGGCTTGGAGCTGAGGCCTGAACGATGCCGTAGCCGATGACCCAGAGCCCCATGAAGCCGCCCACTTCCCAGAACTTCCAGCCCAGGGCGGCCTGAAGGAACACCGGTAAGGCAACCACAAACCAGACATCCCGCGCTCCGAACAAGAAGAAGCGCGCGAGGGAGAGCAGGTTGATGCCCCGGGATTTGGAGAACAGGGCGCTGAATCCAGGCTTCTGCTTCATCCGGCCCATGTCTGCCGGCAGCACCAGCGTCACCAGAAACGCGGCGAACAGTCCGGCAGCCATGGCGGCCACGGAGCGGTTGAAGCCCACGCTGGTGAGCAAAACCCCCCCGAGGAAAAAGCCCACGCCTTTGAGGGCATTTTTGGAGCCGGTGAGGATGGCGACCCAACGGAACAGCTGTTGCTGCCCCTGGCCTTGATCCTCCGGAGTGTCTTTGACCACCGTTTTGATCGCGCTCTTGGCGCTCATCTTGTTGAGGTCTTTGGCGATGCCGCTGATGGCCTGGGCCACCATCACGTAGGCCACGCTCCACCACTTCGGCCAGCTCTCCGCCACAGGAATCAGCATCAGCAGGGCTGTGACCTGCATCAAGGTGCCGCTCCAGAGGGTGAGCCTCAGGCCGAAGCGGGCCCCCAGCCAGCCTCCGTAGAGGTTGGTGATGATCCCGAAGAACTCATAGAAAAGAAAGAGAAAGGCGATCTCCAGAGTGGAGTAGCCCAGGGCATGGAAGTGGAACACCACCAACATCCGCAGAGCCCCATCGGTGAGCGTGAAGGCCCAGTAGTTAGCCGTCACGATCGCGTATTGCTGCAGCGCCGAGAGGGGCGTCTTTCCGGAGAGGAGCCCGCCCATCATCGATCGTGCAGGGCGGCGATGTGGCAGGCCAGATCCGCCATGCGGGAGCTATAGCCCCACTCGTTGTCGTACCAGGCGTAGACCTTCAGCTGGAATCCCCCGGTCACCAGCGTTGATGGCCCATCGATCACCGCGCTGCGGTTGTCGTTTACGTAGTCGACTGACACCAGGGGGCGGCTTTCGTAGCCCAGGATTCCCTTGAGGGGCCCAATGGCGGCCGCTTCAAAGGCGGCGTTCACCTCTTGGATGCTCGTGGCTCGCTCCAGTTCAAACACCGCATCGGTGAGGGAGGCGTTGAGCAGGGGCACGCGCACGGCATGGCCATCGAGCTTGCCCTGCAGTTCGGGGAAGATCAGGCCGATCGCTTTGGCGGATCCGGTGGTGGTGGGGATGAGGCTGTGCAGGCAGGAACGGGCTCTGCGCAGATCGCTCTTGAAGCCATCCACCACGACCTGGGTGTTGGTGACGTCGTGCAGGGTGGTGATCGAGCCGTGCTTGATGCCGAAGCTCTCCTGCACCACTTTCACCACCGGTGCCAGGCAGTTCGTGGTGCAGGAGGCCGCCGTGATCAGGTGATGGCGGCTGGGGTCGTACAGCTGATGGTTGATCCCATAAACGATGTTGAGGGCCTCCTCGCCGGCTACCTGACCTTTCACTGGGCAGGCCACCAGCACCTTGGGCAGGCCCACCCGATCGAAGTAGGGCTGCAGGGTGTCCGGGGTTTTGATCTTGCCGCTGCACTCGAGCACCAGTTCGACGCCAGCTTCACGCCAGGGAACGGCCGTGGGATCGCTCTCGCTCGTGAAGCTCAGGCGGTGTTCGTTGACCTGGAACCCCTGGCTGCTCGCCTGCACCTCTTCCTGCCAACGCCCGTGCACCGAATCAAAGGCCAGCAGGTGGGCGGCGGTGGCTGCATCACCGCCGCAGTCATTCACGTGCACCAGCTCAATGCCGGGCCTGCCCCAGAGGGCCCGGAACACGAGACGCCCGATGCGGCCAAAGCCGTTGACGCCGATGCGCATGACCCGGAAACAAACCAATCAACCAATCTTGATGCATCAACCTGGCTTGATGCTTTAAGGGCTGGTTAGGCTTCCTCTGGCATCGCCTGGTATGTGCAGTGGCTTCGGCGGAGATGTTGCCCCTGTTGAAGGCGTTGGCGGATCCGGTGCGGCTTGAGGTGGCCCTGGCCCTGGCCGATGGTGAGCGTTGTGTCTGTGAGCTCACCGATCAGTTGAACCTGGCCCAATCGAAGCTCTCCTTCCATCTGAAGGTGATGCGTCAGGCCGGTCTGCTGGAGGCGCGGGAGCAGGGCCGCTGGGTTTACTACCGCCTCCGGCCAGAGGCGTTGGAGGCCCTCGGGGTGTGGCTGGGGCAGCTGGCCAGCAGCTGAGCCACACCCGCGGTGGCGTGTTGTTGAGGGTTCAGGGGATCAGCGCTTCGCGTGTGTTGCTGGCAAGCGCTGAGGGCGTCTCCCTCAGGAAGCTGCGCAGGCTGTGGCGCTCGGCCTCCAGGGCCTGCACCAGGTCCTGGCAGGCGAGCTCCGGCATCGTGTGGTCTCCACAGGTGAAGACATCCACGGCGGCGTAGCCCGATTCCGGCCAGGTGTGGATCGAGAGGTGGGATTCAGCCAGCAGCGCCAGGCCCGTGATGCCTTGGGGCTCAAAGCGGTGGCTGATCAATTGCAACAGCGTGGCGCCGGCGTGCTGCACGGCGTTGGTGATGCTGCTGCGCAGAAAGGCTTCGTCGTTGAGCTTGTCGCTGCTGCAGTTGTAAAGCTCAAGGATGCAGTGTTTGCCGATGGGGCTGTGCTCTGACTCCCATCCAGGGTTGGGGTGCAGGGTGTTGAGGTGATTGTTCATGGAGGTTGCCTGAACAGCAAAGTTGAACAGGCTTCAAACTACCTCTGGTGCTGCGGTTCTGGTGCTTTTGCGCACGCCAGCCTGTAGGCGACAACCAACATTTCACGCACCCTTAACCAGCCCCTAACTCTGCGCCGTTCGCGGCTGCTTAGAGGTAGGTAGCTCCTGAACGGTTGCTTTTCCATGTCCTTCGCGAAGAAGGCTCTCTGCTTCGGCGTTCTCTCCAGCTTCGGCATCGCCGCTGCAGCCTCTGCTCAAAGCGTGATCAACGGTGCTGGTGCATCGTTCCCCGCTCCCTTCTATCAACGGGCGTTTGCCGGCGCTGCCTCCAAGGGCGTCAAGGTGAACTATCAGTCGGTGGGCTCCGGCGCCGGTGTGCGCCAGTACGTGGCCGGCACTGTGGATTTCGGCGCCACCGATGAGCCGATCAAGGCTTCTGAAGCCGCCAAGGTGAGCCGCGGCGTGGTGCAGTTCCCCGCTGTGGGCGGCACCATCGCCATCGCTTACAACAAGGCCGATTGCAAGGGTCTGAAGCTCAGCCAGAAGCAGGCTGTGGATATTTTCCTGGGCAAGATCAAGACCTGGGACCAGCTCAAGTGCGGCAAGGGCCCGATCACCGTGGCGCACCGTTCTGATGGTTCCGGCACCACCTTCGCCTTCACCAACTCCCTGAGCGCTTTCTCTTCGGAGTGGAAGAGCAAAGTGGGCGAAGGCAAGAGTGTGAAGTGGCCCGTGGGCGTGGGCGGTAAGGGCAACGAAGGCGTCGCCGGCGTGCTCAGCAACACCGCAGGCTCCATCGGTTACATCAACCAGAGCTATGTGAAGGGCAAGCTCAAGGCTGCTGCCCTGCAGAACAAGGCTGGCAACTATGTGCTGCCCACCCTGGCTGGTGGTGCCGCTGCCCTCAACAACATCACGCTCGACGGCAATCTTGCTGGTGAGGATCCCAATCCCGCCGGTGCCAAGAGCTACCCCATCTCGACCCTCACCTGGATCCTGGCTTACCAGAAGGGCAATGGCGCCAAGGCCGGTCAGATCCGCTCCGCCATGCTCTACCTGCTGGGCCGCGCCCAGAACGATGCGGATGAGCTGGGCTATGTGCCCCTGCGTGGCGACATCCTGAAGAAGGCCAAGGCCGCTGTGGCCAAGATCGGCGCCTGATCTGAGACCAACCTGGATGACAAGGGGGGCTTTCGGGCCCCCTCTTTTTTTGGCTGAACTCCGCTCCGACCTGAAGCCTGAATGCCTGTCATTCCTCAGCCGGCCCTGATCAGGGTTGTGCTTGATGATCCGGATCGGCGAGCACAGCTGTGCTCCTTGTTTTTTGGGGCGGGTTTTCGGGTGATTCAGCAACCCCTTCCGCCTCAGCTGCTGGATCTGATCGATCCAGAACCCCGCCCTGAAGCGGCTGATCTGGTGCTGCTTCAGCTCCCGAGTGCGAGCCATCCGATGGCTGACACCCAGGCGCTCGTGCAGCGCTGGCGCAGCGCCAACACCAAGGTGCTCCTCTTGCTGTTGGCGGATGGCGCTGGAGAGCGAGAGCGCGCTGCACTGCTGGAGGCCGGTGCCGACGCCGTGGTGCTGGAGCCCGTTGGCTCCCTTGAGCTGATTGCCCGCTGCAAAGCTTTGCTGCGTCGAGTCAGCCGGCTGCCGCTGCGCCCGCTGGCTTTTGGCCCCCGTGTATTAGAGGCGGCTTGGTTGCAGCTGTTTCAAGACGAGTGCCGTGTCTTGGCTGATGGGGTTGACGTGGCCCTCACTCCCCGCGAGTTTCGCCTGCTCGAATATTTCATGCTTCACCCGGGCCGCGTGCTCAGCCGCGATCAGTTGATTGCCCAGGTGTGGGGAGCGGATTATCGGGGCAAAGCCAAAAGCGTGGATGTGCACGTGTGGTGGCTCCGGCACAAATTGGATCGCCCTGAGCTGCCCTCACTGTTTGTGACCGTGCGTGGCTTGGGGTATCGCTTTGCCCCGCCGGTCTCTCAGTGACTGTCGGACGCGCGCTTAAACCATGAGCGCCACTGAAATAGTTGATCCGTTTTCTCGTCGCGAGGAGCACTGACAGCTGTGGGCTGGGCCACTGAATTCACCCAGCAGCATCCGGCAACAAAACTGATGCTGCCGTGGCCAGTTTGCACCAACATCAATTCACCGCATCTGAAAGGATCTTAAGGCGGTGCTAACTGCTTCGGGTATTAGAAGAGACAAAACGCTGCTGAACTGCGGCAGTTTGTCTCCCAGAACACAACAGCGCGTGATTTAGCGGAACTGGGGTTTCTTCTGGGCATCGAAGCTGCGCTCCAGGATTTGACCAACGGTGAGGCCGATGGGGAGTTGCCCGCCAAAGGAACTCCCGAGCACCTCGCGATACAACTTGCTGCTCACCAGCCGGTAGGTGGAATCTTGGAGGGGGATCAAATTGGCTTGCTCGGCTAACTTGGCTCCCTGCTGGATGGTGGAATCCACCAGTGCACGTAGCACTCGGTTGCTTCGGATCGCCTGTTCGTTGACGTAGTAGAACACAGGGCGTGAGAGGGGCAGGTAGCGCGAACCCTGCACGGAGGCCACGCTGGGGAGAACCGTGCCACGCATGCCGCTCACCGGCAGAGCGCGAAGGATGCTGCGGTTGTTTTGGTAATAGTCGAAGCCGAAGTAGCCAAGAGCGTTTTCGCTGTTGGCCACACAACGCACGAGGATGTCGTCATCCTCACTGGCGGTGTAGTCCTGCCGGGAGTTGCTTTCGCTGCCGCTGATCACCTTGTTAAAGGTGTCATAGGTGCCGGAGTCTTTGCCAGGAGCGCAGAGCTTGATGGTGCTGTTGGGCCAGGCTGGGTTCAGCTGGCTCCAGCGCAGCACCTTGCCTTCGGCCTTTTTCTCCCACAGTGTTTTCAGTTGGGCTGTGCTGATCTGCTTGGCGAAGCTGTTGCTGGGATTGATGACCACCGTGATCGCATCAAAGGCGATCGGCAGCTCGTAGAAGCGAACACGCCCTGCCTTGCATTGCTCCAGTTCTCGAGCGTTGATCGGGCGTGACGCTGCTGCGATCGGAACCTTCCCGGCGCAGAACTCGCGAAACCCTGCGCTGCTCCCCACACTTCGGGCTTGAATGCTCACCGTTTTGGGGGTTCGGCGGGCGAAGCTTTTGATCGCGGCTTGGCTGAAGGGATACACGGTGCTCGATCCGCTGATCACGATCGGTTGTGCCTGTTGCGCGGCACTGATGGAGACCGTGAGCAAGGGGGTCAGAGCCAGGGCATGAATCACGCGGCTCATCACATCGATCACACTTGATTTGGCCTCAGTCTTGCTTCGCTTCGATCTGGATCCGTTAAAGGCTGATTAACGGTTGGTGTAGCAGGTGTGATTCATAACGGTTTCCGTTGAACCCCTTAACCCATCCTTAAGGACACCTGTTGATCTGCGTGAGACGGTGCAAGCAGGTGATCTAAGGGAATGAAAGCCCCTCCTGCCGGCGACCTGTTTGCCCTGCGGCGGCGACCCCCGCAGGAAAAGATGGCGGACCAGGGGTTCCGCTGGATGACCATCGTGCTCGCCTCGCTGGTGGGGCTGGTGCTGGCGGGAATCCTGCTCACGGTGTTGATGGGATCCCGCGAGGCGATGGGGCGCTTCGGGTTCCAGTTTCTAGTGCTGTCTGATTGGGATCCGGTCGGCGACACCTACGGTGCGTTCACCGCCATCTACGGAACGATCGTCAGCTCGGTGCTGGCGTTGCTGATTGCCGTGCCACTGGGGGTCGGAACGGCGATCTTCATCACAGAAAACCTGATTCCCGCCCGCATTCGTCAGGTGCTGGGCTTGATGGTCGAGCTGCTGGCGGCGATTCCCTCGGTGGTGCTGGGCCTCTGGGCCATCTTCGTGATGGAGCCGTTTCTTCGACCGTTCCTCGAGCTGCTCCACACCAGCCTGGGCTGGATGCCATTTTTTTCCACAGTGCCTCAGGGCCCTGGTATGGCCCCAGCCATCTTGATCCTGGTGGTGATGGTGTTGCCGATCATCACCGCCATTGCTCGCGATTCCCTGCAGCAGGTGCCAACCGAGCTGCGGCAAGCGGCCTACGGCATCGGCACAACCCGCTGGGAAGCGATCCTGCAGGTGATTCTTCCGGCGGCTGTGTCTGGAATCACCGGCGGCGTGATGCTCGCCCTGGGCAGGGCGATGGGAGAAACGATGGCGGTCACGATGATCATCGGTAATTCCAACAACTTCACCCTCAGCCTTCTGGCGCCAGGCAACACGATTGCCTCGATGTTGGCCAATCAATTTGGTGAGGCCGATGGCTTTCAGGTGTCTGCGCTGATGTACGCGGCGTTGGTGTTGATGCTGCTGACCCTGGTGGTGAATGTTCTGGCGCAGTGGATTGTGCGTCGCCTCAGCCTCAAATACGCCTGATACCGATGGCCTTCCTTCCTTCTGCTGTCGTCAGCCATCCCACTTCGCTGCGGTTCCAGGCTTCCTTGCCGCGCAATCGCTGGAATGCCCTGCTGACGGCTGTTGCTGCCGTGTTTTCGGCGATCGCCGTTCTCCCTTTGGTCTTGGTGCTGGGCTATGTGCTGTTCAAGGGTGGCTCCCTGATCAGTGCAACGCTGCTCACCGAATTGCCGCCACCGCCTGGTCTCGAGGGTGGTGGCATTGGTAACGCCATTCTTGGAACCATTGTAGTCACCCTGGTGGCGAGCCTGATCGCCATTCCCGTGGGCGTTGGCGGCGGGGTCTACCTGGCGGAATACTCCCGCTCAGGTTGGTTTGCCCAATTCGTTCGCTTTGGAACGAACGTGCTCTCCGGTGTGCCCTCAATCATCTGTGGGGTTTTCATCTACGGCTTGATCGTCAGCACCCGCTTGTTCTTCGGTCAGAGCTATAGCGCCATGGCCGGTGGCGTGGCCCTGTCGGTGCTGATGCTGCCCACGGTGATCAAAACCACCGATGAAGCACTGAAGCTGGTTCCCCAGGAATTGCGCTTGGGGGCCATGGGGCTGGGGGCCTCTCAGTTCGTCACGATCACCCGCATCACGCTTCCCACAGCCTTCACACCGATTGCGACGGGCGTTGTGCTCGGCATCGCTCGGGCGGCGGGTGAAACGGCTCCTTTGATCTTCACGGCCCTGTTTTCACCCTTCTGGCCGGAAGGTCTGTTCAACCCGATCGCCACGATGTCGGTGTTGATTTTCAACTTCGCGATCATGCCCTACGAGGCCCAGAACGCCCTGGCCTGGGCGGCCTCGTTTGTCTTGGTGTTGATGATCCTCCTGGCCAACCTCTTCGCGCGCTGGGTTGCTCGCTTCACACGGGTTTAAGCCCCATTCGCTGTTTCGTTCCTCTCGTTTTGCATCGCCATGACTGCCACTCTCTCTGCTACACAAACCTGCCTCAGCCTTGAAGATGTCAGCATCCGCTACTGGAACAATGAGGCGGTGCGCGGTGTTCATCTGGGGGTGCCCCGCCATAAGGTCACGGCCTTCATCGGCCCCTCTGGCTGCGGCAAGAGCACGGTTCTGCGTTGCCTGAACCGGATGAACGATCTAATCGAGGGCTGCACCCTGAGTGGGCGCGTTGTCTTTGATGGCCAGGATCTCTACGCCAAAACGGTTGATCCGGTTGAGGTGCGCCGCCGGATCGGGATGGTGTTCCAGAAGCCCAATCCGTTCCCGAAGAGCATCTACGACAACATCGCCTTCGGCGCCAGGATCAACGGCTACACCGGTGACATGGATGAGCTGGTGGAGCGCTCGCTGCGCAAGGCTGCCCTCTGGGATGAAACCAAAGACAAGCTTTCGGAGAGCGGTTATGCCCTTTCTGGCGGTCAGCAGCAGCGCTTGTGTATCGCCCGCACGATTGCGATCGATCCTGAGGTGATCCTGATGGATGAGCCCTGCTCGGCGCTGGATCCCATCTCCACGCTCAAAATCGAGGAGATGATTCATGAGCTCAAAAACAGCTACACGATTGTGATCGTCACGCACAACATGCAGCAGGCGGTTCGTGTGAGTGATATGACCGGCTTCTTCAACGTGAACACCTTCTCTGATCGCGACACCAAGGTGGGCTGCCTCGAAGAGTTTGCAGATACCCAAACCATCTTCAATTCCCCCCAGCAGAAGGCCACCCAGGATTATGTCTCTGGCCGCTTTGGTTGATTCCCGCCCTCCTTCTCACGCTTGAAGCCTGTGCATTCCCCTTCCCCTGAACCTGATGCCTCCTCACCTCAACGGGCTGAGGGAACGATGTCTCCGATGGAGGCCTTCAGCGGTTATCACGGCGCTGACTGGACCCCTGAGCGGCTGTTGTTTCATCAGAACCTCGAACAATTTGCGGATCGTGTGGGGTTGATCGTTGGCCTTCAGGGCAACGGAAAGATCACGCAGGATGCTGCCTACGACGAAATCAAGAAGCTCTGGAGCCTGCTGCGTACCAGTCGATCCAGTCTGTTTGATTTGTAGTTGTCAGCGCACGCAGGGCGAGGTGGCTCCAGCTCGGTTCGGCGTTAGAGCGACGACCAGACGTCAATCAGCTCCTCCTGCGCGGCCAGGGTGGTGCCCGCTGGGCGTTGCCGTTCGTAGGTGCCATCGGCCGCGAGCGTCCAGGCGCTGACGTTGTCGTTGGCGTAGAGCTGCAGTAGCCACTCCAGGCGTTCGGTCAGTTTGGGGTCTTTGAGTGGAACCACGGCTTCCACCCTCCTGTCGAGATTGCGCGGCATCCAGTCGGCGCTGCCCAGAAAGAGCTCCGGTTGTCCGTCGTTGGCGAACCAGAACAGGCGGGAATGCTCGAGCAGGCGACCGATGATGCTGCGCACCCGGATCGTCTCGCTGATGCCTGGCAACCCCGGTTTGAGGCAGCAGGCTCCCCGCACCACCAGGTCGATCTCGACTCCCGCTTGGGAGGCTTCATAGAGCTTGCTGATGATGGCGGGGTCCACCAGGGAATTCATCTTGGCCCTGATTGCTGCGGGGCGTCCGGCGTTGGCGTGGCGGGTCTCCCGTTCGATGCGGGCCATGGTCTGCTCGCGCAGATTGAGGGGGGCCACCAGCAACTGGCGGTAGCTGGTCTGCTTGGAGAATCCCGTGAGGTAGTTGAAGAGCTCCACCAGGTCGCGACCGAGGTCGGCATCACTGCTGAGCACGCCCAGGTCGGTGTAGAGGGTTGAGGTGCGCGAGTTGTAGTTGCCGGTTCCCACATGGCAGTAACTGCGTAATTCCCCCTTTTCGCGCCGGATCACCAGGGCGATCTTGGTGTGGGTCTTCAGACCGATCACCCCGTAGACCACGTGCACACCGGAGCGCTCCAGCTGGCGGGCCCACTGGATGTTGTTGTCTTCGTCGAAGCGGGCCTTGAGCTCCACTAGGGCCATCACCTGCTTGCCGTTCTCGGCGGCCCGAATCAGGGCGGCGATGATCGGTGAATCCTTGGAGACCCGGTAGAGGGTCATCTTGATGGCGAGCACCGAGGTGTCATCGGCCGCCTGGTTGATGAATTCCTCCACGCTCGTGGAGAACAGATCAAACGGGTGGTGCAACAGCACATCCCCGCGACGCATCACGGCAAACACACTTTCAAATTGGCCGGGTTTTTGCTCATGGCTCTGGGCCCGTTGCAGTCGCTTGGGGGTTTTCCCGAAGAAGGCAGGGTGCTTGAGATGGCGTGCGTCAATGCTCTGCAGGCTCA
>Ga0194122_10001401_pt1 | contig 29491 bp, 22 predicted proteins | sample TA2MahCa10mmetaG_FD_155487 | JGI IMG/M metagenome (GOLD analysis project Ga0194122, IMG submission 155487) | Freshwater microbial communities from Lake Tanganyika, Tanzania - TA2015021 Mahale Deep Cast 10m | ecosystem: Environmental > Aquatic > Freshwater > Lake | place: Tanzania: Lake... | reverse complement strand
GGGAGGGAGCGGTGAAAGGCAGGTGCGGCTTCACGAAGCCGAGGGCCAGGAAGAAGGGCGTGTCCTTCCGGCCCGCGGCGGCCTGGAGGCGCCGGATGCCCTCGTCGGCGATCCGTCCATCGGCGTAGGCTAAATCGGGGACGTCGAGCCGTTCCCAAGCGGCGCCGCGGGGCAGCGCGCGGATCTCCCCGAGGCGTTGGTTGGTGAAGTAGGCCTCCTCGCGGGTTAGTCGGCCATTGGCCGAATTCGCCGGGTCGAGGTACTCTACCACCTTCTCCACCACGGTGGGCACGCTCCACGAGGCGTCATCGTCGCGGTTGCCGTGGCCGGTGTGCAGGATCTTGCCTACCGCCTCCGCGCGCCAACCGTGCCGGATGAAGTGCTGGGTAAGGGTGACGGCGCCCGGCACCGCTTGGCGGAAGTTCTGCGCCAAGCCGTAGATACCGAGCGAGGTCGAACGGGAACCGAGCAGCAGGTTGTTGCGTGAGGGGGAACATACGGACTGATTGCAGAAGGCCAGATCGAAGCGCATCCCGCGGCCGGCAAGACGGTCGAGGTGCGGCGTCTGCGCCCATGGGTCACCGTAGGCGCCGAGATTCGGCTTCAGGTCGTCTACGCACAACAGCAGGACATTCGGCCGCGTGCCGGCGAAGGCGCTCACGCCCAGAAGCAAAGGTAGCAGGAGCAGATGAGGGTCGGGTAACTTCATCCGGGATAGACCAGCAGGCGCGAGCCCCGGCTGGCAACGCCATTGCCCAGCGGGGCGCCGGTTCCGGCTCGCCTCGGCGCCGCCGCTCCGCGCACGCTGCGCAATCGCCTATGAAGATTGTCATCACCGGAGTTACCCGGGGTCTCGGCCGGGCGCTGGTCGGGGAGTTCATCGCCGCGGGGCACACGGTCATTGGCTGCGGCCGCACGGGTGGGGCCATCTTCGACCTCCGGATGAGCCACGGGGCGCCCCACGACTTCACCTGCGTCGATGTCGGGCTCGATGCGAAGGTAGCGCTCTGGGCCGCCAAGGTGCTTGAGCACGATCAGCCCCCGGACTTGCTGATCAACAACGCCGCGGTCATCAATCGGCGGGCGCCGCTTTGGGAGCAGGATGACCGGGAGTTCACGCGGTTGGTGGACGCAAACATCCGCGGCGTGCAGAATGTGATCCGTCACTTTGTGCCCTCGATGGTTGCGCGGGGCCTCGGCGTTATCGTCAACCTAAGCTCCGGCTGGGGCCGGAGCGTCGCCCCGCAGGTGGCCTCCTACTGTATGTCCAAGTGGGCGATCGAGGGGCTCACCCGCGCGCTGGCGGCCGAATTGCCCGCCGGGATGGCGGCGGTCCCGCTCAATCCCGGCGTGATCGACACGGAACTCCTCCGCTCGTGCTGGGGCGAAGGCGCGGGGGACTACCCGACGCCGGAGGTCTGGGCGCGAAGGGCCGCACCCTTTCTGTTGGCGCTGGGGTCCAAGGACAACGGTCGGCCTCTCACGGTGCCGACCTGAGCCCGAGGCTTCCGCTGCGGGATCAGGCCGGGCGCTCGCCGCTGGGGCGAAACTCCGTCGGAACCGGGCCGCGGTGGGACGCCAACTCGGTCGGCAGGTTCAGGCTCGGCAGCGCGGTCCGCTCGAACGTTTCCAGAAACCGCTGCAGCCGGTGTTGGCGGCGAGCGCGGGTGAAGAGCGGCTCCGCACCTTGGGGGGGGAGGGGGAACGGGGTTTGCATTTTGGTGTGTTCACAAACTTTGCACAGTGCGTGCCAAAGCGGCACTATTTTATTAAACACTGTGTGCTAGGTTTTTAGGAAAATTTTAGTCCGAGTAAAGGCACCCGGGCTGGGGAATTGTTCCCAATAGGACCCCTTGAGAACGGGAAGGTTTCCCAATGCAAACGAGATTAGCGTGGACGCGCCCTCAGTCCCGCCGCCGCGAGTCCAGGATCAGGGTGACCGGGCCGGCGTTGACCGAACTCACCTCCATCTCCGCGCCAAAGCGGCCCATCGCGACCGGCCGACCCAGACCTTCGGCCGCCAACCCGCAAAAGCGCTCGTACAGCGGCCGCGCGACCTCCGGACGGGCCGCAGGATGATAGGATGGCCGTTTGCCCTTCCGCAAACTCGCCAACAGCGTGAACTGGCTTACCACCAGCAACCCGCCGCCGGTATCGACCAGGCTGCAATCCAGCCTTCCCGCCTCGTCCGCGAAAATCCGCAAGGCCAGAATCCTCCCGACCAGCCAGCGAGCATCCTCCTCGGTGTCCTCGGCCGCCACGCCCAGCAGGATCAGCAGGCCGGGACCGATCGCACCGATCTCCTCGCCGTCCACGGAGACGTGCGCCGCGGAGACGCGTTGCAGCACGGCGCGCACGGGACGACCCTCAGATCATCGGATGGTGCGGCTCGGTCTCGGATTCGTAATTGATCCCGGGCAAGCCGAAGCCGAAAAGCTTCAGGAACTCGGAACGAAAGCCGGCAATGTCCGTCTCCTGGGCTAGGTTTTCCGTGGTGACCCGCGGCCAGATCTCGCGCACGGCCCGCTGGATTTCCGGCCGCATCTCCCAGTCGTCGACACGCACGCGCCCGGCCTCGTCAAAGCGCGGCGGACGCTCCCCGTACAACTCGGTGGCGAACAGCCGCTGCATCTGCTCGATGCAGCCCTCGTGGCTGCCGGCCGCCTTCATGACCTTGTACAGGATGGCAATGTATAATGGCACCACCGGGATCGCCGAGCTGGCCTGCGTCACGAGGGCCTTGTTCACGGAGACAAAGGCCCGGCCGCCGCCGTTCAGCTTCAGGAGGGAATCGATGTTGCGGGCCGCGCGCTCGAGATCGTTCTTGGCCAGCCCGACGGTCCCATTCTTGTAGATCGCCCACGTCACCTCCGGCCCAACGTAGGAATAGGCTACCGACTGTGCCCCCGGGGCGAGCAGGACTCCCTCCGCGAGCGCATTCATCCAGAGCTCCCAATCCTCGCCGCCCATCACCGCCACCGTATCGGCGATCTCCGCCTCGGTGGCCGGCTCGATCGTCACTTCAGTGACAATGCCCTTGTCCGTGTCGACCGTCCGATTTGTGAAAGGTTGTCCGACCGGCTTGAGGACCGAGCGGTGGACGACCCCGGTGCGGTGGTGGGCGCGGCGTGGGGAAGCGAGGGAGTAGACGACGAGATCCACCTGGCCGAGCTCAGCGCGGATCGTCGCGAGGGCCTGGCGCTTGATGTCGTCCGAAAAGGCGTCGCCGTTCAGGTTGAAGGCCTTCAGTCCGGCCGCGCGGGCGGCGCGCGTGAAGGCAAGGGTGTTGTACCAGCCTGGGGTGGCGGGGCGTCCTTCCTCGGAGGGCCGTTCGAAGAAAACGCCCACGGTGGCAGCACCCGAGCCGAAAGCCGCGGTGATGCGCGAGGCGAGGCCGTAGCCGGTGGAGGCCCCGATTACGAGCACCCGCCTGGGGCCGCGGGCGACGGGGCCCTTTGCCTTAACGTGGTCGATCCACTCCTGAACGTGCGCCGCGCAGCCCTCGGGATGGGCGGTGACGCAGACGAAGCCGCGAACCTTGGGTCGGATGATCATTTAGACGGAATCCTCCGCGGGGGCCACCTTTCTAGGCAAGTGGGTTTTGTCGGACGGAATTTGGTTGGCGGGCGCGATGCGGGGGCGTTCGCTGGCCCGGATGCCCCTGCTTGCTGAACTGACTCCCGAGGTGGCCGCCGGGCGGGAACTCACCGCGGCGGAAGTGCAAGGGATCGCGGACGCGCTCGCTGGCCCTGAGGAGACGGAGGCCGACAAGGGCGCGTTCCTGACCGCCCTGGCGCGGCGCGGCGAGACGCCGGCGGAGGTGGCGGCCTTCGCAGTGGCTTTCCGCGACCGGGCCCGGGATCCCGGGCTTGGCGAATGGTCCGGACGGGCGATCGACATCGTCGGCACGGGCGGGGACCACTCTGGTGGCTTCAACGTGTCCAGCGTGGTGGTGCTGGTGCTCGCGAGCGCGGGTGTTCCCGTGATCAAGCACGGCAACCGTGGCATCACCTCCCGCTGCGGCAGCGCGGACCTGCTGGCAGGCCTTGGGGTGGACATCGAGGCCGGGGAAGAGCGCCTGCGCGGCGCCCTCCGCGAACTCGGTTTCGCCTTCCTCTTCGCCCCCGCCTACCACCCGGCCTTCCGTCTGATTGCCCCCGTGCGCCGCGCGCTCGCGCAGCGGGGCCAGCGTACTGTCTTCAACATTCTGGGCCCGCTGATCAACCCGGGGCGCCCGGCTCACGCGCTCGTCGGCACCTTTTCGCCCGAGCTCGTGGCGGTGCTGGCCGGCGCGCTCGACGCGCTCGGCACACGCGCAGGACTGGTCGTGCACGGCACCATCGAGCCGGGCCGGGGCATCGACGAGCTTACGTCCGCCACGGGGAATCTCGTCCGCGGCGTGGGGGCGCGGCGGGAGGTCGCGGGCACTTGGCACGCGGCGGACTTCGGTCTGGCGCCCGCGCCCTTCGCCGACCTTGTCGGCGGCGAGCTGGCGGAGAACCTCGCGCGAGTGGAGAGCTTGCTGGCGGGCACGGCGCCCCGGGGGCTGGAGGATACGGTGGTTCTCAACGCCGCAACGGGCCTTTGGCTCACCGGACGGGTGGCTACCGTGCGCGCCGGGTTGGAACCTGCCCGGGACCTGCTCCGGGGCGGCGCGGTCCAGCGCAAGCTCGCGGCGGTCCGCGAGTTCTTTCGCGCGTGAGCCGGCGCTACTTCGGCACGGACGGGGTCCGCGGGCCATATGGCGGCCCCGTGATGAACGAGGCCTTTGCCTTCCGCCTCGGCTGGTCCGCCGCCACTTGGTCCTTTGGGGCCGATGCGCCCGTCGAAGCGTTACTCGCACGCGATACTCGAGCCTCTGGCCCGTCGCTGCTGGCCGCGGTTGCCGCCGGGATCTCCGCTGCGGGCCTGCGGCCGGTTTCGTTGGGGGTTATGCCCACGCCGGCGGTCGCCCGTGCGGTTCAGACCCGCGGCGCTGCCCTCGGGGTCGCGCTCACGGCCTCCCATAATCCCGCCAGCGATAACGGCATCAAGTTCTTCACCCGCGGGGGGCGGAAGCTCATGGACGCCGATGAGGCCGCGATCGAGGATTGTCTGCAAGCCGCGCCCGGGCCGCAGGCCTTCCCCGAGCTCGCGGAGAGTCCCGCGGCGCAAGCGTATCGTGACTGGGCGGCGACCCTCCTACCGGTGGGTGCCCTCATCGGGTGGCGGCTGGTAGTGGATTGCGCCCACGGCGCCACGGCGGAAACGACACCCGCAGTGCTGCGCCAACTCGGCGCCGAGGTGATCTCCCTCGGCATTGCGCCGGACGGCACCAACATCAACGACGGGGTCGGCAGTGAGCACCCAGGAAAAATGTGCGCTACGGTCAAATCCACCGGAGCACGAGTCGGGCTGGCCCACGATGGCGATGGTGACCGTCTCGTCCTCGCCGATGAAACCGGGACCCTGCTCGATGGGGATGATCTAATCACGCTGCTCGCCCTCGACGCGCTCGACCGCAATGCGCTCCCAGGGCGCACGCTGGTGGTTACGGAACAGAGCAACCTCGGGGTCGACGCCACCATCGCCCGCCGTGGCGGCCGGGTCCTGCGGACCGCGACCGGGGACCGTCAGGTCATCGCGCGAATGCGGGCGGAAGGCGCCACGCTTGGCGGCGAGACCTCCGGGCATATCGTCTGCGGGGACGTCTCGCCCACGGGCGACGGCCTGGTCGCGGCGCTGCGCGTTTTGGAAGTGATGCGGCGCCGCGGTGAGCCCCTTTCCCAACTGCGGCGTCAATGGGAGCGTTTCCCGCAGCGGACCGCGGCGATCCGGGTCCGGGCGCGGCCGCCGCTGGCCAATCTGCCCGTCCTCTCCGGGGCGATCGCGGCTCTCGAAGGCAGCCTAGCCGGGCGCGGCCGGGTTCTGGTCCGGTATTCGGGCACCGAGCCGCTGCTGCGTCTGCTCGTGGAGGGGCCGTCGGATGCGGACGTGGCCGCTGGCTTGTCGCAGCTGGCCGCAGCGGCGCAGGCCGAGGGGATCGCGGCGGACGGTTAGGGGCCGAAAAGGTTACAGCTGTCGGACAGTGAGTGTGTTAGACGGACTCTGACGTTGACCGCCGCGGATCCCGCGCCCTTGGTTCTACACGTATGCCTGAGATTGCCGTCGCTTCCCTGGACCCCCGACATCAGAAGCTGATCGAGAACGCGCGGGTCGCGCTGGATCGGGGTAACCTCGAGTACGTGATCGAGGTCACCGAACAGGTGCTGCGGATGCAGCCCGGGTGTCTGCCGGTCCGCAAACTCCGCCGGGTGGCCCAACTCCGCGCGCATCGCGGCAAGGGCGGTGGCTTCGTCGGTCGCGCGCTGTCCGGCCTCTCCGCGGCGCCCGTGCTCCTGACCGCGGCCAAGAAGGAGCCCGCCCAGATGTTGGAGGCGGCCGAGGGCTTGCTGGAGAAGGATCCGACCAGCGTGGGCGCCCTCAAGTTGCTCGCCGAGGCGGCCAAGGGCCTGAACTTGCCGGAGACGGTGGCGTTCGCCCTCGAAGCCGTCCGGGAACAGGAACCGGCCAACCGCGCCAACCTGCTCGCCCTAGCCGAGGCCTGGCTCGCCGCCGGCAAGCCGGCGGAGGCGCTCAAGGTGGCCGATGACATCCTCCGCGACCGACCGGCTGATGCCGACGCCCAGAACCTGATGCGGAAGGCCTCCGTGGCCCAGACGGTCGGCAAGCACAAGTGGGACGACCAAGCCTCGTTCCGAGACAAGCTGCGCGACGAGGCCCAGGCCGTCTCGCTGGAGCAGGCGGCGAAGGTCGTGACCGGCGACACGATGGGCAACCGGCTGCTGGAGGAGGCTCTCGCGCGGGTCGCCAAGGAGCCCAACAATCTCAACCACTACCGCACGGTGGCGCAGGCCTACCGGCAGATGGGCAACCTCGACGAGTCGCTCGTGTGGGTCCGCAAGGCGCGGGAGCAGCCGGCCGGCCGGGCCGACGCCGCGCTCGAGAAGCAGGAATCCGAACTGGCGACCGCGGTGATCGAGCAGCACACGAAGGCCGCCGAGGCCGCTGTGGCCGGCGCCCCCGGTGACGCCGCCGCCCAAGCCCGCCTCGAGGCGGCCCGCAAGGAGCTTACGGACTTCAAGCTCACCGAGACCCGGCGCTACGTGGAGCGCTATCCGAACGACTATCCGGCTCGCTTCGCGCTTGGCGGGCTGCTGCTCGAATCCGGCCAGGTCGATGCCGCGATCGCCCAGTTCCAGCAGTCCCAGAAGGGGCCCGCCGTCCGAGTCAACTCGCTCGTCGGCCTCGGCCGCTGCTTCAAAACAAAGCGCCTCTTTGACCTCGCCGTCGCCCAGCTCACGCTTGCCAAGAACGAGCTCACGGCGATGGATGACGCCAAGAAAGAGGTCATTTATGAGCTCGGGGCCTGCTTCGAGGCGATGGGCAAGGCGGACCTCGCCATCGAAGAGTACAAGGTGATCTACAGCGAGGACATCGGCTTCCGAGACGTCGCGGACAAGATCAACGCCTTCTACGCGAGGGGCTGAGCCGGACCAGCTATGGCCCCTCCGGCGCCCGCCCGGGAAACTCAAGGCGTCGCCGGGCGCCCCCGTTCTGCAAGCAGCAAGGCCGCGGTCATCGCCAGCAGGCTCAGGAGCAGCGGCCCCAGCTCGGCTGTTTCCCCAAAGAGCAGCAGGGACGCGGCCACGCCCAAGGGAACCTTGGCATTGTTCATCACCGCGAGAGTGCCCGTGCCGCACCGGCGGGCGCCCGCGTTCCAAAGGTAGAAGCCCAAGCCGGAAGCGATGAGCCCTAGGTAGGCCACGGTGAGGACCTGGCCGCCGTCCAGCCGGGGCGGGACGGGTTGGCGGGCGATCAGGAGCAGCGCGGGCAGCATTCCGCCGCCATAGAGCAGCCCCATCGCCTCGTGGTCCGGCAGGTTCGGGCGGTCACGGCTCCAGTCGCGATAGGCCAGCTGGCCGGCCGAAAACGCGAGATTGGCCCCCTGCACCAGCAGGACCCCGCGCAGCGTTACGGCGAAATCCGCCGCTCGGTTCACCAGCAGCGCGGCGCCCGCGATCGCGAGGAGGGAGGCTCCCAGCGCCCACGGCCGGAGACGCCGCGCCCGCAGATCAGCCAGCAACGTCACAAACAGAGGCGTGGTTAGCGTGAATAGCGCGACCTCGTGCGCCCGCAGGTGCTGGAAGCTCTCGAGGTAGAGGACGTACATCACCCCGAACTGGAGCGCTCCGATGCCGGCGAGGGTCGCGGCGCTGCGGAACCCCAACGCCCGTGGGCGCACGAACGGCAGGAATACCAGCGCCGCGAGCCCGAGCCGAGCCGCGGTCACCCAGGCGGGATCCACCCCGGCCAAGTTGCGCTTGATCAGGCCGAACGAGCAGGCCCAGATCAGCGAGGCAAGCAACAGGGTCGGCATCGGCGGTTCAGACGCGAAAGAGGGCGCCCAAGCGACGACCCAGCAGCAGCGAAAGTCCCGCGATGGTCACCCCGAGAAACACCATCGCCCAGACGCCCAGCGCGCTGGCGATGAACTTTCCGTCCCCCAACAGCTGGAAGAGTTCGAGGATCGCCTTGGTGATCGGATAATAGGCCTGCTTCTGCGCTAGGATGAGCGAATCGCTGACCTCCAGCATCGCGAAGGCGAAGGCCAGCAAGCCGCCTGCAATCAGGTTCGCGGCGATGAGCGGCAGGGTGATCTTGATGGTTGCCTTGAGGGGCGGGCAACCGAGGTTCTGCGCCGCCTCTTCCAGGGTTTCACTGGTCTGCTGGAACCCGGCCGCGGCCGAGCGGACCACGTACGGCAGCCGGCGCACCGAATAGGCGATGATCAGCAAGATTGTCGGATCTCGCGTCGGATTGAGGAATGAGAAGAATCGCCCGTCCTGCGCCATCGCCAGATAGCCGAAGGCCAGCACCAGACCGGGCACCGCGAGGGGCAGCATCGCGAGGAAGTCCAGCACCTGCCGCCCGGCGATCCGGCTGCGCACAACCACGTAGGCGATCGCAACCCCGAGCACGATGTCGATCACTGCGGAGATGCTCGCGAAGCGCAGGCTATTTGCGATCGCGGAAACCGTCAGGTCGTGGCCTAGCGCCAACTCGAAGTTCTCCAGCGTGTAGCGGGTGGGCAGGACCGAGCCGTACCAGTCCTCCGCGAACGCCACCAGAATCACGCCCAAATGGGGCAGTACCGCGAGGAACGTGATCCCGGCGAACAGCCCGGTGCAAAGCCAAGCGCGTCCCGCCGGCAGCGCCTGCGCGCCGCTGGCCGAGGTCGCCTTGGCCATCATCGCGTGGCTGGACCGGCCGAACAGCAGCTTGCTCACCGCATAGAGGCCCACGGAGGCGACCAGCATCACGGCCACCAGCGCGAAGGGGAGGGGATTCATCCCGATGTCCTTCAAACCGTGATAAATCTGGACGCTTGTGACGCGGTCGTAGTCAAACACGAGCGGTGTCCCTAGCTCAGTGAAGGCCCAAATGAAGACAATGGTGCCCCCCGCGAACAGTCCGGGCCGGATCAGCGGCAGAGTGATTCGCCGGAAGCGCCGGAACCCTGTACAACCCAGATTCTGCGCCGCCTCCTCCATCGCCGGATCCACGTTTGCCAGCGCCGCTACCGAATTAAGGTAGATGATCGGGTAGAGCGACAGGGCCTGCACGGCCGCGATGCCCCAGAACTGGTGGCGCGCAAACCAGTCGATTGTCTCTCCGGGCTCTAGCAACCCCGCCAGTTGCAGCAGGCAATTGAGGGCCCCGTACTGCCCGAAGATCTGCTTGATGCCGATCGCCCCGACGAAGGGGGGCAAAATCATCGGGACCAAAATCAGCGCCCCCAGCAAGGCCTTGCCCGGGAATCGGAAACGGTCGCTCACCCACGCCAAGGGCAACGCGAGGCCAAGAGCGAGGCACGTGGTGGTCGCCGCCAGCAGCAGCGAGTTGCCCAACGCCCCGACGTGGTGCGGATCTGCAAGGATCGCACCAAGGTAGGAAAGGGTGAAGCGGCCGTCCGCATCCACGAAACCTCCTCGCATGATCTGCAACACTGGCCAGAGGAAGAAAGCCCCGAAAAAGAGGCCCGTGAAGGCGAATACAAGGCGGGCAAAACCCTGCGACATCGGGCGGAATCTGGGCCCCGCCGCGCAGCCCGCGCAAGGGGGAATTGGCTCGCGCCCACTCCATTTTCTCCTCGCCGGCTGCACCCGTCGCCGGAAAGTTTCACTTGGAACATGCGCCGCCCCTTGTCTTCTCTGCTGCTGTCCTGCGCGCTCTGCCTGGCCGGCTTCCCGTTGGCCGCCCAAGTCACCGAATCCCCGCATACCGTCGCGCCTGGGCGCGTGCTGCTGGAGGTGGACGGGGTGCGCCTCGCGGTCGGACGCGACGGTGCCGACGGAGGGACGCTGGACGCGCTCGCGGTGGGCTCAACCCTGCTTACCACTGGTCTCACCCGATCGCTCGACCTGCAGGTGGGCGTCGACCTCTTCCTGCGCCAGTCGGTTTCCCTCGGCGGCCAGAGGGACTCGGACGCCGGCTTCGGCGATGTCCGCCTCCGGACCAAATGGACCTTCTGGCGCCTGGACTCCGGCGCCGCCGCCCTCGCCCTGATCCCCTACGTGCGCCTCCCCACTTCAACCGCCGGGCTCGGCAGCGAGCGGATGGACGGTGGCTTGATTTTACCTTGGGCGAGCACGGGGCCGGCCGGGGTCGTGACCGGTGCGATGCTTCATTGGAACTCCGCCTCAAGTGCAGATGGCCGCCGCTACCAGTGGAGCGGCGCCGCCTACGCGCGCCGGGACTTGTTCCGGTTGCTCTCTGCCTACGCCGAGGTGACCTTGGCCGCGGCGTCAGGCGCGTGGGCTGCCCGCGAGGGCACAGTCGGCGCCGGGGCCTTGCTGCGGCCCTGGGATGGGCTCGAGATTGATTATCAGATCCAGCGCGGCCTGAACCGCCGGGCCCCTGACTGGATCCACTCCCTGCGCTTCAACTGGGACTGGTGATCACTCGCCGGCTCAGCCGGCCTCGGCGGGAGCCACCCCAATCTTTCCGGCCGCGGCGAGGCTAAGGGCGAAAGGTTTGCCCCGGGGGCGGCGTAAGGTGACCAGCCCCGCGGTCAAGTTGCGTTCGGCGACGTGCGCCACCGCGCCCGGGCGCAGGCCGTGCGCCTCCGCAAAGGTCAGGAAGTCAGCCGACTGGTCGGTCACCCGCACCACGCGGAGAGAGACCTCCGTCGCGCAGGTGGCCAAGGTGGCGTAAACGGCTGAGCTCAGGGTCCCTTCGACGCTGGGGATGGGATCGCCGTGCGGGTCGGTCGCCGGATGACCCAGCAGGGCGTCCAATCGGCCGAGCACCACGTCCGAGATCGCGTGCTCCAATTGCTCCGCCTCCGCGTGCACCTGCGACCAGTCCATCTTGAGCACGTTGACGAGGAAGGTTTCGACTAGCCGGTGCTTGCGCAGCACGTTGAGGGCAACCCGGTGACCGGCGGCGGTGAGGCGCAGCCCGCGCCGGGGCTCGTGGAGAACAAGGCCGGAGTCCGCCAGCGCCTTGACCATCGTCGTGGCGGTTCCCGGCACCACGTCGAGGGCAGTTGCTATCTTTCCCATCGGGACCAGGCCGTCCGGGGAGCGTTCCGCCAGCAGCAGGGCGTGCTTCAGGTAGTTCTCCACTGCAATTGTGGCCATGGAGTGAGTGTTGGCCCGCGGATTGGAACCTGCCAAGGATATATTTTGACAATTCAAAATAGGGGCTTTGGATCTTCGGCATGCGGTTAGCCAGCCAACGACGGTTCCTCCAAGGGAGGAGCTCATGAAGCCCGCGCTGTGGGCGCTTCTGGCTCTGGGCCCAGCGATGCTGATCGTGTGGCCGCGCTGGGGGCTGCTGGCTTGGTGGCAGCGTGAGCGGAAGCGAAGGGAGCGGGAGTTGCGGGAGGATGCCCTGAAACATCTGCTGAAGAGCGAGGCGGAGGGCGCGGTGGCCTCGCTGCTGAGCCTCGCGGGGGCGCTGCGGGTGAGCGATGGAGTCGCCGCCGAGATCGTGTCGGAGTTAGAGCGTGAGGGACTGGCCGCGGTCGAGAGTGGCCGGCTGCGGCTGCGGCCCGCCGGCCGCGAGATCGCCCTGCACGTGGTTCGCACACACCGGCTGTGGGAAAGTTATCTCGCGGAGCGCACCGGCGAACCGGAGGTGCGCTGGCATCGGCTCGCGGAGCGGGCGGAGCACCGCCTCACCCCCGCCGAGACTGCCGCGCTGGCCGCCCAGCTGGGCCATCCGCTCTTCGATCCACATGGGGACTGGATTCCGGCCTCGGGCGACGGTCTGGCCGCGGAAGCTGGCGCCGCCCTTGAGGAGTTTTCGCCGGAACAGCCCTTCCAGATCCATCATATTGAGGACGAGCCCGAGACCGTTTACGGGCACCTACTGCGCCTCGGCCTGCGGCCCGGGATGCGCGCCTACATCGTCTCCCGCGACGATGCTAAGATTCGCTTGTGGGCGGACGGCGCCGAATACGCTCTCAATCCCGGAACGGCCCGCCAGCTTTCGGTCCTTTCCCTGCCTGGGGTGACTGCCGCCGCGCTGCGCGGGGAACGCTTCCTCCATGAGGTGCCCGCCGGCGGCAGGGCCCGGCTGCTCGGGCTGACCGGAGCCTGCCGCGGTGCGGAACGTCGTCGTTTGCTCGATCTCGGCTTTGTGCCTGGATCTATCGTGGAAAGTGCGCTCTCCGGCCCCGGGGGTGACCCGACCGCCTATGAGGTGCGGGGCAGCCTGGTAGCGTTGCGCCGCGAACAGGCCCGCTACGTGCGGGTGGGCCCGCTGCCGGGAGGTGCGGCGTGAGCACGCCGTCCCGCCCCGCCCCGGCCGCCGCCGCCTGCGTGGATTGCGAGGTCTACCGCGCGGCCCGGCTGCACAAGCTGGGGCTGCAGCCCGGCCCTTGGGACCACGTCGTCGCTCTCGCCGGCAACCCCAACACGGGGAAGAGCACTGTTTTTAACGCCCTCACCGGACTTCGCCAGCACACCGGCAACTGGCCGGGTAAGACCGTCGCCCGCGCCGAGGGCGGTTTCGCCTTTGCGGACCGACGCTTCCAGCTAGTAGACCTCCCAGGCACCTATTCCTTGCTTTCCACCAGCCCCGATGAGGAGGTCGCCCGCGACTTCATCCTCTTCGGGCGTCCGGACGTCACCGTGGTCGTCGCGGATGCGACGCGCCTCGAGCGAAATCTGAATCTCGTGCTGCAGGTGCTCGAGATCACGGAACGGGCGGTGGTCTGCCTCAACCTGATCGACGAGGCGGCGCGCCATGGCATCCAGGTGGACGAGCGCCAGTTGACGCGTGATCTGGGCGTCCCTGTGATCGCCACCGCCGCTCGTTTCGGCCGTGGATTACCCGAGTTGCTGGCCGCGATCGCCGAGATGGCGGCACGGAAGGTCCGCGGCTTCGGTTACCGCTTGAGCCAAGAGCCGCCCGTCATCCGCGCGGCCCTCGTTGATCTCACCGCCCGGATCGAGCAGGCCTATCCGGGGCTGCCGAACGCCCGCTGGATCGCGATGCGGCTGCTCGGCGGCGACGAGCGCGTGGCCGAGGCCCTCCGCCGCGGGGAACTTTCCGCCTTGGCGGAACGCGCCGCCCGCGGTTCCGAGGGCGTCCTCCGCGAATCCTCGCTGTCTGCCCGATGAACCCTGCTTCCCCCGCACCGGCCTCGGCTCCCGCCGTCGAGGAGATCCTTGCCCACGCCCGTCGCCTGCGGGCAGGCATCCCTGGCGACATCCACGAGCACTTGGTGGAGGCGCTTTATGCGGACGCCGGCCGCATCGCGGAGCGCTCCGTCTCGCGGCCCGAACGCCCGGCGCGTCCTACGTTCGACCGCACGCTAGACCGGATCGTCACCAGCCGGATCTGGGGACTGCCGGTGATGCTCCTGCTGTTCACGTTTATGTTCTGGCTGACCATTGCCGGCGCGAATGTGCCGTCGCAAGGGCTGGCGGGGATTCTCGTGGAAAACGGCCACCCTTGGCTGCGCGGGCTGGCGGACGCGGCCGGGTTCCCGGGGTGGCTCCGAGGCCTGCTGGTGGACGGCGTTTACCTGTCCACCGCTTGGGTGATCAGCGTGATGCTCCCGCCGATGGCGATTTTCTTCCCGCTGTTCACGCTCTTGGAGGACTTCGGCTACATCCCGCGCGTGGCTTTTAATCTGGACGCGCTCTTCAAGCGCGCGGGCGCCCACGGCAAACAGGCGATGAGCACGATGATGGGCTTCGGCTGCAACGCGGCGGGGGTGGTCTCCACCCGGATCATCGACAGTCCCCGCGAACGGCTGATCGCCATTCTTACCAATAATTTCGCGCTCTGCAACGGCCGCTGGCCCACTCAGATCCTCATCGCGACGATCTTCCTCGGCAGCCTCGTGCCAGCGCATTTTGCGGGCCTCGTCTCTGCGGGGGCCGTCGCCGGCGTCGCGCTGCTTGGCCTCGGCTGCACCTTCCTCGTGGCGTGGCTGCTTTCGCGCACCGTGCTGAAGGGGCAGGTCTCCACCTTCAGCCTGGAATTGCCGCCGTATCGTCCGCCGCGGCTCTGGCAGACGCTGTACACTTCCGTCCTCGACCGCACGCTGCTCGTGCTGTGGCGTGCGGTGGTCTTTGCGGCGCCCGCGGGGGCCGTCATCTGGCTGGTCGCGAATGTCCGGTTTGGCGAGGGCAGCGTGGCGGAGTTCCTGATTGCCGGGATGGATCCCTTCGGCCTCGCGCTGGGACTCAACGGAGTGATCTTGCTGGCGTACCTGATCGCGATTCCGGCCAACGAAATCGTGATCCCGACGATCCTGATGCTGACCGCGCTCGTGGCCCGATTGGCCGGAGTGGGCGAGGGGGCGGGGGTAATGGTGCAGGCGGACTCCCCAGCGTTCGTCGGCGAGGTCCTGCGCGCGGGCGGTTGGACCGTGCTGACAGCGGTGAACCTTATGTTGTTCAGTCTGCTCCACAATCCGTGCAGCACCACGCTCTATACCATTTACAAAGAGACGGGCAGCGCCCGGTGGACGGCTCTGGCCGCGCTCCTGCCGGTGGGTATGGGATTGGTTCTGACCTTCGGGGTAGCGACGGTGTGGCGCCTTCTCATTAGCTGAGGCTCGCGCATAACTTCTCGCTTGCGCTGATGCGCGGAAACTCGCTTTCTCCGCCCCTGCAACGCACCCGTAGCTCAATTGGATAGAGCATCTGACTACGGATCAGAAGGTTTGGGGTTCGACTCCCTACGGGTGCGCCATTTCTTTCCCTGTCTCTCTGGCATCGGGACGCCGGCTCGCGCTTGCCATCCGTGGGCCGCCGCTGATCTCGTGCCTCATCCCAACGACCCGCGTCCCGCTGCGGTACGCTGCCGATCGTGCGGGCCGTTCTTACCCTCTGCTGAAAAATGCCCCGCCTGTCTCGCCCGTACCTCCCCTGCACGGTGGCCGCGATTTTGCTCCGGCTTGGTGGCATAGTCATCGTTGCGGCCCTCCCCGCTTGGTCCGCGTCCGCCGCGACGACCGGCACGGTCGCGGGGCGGGTCTCCTTTGCCGCCAGCGGCGCGTACCTGGAGTTGGCGCGGGTGTCCCTCGAGGGGACGGGCCGGGAAACGTTCACCGATGCGGCCGGCGCCTATCAGTTCACGGAGGTTCCGGCGGGAGAGGTGCGGGTGCGGGTGTTCTACACGGGCCTCGGCGGGGACACGGCGGTGGTGAACGTTTCCTCCGGTGAGGCCACCCGCCGTGACTTCGCGCTCGCGGTGGAGCGCGCGCCCGCGCCGGCGGAGGGCGTCGTAAGCCTGGACCGCTTTGTTGTGGCGACCTCCCGCGAGATGGATGGCGCGGCCATCGCGGTGAATGACCAGCGCTTCGCGCCGGATATGCGCAAGGTGCTGGCGGCGGACGAGTTCGGCACCACCGCGGACGGATCGGTCGGCGAGTTGCTCAAGACCGTGCCAGGGGTGCAGGTCGCCTGGGTGGGCGGGGAGGCGATGAACATCCAGCTGAACGGGGTGCCCGCCGACTACACGCCGGTGACCGTCAACGGCTTCGAGCAGGCGAGCGCCCAGGCCAACACGGCCCGCAATATCCAGATGACCAATGTCGCAACCAACAACCTCTCGCGCATCGAGGTCCGTTTCTCGCCCACGCCGGACTCCCCTGGCAGCGCCCTCGCCGGGACCGTGAACCTTGTCGTGCGATCCGCCTTCGAACGCGCCAGGCCCGCCCTCAACATCAGCTCCTACCTGCTGCTGCGCGACGGCGACCGCAGCCTCACCCGCACGCCGGGGCCGGGCCGCGGCACGTCGCCCAAGGTCCAGCCCGGCTTTGAATTTTCCTACGTAAAGCCCGTCAGCGAGCGCTTCGGCTTCACCCTGTCCGGCGGCGGGTCGACGCAGTATCAGCCCTCGACCTTCATCCAGACCACCTGGCGGGGCGCTGCGGCGGCCACCAACGGGGGGGCGCTGCCCAACACGACCCCCGATCAGCCCTACCTGACCGATTTCCTCGTGCGCGACTTCCCGCGGCTCACCAAGCGCAAGTCCGCCGGCGCCACGCTCGATTGGAAGCTCGGGCCGCGGGACCGGATCGCGCTCTCGCTCCAGACGACCGCCTTCAACGGGGACTACAGCAGCCGTGACCTAACCTATTCGATCACGCGGGTGACGCCCGGGAGCTTCGGCCCGACCTTCACACGCGGGGCCGCCGGGGGCGGCACGCTCACCCAGGCGAACGCGGACCGCGACCAGGACTCGCGCAACCTAAGCGTGAGCCTCATCCACCGGCACGCCGGTCCGGTGTGGCGGGCCGAACTCGGACTGGGCGACTCCCGGGCGCGGAGCGTCTCCAGCAACTACTCCCGCGGGTATTTCGGCGGCCTCACCGTCCAGCGCACCGGCCTGACCATCGCCTTCGAGGACATCGGGTTCGAGCAGCCCGGGCGGATTCTGGTCGCGGACGGCACGGCCGGGGCGCCGGTCGACCCACACGCACTCGCGAGTTATTCGATCGTCAGCGGATCAGGGAACGCGATTCACGGGCGCGGGTTCGATGACTTGACCCGCGATGGCAAGCGGAGCGCCTACGCCTTCGCCGCGCGCGACTTCAACTGGCCGGCCCCCGTTACCCTCAAGGCCGGCCTGGATGTGCGTCAGAACTGGCGGGACCGGATCGGCGGCAGCCTAGTGCAGACCTTCGTGGGGGCGGATGGACGCGCGGGGACGGTGGACGACAACGCGGCGCAGATCCTCGACGAGGTGTTCTCCCAGCGCCCGGGAGTCTTCGGGTTCCCCGCGGCCCAGCGCCCTTCCAATGCCAGATTGCTGGAACTGCTCGCTTCGCGTCCCGCCTGGTTCACCTCGAACGAGAACAACCATTACCGGTCTACGCTGGGCCTGTCGAAGTTCGCGCAGGAGACCACCAGTTCCGCTTACCTACGGGCGGATCTCGCCCTGTTCGCAAACCGCCTGAAGCTGGTCGGGGGTCTGCGGGCCGAGCAGACAAACATCGAGGCGGAGGGGCCGCTCGAGGACCTTTCCCGCAACTTCCAGCGGGACGCCGCGGGGCGCGTGCTCCGCGGGGCCAATGGCCTGCCGCTGACGCAGCCAGGGACCGCGCTGGAGATCTCGCGCCGGACTTACCTGGAAAGGGGGTCCCGGACCGAGAAGGAGTACCTGCGTTGGTTCCCGAGCCTGAACGCGGCGTGGAACCTGCGGGCCAACACGCTGCTGCGGGCGACCTACTACCACAGCGTGGGGCGTCCGAACTACAACCAGTATGCCGGAGGCATCACTCTCCCGGACCTGGAATCGGCGCCTTCGCCCTCGAACCGGATCGTGGTCAGCAACACCGCCATCAAGGTGTGGAGCGCGCGGACCGGCAAGGTGGCCCTAGAGCACTACTTCGAGGGGGTGGGGCTGATGTCCGTGGGCGCGTTCCGACGGCAGTTCGAGAACTTCTTCGGTAGCACGGTGTTCCCGGCGACCCCTGACTTCCTGGCGGTGCACGGGTTGTCCGCGGCGGAGTACGGGCGGTATGATGTCGCCACCCAGTACAATCTGCCGGCCGTCGTGCACATCCAGGGCCTGGACTTCCAGTACCGGCAGGCGCTGACCTTCCTGCCGGCGTGGGCTCGCGGGGTGCAGGTGATCGCCAGCGGCGCAAGCCAGCGGATCGCGGGGGTGGAGTCCGACAATTTCAACGGGATGATCCCGCGCACGGCCAGCGTGGGACTCGTGCTGACCCGGCCGAGGTTCAACATGCGCGCGAACTGGAGCTATCAAAGCCAGCGCAAGCTTGCCCAGATCACCGGCCTCAGCGTGGGCCCGGGCACCTTCACTTACGCGACCCCGCGGCGGCTTGTGGACGTGAACGCCGAGTTCAACGTTACGCGCCGGCTCAGCGTCTTCGGCAATATCCGCAACTGGGGCGATGAGCCGGAGGACTTCGAGCGCCGGGGACCGCTGACGCCGGACCGGGCGCGCTTCCGGCAGAGCGACCGCTACGGGGCGCTGTGGATCCTCGGCCTGCGGGGGAACTTCTGATCCCGCCCTCCCTTGGCTTCGGTCTGTCCGTCCTGGCCGCCGCGTTGATCCCCGGGATCCGCGCCGCGGCCTTGCCCGTCCTGGAGGAGTCGATCTCCGCTCTGCGCGACGTCTGAGGGGCGGCGGCGATGGTCCAGCCCACAGGCACTAGCTACGAGTTCCTAGCCAAGAACGCGCCGGAAACCGTGCCGGACGCCTTTGATCCGGCCAAGCGGCATCGGCCCACCATGCTCACCACCGACCTCGCGCTCCGGCTTGATCCCGCCTACGATAAGGTTTCGCGCCGCTTCCTCGCGGATCCAAAGGCCTTTGCGGACGCCTTTGCCCGCGCCTGGTTCAAGCTCACCCATCGCGATATGGGGCCCGACGTCCGCTACCTCGGAGCCGATGTCCCGCGCGAGGAACTGATCTGGCAGAATCCGATTCCGACCGTGAACCATCCGCTGGTGGACGCTAAGGACATCGCCGCCCGCAAGAGCGAGATCCTGCCGACCGCTCTAGGCGTGGCGAACTCGTTTTTACCGCTTGGGCCTCGGCGTCCACCTTCCGGGGTTCGGATAAGCGCGGTGGCGCCAATGGCGCCCCACTCCGCCTAGCGCCGCAGAGGGACTGGGATGCCAACCAGCCGGCCCGGCTGGCCAAGGTGCTGCGGGCCCTCGAGGGCGTGCAGGCTGCGTTCAATGCCCGCGCCACGGGCGACAAGCAGGTCTCCCTGGCCGACCTGATTGTCCTTGGCGGCGCCGCCGCGATTGAGCAGGCGTCCACGCCGTCGAGGTCCCGTTCACTCCCGGCCGGATGGATGCCACGGCCGCACAGACCGACGCGGCCTCCTTCGCGCCGTTGGAGCCAGTTAGCGATGGCTTCCGCAACTACCAGAAGACCCGTTACGCCCTGCCGGCGGAACAGCTTCTGGTCGACAAGGCCCAATTGCTGGGCCTGACCGCGCCCGAGATGACCGTCCTTATCGGCGGCTTGCGGGTGCTGAACGCGAACCACGGCAAGTCCGCGCACGGCGTGTTCACCCGCCGGCCCGAAACGCTCACGAACGACTTCTTCGTGAACCTCCTGGATATGGCCGCGTCGTGCGCCCGACCTCGCCGAAGGAGGAGACGTTCGCGTTGCGCGACCGGGAAACTAGGGCCGCGAAGTGAACCGCCACGCGCGTGGATCTGGTCTTCGGATCCAACTCGCAACTGCGGGCGCTGGCGGAAGTGTACGCGGAGTCCGGGGTGGAGGGTAAGTTGGTCCGGGACTTCGTCGCCGCCTGGAACAAGGTGATGAAGGCGGACCGCTTCGAGCTGGCCCGCTGAGTCCGGACGGGACCATCGCTCCCGCCGGCCGGCTCCGGGCTTGCCAAGTTGGGCGGGAAACGACAGCCTCGAAGCGTGCGCCTACCCCTGCCGCTGCTCCGGGCCTTGCTGGGCCTCGCTGCTTCCGTCGTGACCTTGGCCGCCGCGCCGCGGCCAAACCTCATCGTCATCCTGACCGATGATCAGAGTTGCCGCGCCGTGGGGTATGAGAACCCGGAAGTCCTGACGCCCCGGATCGACGCCTTGGCCCGCGGCGGGACCATCCTAACGCGTGCCTTCGCGGCCAGCCCGATCTGCGCGGCAAGCCGGGCCTCCCTGATGACGGGGTTGTACCCGCAGCAGCACGGCCTGATCGCCCTGCAGACGGCGGCCTTTGCGCCCTACCGCCGCGGCGGGGCGCGGGCGGCGCAGGCCTTGGCGGTCCGACTGGCCGAGGCGGGCTATGCCACGGGATTCTTCGGCAAATCTCATCTGGGAGTGCCGGCGGAGTACGGCTTCAGCGCGGGCCGGGAAATGGGCTACGACTCCGCGCCGATGTTTGCGGCGGCGGCGGAGTTTGTGCGGGCCCAGCGCGCCGCGGGCCGCCCGTACTTCCTCTGGATCGCGCCCCACGAGCCTCACGTGCCACTCTATCCCGAGCCGGAGTGGCTGGACCGTTACCCGCGGGACTCGGTTTCGTTGCCCGCGAACTACCGCCGGGAGCCGACCGCGGAGAGTCTGAACAATCAGGGATTGCCGGGGGAGCGGTTGCATCGGGACACCGGTTACCGCCGGAATTTGGGCGAGGTGTCGGCGGGTCCGCCGCGGGATGAGGGGACGATGCGGGCCTTCACCCGGGCCTACTATGCCGTCACCAGCCGACTGGATGCCGAGGTTGGGCGATTGGGGGATTTCCTCCGCAAGTCGGGCGAGATTGAGCGCACGGTCGTCTTCTTTCTCTCCGACAATGGCTACCATCTCGGTTCCCACGGGTTGGGGAACAAGATCACGATGCACGAGGAGTCGGTGCGCATCCCCTGCTTTGTCTGGGGAGCGGGCGTACCGGCCGGTCGCCGGAGCGACGCCTTGGTCAGCTCGCTGGACCTTTATCCGACCCTCTTGGAGCTAGGCGGCGCCAGCCCGCCGCCGACGGCGCCGGCCGGTCGCTCGCTCGTCCCCCTGTGGACCGAGTCTTTGCCTTGGCCCCGCCAAGTGGTCTATAGCGAGTGCGTGGGTGTGGGCGGCAAGCCCGGGCAGGGACACCGGATGGCGCGTGATCAGCGCTGGAAGCTCGTCCTGAGCGATGCGGACGAGGAGTTCCTTTTCGATCTCGCGACAGACCCCCACGAACTGCGCAATCTTCGCGGGGACGCCTCGGCCGCCTCGGAACTGCAGCGCCTGCGGGGCGAACTCGCGGACTGGATGCGGCAGCAACGCGATCGACCTTATCCCTCTACCCTTTGAGCCAATGAAGCTCAACCCCGCTCCTTCTCGGCCCGGCTGCCCTGCGCATGTGACCGTGCTGCTCGCCAGCGCGGCGCTGGCGTGCGGGCAGGCGGTGACCCCGCCAGCAACCGCGCCCGTGGCGCAGGCTGGCGACCCGATTGTCCTCTCCCCGTTCCAAGTGGGTTCGGAGACCGAACGAGGCTACCAATCGACGGCCATCCTGCAGGGGGGGCGCGGCCGCATCGACCTGGCGGACGTGGCGGGCCAGGTCCAGGTGTTCACCAAGGATTTCCTGGATGATATCGCGGCGAACACCACTGACGAGGCCTTTCTCTTTTCGGCGACCACGCAGACCTACTTTGACAATGTGAACGGCAACGGGGATTCCCGGCCGGGCTCCCGCAACATCGCCGATGACGCCGGCAATTCCCGCGGCTTGGGCAACGTGGATCGGACCCGGAATTATTTCCGGACCACCATCGAGACGGACGCCTACAACACCGAGCGCTTCAGCTTGGTGAGCGGCGCCAATGCGGTCCAGTTCGGGTTGGGCGGGGCCGCGGGTACGGCGGAAAGCAGCACCCTGCGGGCGAACCTCGCGCGCAGCCGGCTGCGCCTGCAGTTGCGGACCGACAGTCACGGTTCGGAGCGAGTGGTACTCGATGCCAGCCAGGTGATCCTTCCACGTCGATTGGCGCTGCGGTTGGCGACTCTACGCGAAAATCGGGAATTCTTCATCCAGCCCGGCTACGAGGACAACCGCCGAGCGTTCGTGACCCTAACCTACCAGCCCTTCAGCCGGACCACCCTCCGGGTCGAGGGGGAGTATGCTCATCGCCGGGACGCCCGGCCCACGACCGCCCTTCCGCGCGATGCGGGCTACCTGTATTGGCGGGATCAGCAGCGCGCGGGCACGCCTCAGGTGTACCTTAACCGAGCCGCCTCCGCCCCGACGGCAGGCCGCCCCCCGGCTCCGGACTACGTGATGTCCGACAATACTTCGCGCGCCTACGCCTACAATCCGAAGTCGTTGTTGTACGTCTTACCCCAGAACTCGGTGCCCGGTTTCACCCAGTTCCAGGATGTCCGCAACTCCGTGTTTGTGAACATTGCGGACGGCGGGTCCACTGCCGGCAACACCCAGACGCTGATCGATCCGGGGCTGCCGTTGTACACCAATACGGCGGGCTGGGCCCGGTACAACTTCCGCCGCAGCCGGAACGTCACCGCCACGCTGGAGCAGCGGATCGCCGCCCGCACTTTCTTGGAGTTCGGAGCCTCCTACGAGTCCTACCGTAATCAGACCGCCCAGCTATTCGCGAACAACCAGTACGATATTTTGGTGGACATCAACCGGTTCCTGCCGGACGGCGCCACGCCCAACCCGTTGTACGGGAAGCCCTATATTGAGGCGAACAATTCGACCGGCCAAGGCAACTGGGCGGACTTCTTCCTTCATCAGTACCGGGCGGTCGCCACCCACGATCAGGACTTCTCGCGGCACGCCGGCTGGACGCGCCATTTGGGCCGCCACCGGCTCGCCTTCTTCGCCAGCTTCGAGGACTCCTCGACCTACACCCTAGCGCAGTTGCGCAACCTGATCATCGGCAAGCCCAGTTTCCTCTCGCCCGCCGCCCGCGACAACCCGCTGCACGTCGAACGGGTGCTGTATCTGCGGCAGTACCTCCCTGCTTTTGGCGCGAGCGCAAATCCCCACGACTACGGCATCGCCGCCCTCACCCAATACGGGGATCTGATGGAGACGATGTGGTTCACCACTGCGGCCGGGGAGCGCTTCGGGGTCACCGCTTTCGAGAACCCCGTGGGCGGGGTGGGCACCGCTCCCTCCGCCAACCGCCTCCAGCGCGGCTCCCTGGCCTCCTCGACTTCCAGCAGCCTCTTTCGCAACCACTTGGTTGCGAACCTCGGCGTGCGTTACGACCGGGTCCGCAATTCCAATTTCGGCTCGTTCCAGCCGATCCTCTCCGACGGACCGCCCACCCCGCAGAACCCGCTGGGCACCGGGTTCCGGGCCTACGCGGACTTCCGCCAGAAGGAGCCGCCCTCGGTCTGGACTCCCTACCGGAACGCCACCCGCTTCAACTACGGCCTCGTCCTGCGGCCCCCCGGTGGCTTCGCCCGCTGGCTTTCCTTCGGTTACGACTACTCGCGCAACGCCTCCCTCAACGAGGTCGCCGTGGTCCGCGACGTGAACGGCACCGTGTTGGAGTCCCCCTATGGCGAGTCCCGGGAGCACAGCATCCGGCTCCGGCTGCTGGAGGATCGTCTGAATCTGAAGGTCAATTACTTCAATTCGCTCAACCGGAACATCACCCTGGCCGACAGCGGCCTCCGGCAGAACCTGATCCTCTTTGAGCAGCAGCTGTACCAGCGCGACGCCCGTTATCCCATCAACCCGCTCTTCGCCGAGACGCTCAACCCCCGAGTAGCGGACTTCCGCCTGCCAGGCGACCGCAACAGCCGCGGGATCGAGGCGGACCTCACCTTTAATCCGACACGCGATTTCCGGCTATTCTGGAATCTCGGCCGGACCAATACCCGACTCGACGACCTCTCCGCGCAACCGTGGCTGGACTATCTCGCGGCCAAGCTGCAAGTCTGGCGGAACTTTGGCGGCAACTGGTCCACGACGCCTTACGACAACCTCCGCTCCGTGGATTCGGCGCACACCCAGCTGATTCAGGGTCCGCTGGACGACATCGCGGCGAGCCTCGGGGAGCAGGGCGGTAACGCGCAGACGTGGCGTTCCAGCCTGGTCGCGACCAAGAGCTTTTCGTCGGGCGGGCTGCAGGGCGCCGCCCTGAGCGCGAACTTACGTTACCGCGGGGCCTCCATCATCGGGTTTCCCACCAAGATCGACGCCAAGGGCAGGGTGCGCACGGACCGGGACAATCCGTACAGGTCGGAAGCTTACGTCCTCACGGGCCTGATGGCCAACTACCGGTTCCGGGCGGGTTATGTCGCGGCGGCCCGGCTGCAATTGAACGTGAACAACGTCTTCAACACCGAACGGCTGTTCGTGACCCGGGCGTTCGCGGACGGCCGCCCGCGGAACTATGGCCGCCAGGCCGGACGCGAATTCATCCTGTCGCTGGAGCTCGAGCGCTGAACGTCCGGCTCCGCGCGAACCCGCTCCCGCAATCGCCTCGTTCTCCCCGATGCCCTCACTCCTTCGCAGCCTGTTGGCCACAATCTTGGGCGCGGCCGGATGAATCGGGGCCTCCCCGGCGCCCGGACCTCTGCCCCCGCGGCTCAACATCCTGCTGATTGTGACGGACGACCAAGTTTACGGCGACGCTTCGGACTTCGGCTCCGACGGACGTCGAGACACCGACGCCGGACCGCATCGCCGGGCCCGGATTGCGCCTTACTCAGTTCCGGGTCAATCGCCTCCGAGCGCCGACGCCTGCCTCTCGGTTGACCGGACCCGACTCGCTGGTGTCGGGGATTTGGCGGGGGCCCCGAGGGCACGCCCGCGTTTCACGTTTTATCAGGGCCTGCCCGGGCGCGTCGGGGCGCTGAGCGGAGGACCAGCGGGGGCGGGCGGCGTCGCGGAGGGCGCCGCGGCCTGCAGGGCGCTCAGCTTGCGATCGATCTCCGCCATCTTGGAGACGAGGGTCTCCTCAACCTTTTTGCGGTCGCTGCTGCTGACGATGCTCAAGCTTGCGGCGTCCTTCACCACGTTCGCTGGCAGGCTCAGCAGCCGGGTGATGATGCCCTGGTCCTTGAACGAACTCAGGTACAGCGCCGTGATTTCGTGGGAAAGCTTGAGCGCGTCCTGGGCGACCGCCTGCGTCTGCTGGAGGTTGTTGTTGAGCTGCTGGTTCTTCGCCAACTCGGCGGTGAGCACGGAGCCGATCTGCTCCGACACGCGCTCGCTGTAGCGATTGATCGATTCGCGGGTCAGGTTCTGGTCGCGGGCCATCTCGGAGAGGATGGGCTGGATGCGCTCAGCCATCCGGCCGGAGACCTTGTCGACCTGCTCGGTCTGCTGGCGTTCAGCCTCCTCCGGGGACTTGGGCAGCGGGTTGAAGGGCATCACCTTCTTGGCGATCGCCTCGGCGAGGGCGTTCATCCGGTCGGTGTTCAGCTTCTGGATCTCCTCGTCGGTGCGGAACATATCCGCCTCGCGCTTGGCCACCGCATCGCGGAGCAGCTTGTTGGTCGTCTCGATCTGGCGGCGGTTTTCCTCGGACGCAGCTTTGAGGGCGTCGTTGGCCTCGCGCAGCGGGGCCAGTTCGGCCTGCTGCTTGAGGGCCATCTGGGCCACCGTCTGCTGGTGCAGCCAGAAGGCGGCGCCGATGACGAGGAGGGCGGTCAAAATGATCGCCGGGATCTGCTCAGTGAATTTCTGCCACATATTTGAGGTCGGTTGAGGTTCGGGAAGGGGATCGGTGTTCATCGCGGGCGGGTGTTTTCCGGTTGTTTCAGCGCTTATCGGGGCCACGGTGGCGGCGATGAGCCTCAACCGGAGCGAACAACTGCTTTTCGATCACCTGCAAGCGCATAAGGAGGAAAGACAGCACTGGCGGGAAAAGTTGCAGGCCGCGGCGGGAAAAGTTTCCGACCCGCACGCGTGGGCCGCTAGGCTCGACGGGGAGCTGCGTCGGTACGCCGCGGAGCGGGCCGCCCTGCGCCCGGCGGAGTTCCAAATTTCTCCTAGCCAGTCACTTGGGAACGTGAGCATGCGCAATTTGGCGGAACTGCTGCTGCGATTGTGGGGCCCGCCTGTGGCGCCAAGGCAACCGCCGGCCGAAAGTTGAGGGGGAAAAGCGTCCGCGACACGACCAAGGCTGTCGCTGAGGGACTAAATTTCTCACGAGACTTCCTCGCGCGCCTAACGGGAAAAGTTTTGGCGTAAGTAAGAAAGCAAGGGTTGGACCGCTTAGGGGCAGGCCGGTCCGCCCGCTTTTTTCGGGCCCCATGAGGGGTCGAAAACGCTCGAGCTCAGCGGGCGGCCTTCGCCTCGTGGAAGTCCTGCGGGCGGCCTGTGGGGTTTACGTAGCCGGCGCGCACGGTGAAGTCGCCAAAACGCTCTCCCGGGGAGCGCTCTGCCGCATAGCGCCGGATGATCGGCCCCAGCAGGCCCAGCAACTCCGTTTCCGGGACATTCGCCCGGTAAAGGGCGTTCATCCGGCTGCCATCGAATGCGGCGCCGAGGTAGAGGTTGTACTTGCCGGGCGACTTGCCGACCAAGCCGATTTCCGCGAGGAAGGGCCGTCCGCAACCGTTGGGGCAACCGGTGATGCGAAGAGTCACGGCATCCTGCGCCAATCCGGCGACCGCGAGCTCCTGCTCGAGCAGGCTGACCAATTCCGGCAGGTAGCGCTCGCTTTCGGCCAACGCGAGGCCGCAGGTCGGCAGGGCCACGCAGGAGAGGGCGTTCAACCGCAGGCCTGAGGCTTCATTGGCGGTGGACAAGCCGTGGCGGGCCAGCAGGGTCTCGATGCCCGGCCGATCCGCCGCGGCAACGTTCGCGATAATCAGGTTCTGATTGGCGGTCAGCCGGAGATCGCCTTTGTGCGCGAGGGCGATTTCGCGCAGCGCGGTCTTCAGGCGGTAGCCCGGCTCGTCCTTCACCCGACCGCTGAGGATGAACAGGGTGAAGTGGCTGCGACCGTCCTCCCCCCCAACCCAGCCGTAACGATCCCCGGTGTGGCTGAACTGCCAAGGGCGCGGCGCACCGAGGCGCTCGCCCAGCCGCGCCTCCACCTGAGTGCGAAACCAATCTAGCCCGCGGTCGGCGATGGTGTACTTCAGGCGCGCGTGCTTGCGGTCGGTGCGGTCACCGAAGTCGCGCTGCACCGTCACGACATGCTCCGCGACCGCGACCGCCTGTTCGGGCGTGCAGAAGCCGAGGACGTCGCCGAGGCGGGGGAAGGTCTCCAGTTGGTTGTGTGACATCCCGAGGCCGCCGCCCACGGACACATTGAAGCCGGCGAGGCGGCCATCCGCGCCCGTGATCGCGATGTAGCCGAGATCTTGGGAGAACACGTCCACGTCGTTGCTGGGGGGAACGGCGATCCCAATTTTGAACTTCCGTGGCAGGTAAGTGCGGCCGTAGATGGGTTCCTCCTCAGGCTCGCCCCCGCCGATTAACTGGTCCCCGACCCAGAGCTCGTGGTACGCGCGGGAACGAGGCAGGAGGTGCTCGCTGATCGCGTTGGCCACCCGGTAGACCTCCGCGTGCAGGCCGGACCGTTCCGGGTTCGGGTTGCACATCACGTTCCGATTGACGTCGCCACAGGCCGCAAGGGTATCGAGCAGGGCGCGATTCATCCCATTGACCGCGCGCCAGAGGTCCCCTTTGAGGATGCCGTGAAACTGGAAGGCTTGGCGGGAAGTGAGCTTGAGGGTGCCGTTGGCGCGCTGGTCGGCCAGCGTGTCGAGGGCGAGCCACTGGGCAGGGGTGCAGACGCCGCCGGGCAGGCGCACGCGGGCCATAAAGGAGAAGGCCTTCTCGCGGCCTTCGCGGCGGCGGGCATTGCGCTGGTCGCGATCGTCTTGGGCGTAGATGCCGTGGAATTTCGTGAGCTGGGAGCTCTCCTCGGTGATCCCGCCAGTCGAATGGTCCGCGAGGTCGCGGAGAATGTTACCGCGAAGGAAATTGCTCTCGGCCTTCAGCTGTTCGTTCTTGTGCAGCGGGGCGGTGGCGGGGGCGGGAAGAGTACTCATTAGCGGGTTCAGGAAAGGCGAGGAGGGTAGAGCGTTGGGAGCGTGGCAGCAAGGGCTGCCAGAGCGAGCGGGTGTGTGCCGATCAGGCCAGTGCAGTGCGTGCGGGCCGGGGAGACAGCGCAGATTTCCGCGATGTCACCGCCCGGTCCGGCGTGCCGGCCGGGCGAAAGGAAGAGCAGCGCCACGATGACATCCCGGTCGGCGTGCGCTGGCTCGGCTAGGACGTCCGCCAGCAGCGGGGGATGATCGCCCTCCATCGAGGCCGCGACAAGCGGCGGAAAATCGGGCCCCAACTCGATCTTCACCGCCGCGGCGAGGCGGTCCCGCAGGGCCGCGGACGCCGGGGAAGGCCCGCCGTGATCAACGAGCACTACCGGGGGCGAGACGAGGCCCGCGGCCTGGGCGGTCTCGCGCACGCGGGCGGCCAAAATCCGGGGGATCACGCCCGCATCGGCCAAGCCCAAACCGAAGTTAAACGTGAAAGGGCCGAGCTCAGCCTGCAGTTGCTCCAGATCGCGGCGCAACGCGGACCCGATCGCCCCTTGGGGGCTGATGAAAAAAGGTAACAAATGGAACGCGCGCTGGCCGCGGGCGAATTGCTCCCGGATGAAGGGGGCGAGCGTGCTGGCTGGCCGGCCTTCAAGCCGCTCCGCGGGAATCCGGTCGCTGTGCTTCCATGAGACCGGCGTTACTGGGCGGCCGGCGGCCCCCTCGAGCGCGGCGGCCACGCGGCGCAGGTTCAGGATCGCGGCCGGCTCCAACGAGCCGTTGTCCACCAGCAGCATCACGGGAGTGCGAATTCCGCGGCGGCGCGTGCAGAGAGCAACTCCGCCAGTCCGACCACTTCCCCGATGATGACAATCGCTGGCGCGGTGAATCCGCCCTCTTCCGCCTCGCGCGCGATCCGGCCCAGCGAGGACGTCCAAACCCGCTGTCCGGGCGTGGTAGCTGCCTGCACGACCGCGGCCGGGGTCTCCGCCGACAAGCCACCGGCCAGCAGTCGACGCGTAATGGGCTCAAGATTTTTCATTCCCATATACACGCAGAGGGTGGCGCTCATCCGGGCGTACTCTTCCCACGGGACCGCGGACTCCGCCTTGCCGGGTTCCTCGTGGCCGGTGAGGAACACCACCCCGGAAGCAAGGCGTCGGTGCGTCAGCGGGATTCCGGCTTCCGCGGCGGCGCCAAACGCGGACGTGACCCCGGGCACGACCGAGCACGGGATGCCGGCGGCGGCCAAGGCCTCGAGTTCCTCGCCGCCGCGGCCAAAGATGAACGGATCCCCGCCCTTGAGCCGCACCACGCTGAGGCCTTGGCGGGCGAGGTCGACCAAGGTCTCCTCGATCCGGTGCTGTGGGCAGCAGAATCCGCCGCCCTTTTTACCGACAAACACGCGACGGGTGGCGGCGGGGATTAGGGCGAGGATGGCCTCAGCCACCAAGTGATCGTACACGATGACATCGGCTTCCTGGAGTAGTCGCAACGCCTTCAGCGTCAGCAGTTCGGGATCACCGGGC
>Ga0194122_10001392_pt1 | contig 29635 bp, 30 predicted proteins | sample TA2MahCa10mmetaG_FD_155487 | JGI IMG/M metagenome (GOLD analysis project Ga0194122, IMG submission 155487) | Freshwater microbial communities from Lake Tanganyika, Tanzania - TA2015021 Mahale Deep Cast 10m | ecosystem: Environmental > Aquatic > Freshwater > Lake | place: Tanzania: Lake... | reverse complement strand
GGCGAATCCGCCGCCTTTCTGGACGATGCCTACTCGGCCGCCGGTGCCCAGTTGGTCGGCCAAGCCGAGGCCCTGGGAGCCGAGATGGTCTTGAAGGTGCGTTTCCCTGCGGACAACGAACTCGTTCAAATGAAGAAGGGCGCGGTGCTGGTAGGAATGCTCAGCCCCTTTGATCGGGCGGGCCTAGAGAAACTGGCAGGTGCGGGGCTGACCGCCTTTGCAATGGAAGCCGCTCCAAGAACCACCCGTGCGCAATCTTTGGATGTGCTCTCTTCACAGGCGAACCTGGCGGGTTATAAGGCGGTGATGCTCGCAGCCGATGCCTATCCGCGCATATTCCCCATGCTCATGACTGCGGCTGGCACGGTGAAGGCCGCCCGCATGGTGATTCTTGGTGCGGGTGTTGCGGGCCTCCAAGCCATTGCCACGGCCAAGCGCCTAGGGGCGGTAGTGGAAGCCTCCGATGTTCGCCCGGCCGTGAAGGAGCAGATTGAATCGCTGGGGGCCAAGTTCATTGATGTGCCCTACGAGACCGACGAGGAGCGCGAGATTGCCAAGGGCGAGGGCGGCTATGCCAAACCCATGCCCGAGTCCTGGATGAAGCGCCAGGCGGCCGAGGTGGCCAAGCGCATTGCCCAGGCCGATGTGGTGATTTCCACCGCACTCATTCCTGGCCGCAAGGCGCCGGTGCTCATCACCGAAGAGATGGTGGCGAGTATGAAGGCGGGCTCGGTGATTGTGGACATGGCCGTGGAGCAGGGTGGCAACTGTCCGCTGTCGCAGTTGGGAAAGACCGTGGTGACCCCCAACGGGGTTCGCATTGTTGGCCAGCCCAACTTAGCAGCACTGGTGGCCACCGATGCCTCGGCCCTTTATTCACGCAATCTTCTGGATTTCCTCAAACTCATTCTCGACAAAGACGGCCAAGTGGTGGTCCCCATGGAGGATGACATTGTGGCTGCCACACTGGTGGCGAGAGATGGCCAGGTGGTCAGGCCTAGTTAATCGGTGCACTCAATCGGGCCGCACAATCGGACCACTCAATCGGACCGATCGCCCCCAAGCCCCCAGCCCCTTGCCCACGCCCAGAAGACTCGGAGACAGAAAATGGATGCAATTAACCCAACGCTAACGAACCTCATTATTTTTGTGCTGGCCATCTATGTGGGCTACCACGTGGTCTGGAATGTCACGCCCGCACTGCACACGCCACTCATGGCGGTGACCAATGCCATCTCCGCCATTGTGATTGTGGGCGCCATGATGGCGGCCGCTCTCACCGAGACCATGCTGGGCATGACCATGGGCGTGCTTGCCGTGGCACTGGCGGCAGTCAACGTATTTGGTGGCTTCTTGGTCACGCGACGAATGCTCGAGATGTTCAAGAAGAAGGACAAAAAATCTTCTGCAGAGAAGGAGGCCGCCTAAATGTTTAGCCTCTCAATGAATACGGTCACCCTGCTCTACCTAGTGGCCTCCGTCTGCTTTATTCAGGCCTTAAAAGGCCTCTCGCATCCCACCAGCTCCATTCGAGGCAACGTCTTTGGCATGACGGGCATGGCCCTGGCCATCTTCACCACAGTGGGCCTGATTGGCACCATGGCCCAGACATTGCAAGCGAATGCGGCCGGCGGCGCAAGCACCCTGGGCTCTGGTTTGGCGCTGATGATTGGCGGCTTGGTGGTGGGTGGTCTGGTGGGAGCCACCATGGCCAAGCGGGTGGAGATGACCAAGATGCCCGAGCTCGTGGCCTTCATGCACTCGATGATTGGTCTCTCAGCGGTGTTTATTGCAGTGGCGGCTGTGGCCGAGCCCTACGCCTTGAACATTACGGCCCGTGGTGAACCCATTCCCATGGGCAACCGGCTCGAGCTCTTCTTGGGGGCAGCCATTGGTGCCATTACCTTCAGTGGCTCGGTGATTGCCTTTGGAAAGTTATCGGGCACTTACAAATTCAGGCTCTTTCAAGGCGCTCCGGTGGTGTTTTCCGGTCAGCACATGGTTAATTTGGTTCTGGGCATTGCAACCGTGGGGCTTGGTCTCTACTTCATGTTCACCGAGAGCTGGACGGCGTTTTTCATCATGCTGGCGCTCTCATTTATTCTCGGCGTGCTCATCATCATTCCAATTGGTGGTGCGGACATGCCTGTAGTGGTTTCCATGCTCAATAGCTATTCGGGCTGGGCGGCCGCTGGCATTGGTTTCTCGCTTGGCAACAGCATGCTCATCATCGCCGGCTCGCTGGTGGGTTCGAGCGGCGCGATTCTCTCTTACATCATGTGCAAGGCCATGAACCGCGGGTTTATTAGCGTGATTCTGGGCGGCTTTGGTGGCGAGGCCACAGCGCCCATGGCCGCCGGTGGTGCCCAGCGTCCCGTTAAGAGTGGCTCTGCCGACGATGCCGCCTTCCTGATGAGCAATGCGGACTCCGTCGTGATTGTTCCTGGCTATGGGTTGGCTGTGGCTCGCGCCCAGCACGCACTCAAGGAACTCACCGATAAGTTGATCGAGAAGGGCATTAATGTTCGCTATGCCATTCACCCAGTGGCGGGCCGCATGCCCGGCCACATGAATGTTCTGTTGGCAGAGGCCGAGGTGCCCTACGACCAGGTGTTGGAGATGGAAGACATCAACTCCGACTTTGGCCAGACCGATGTGGTGTTGGTATTGGGTGCAAACGATGTAGTGAACCCCGCTGCACGCACACCGGGCAGTGCCATCTACGGCATGCCCATCTTGGAGGCCTACAAGGCCGCCACGGTGATTGTGAACAAGCGCTCCATGGCTTCAGGCTATGCGGGCTTGGACAACGAACTCTTCTATATGGACAAGACCATGATGGTCTTTGGTGATGCCAAGAAGGTGGTGGAGGATATGATGAAGGCGATAGATTAATCCCCTCATGAAGATTACCGTATGACCACTCTAGATTCGAACCCTGAGAGGTTGCCTTACCAAGACGAAATCATCATTTCTTGGCCTGAGTTGCATCGAGACGCTAGATACCTCTGCGAAATGTTGCACGCGAAAGGCCCTTGGAGAGGAATAATTGCCATCACTAGGGGGGGGCTGGTTCCGGCAGCACTAATTGCGAGAGAGCTGGACATAAGATTTATCGACACCGTTTGCATTACCAGTTACGGAGCAAGTGTTTCAGCTGCTGAGGAGAAACGACAAGGGAATCTTCAAGCTCTTAAAATGATTGAGGGAGATGGAGAAGGCTTCCTCCTGGTTGACGACCTTGTTGATACCGGCAAGACCGCAGTTTTCGTTCGCGAGAGGCTTCCCAAAGCCCACTTTGCGACGCTCTACGCTAAGCCGTTGGGGCGTCCCCTAGTGGACACGTGCGTGAAAGAATTCAAACAACACAAATGGATTTTTTTTCCTTGGGACATTGATTATAAATTCTCTTTGCCTATAAAAGAGCGGGGAGGGATGGGCGTTGCCGAGTCTTAAGGTACGTTTTCTTACTCCACTCAAAATATCCAGATAATTTTTTAGGAGAGCAGCTTGACTCAGCTGGTTGTCAAATCGGGCGGCTTTGAATTTCTGGCTGAAACCCACCCCGAGGCTCCCAAGACGGTAGAGGCCTTCTTGAAACTTCTGCCCTACAAGCAGAAGCTTATTCATGTGCGCTGGAGTGGTGAGGGCGTATGGGTTCCCTTGGGAGAGTTTCAACTCGGCGTGGGGTTTGAGAATCACACCAGCCATCCTTCGGTGGGCGATATTCTGTTTTATCCGGGTGGCTATTCCGAGACCGAGATTATTCTGGCCTATGGTTCGTGCTGCTTTGCCAGCAAACTGGGGCAGTTGGCCGGAAACCACTTCTTGACTGTCACCCAGGGCAAAGAAAACCTGCGGCCTCTGGGCGTCAAGTGCCTCTGGGAAGGCGCCCAAGACGTGGTGTTTGAAAAAATCTCCTAGAGTTGGGCGGTGGCGACGACTGCCCTTGCAACACAGACTCTCCTGCAGTGCCTGCGCGAGGGTGAGGGCAACGTATCGGTAAAAGAAGGCTGTGCCTCAGGCGATTGCGGGGCGTGCACCGTCGTTCTTGCGGAATATCAGGCTGGTGGCGGCGCGCAGTCCAACGCCCGTGGTTATTCTGAGAATTCCAGCATTCGCTGGCGCGCCGTCAATAGCTGCATTCGGTTTGCGGGGTCGGTAGCCCATGCGGCAGTCTTTACTGCGCAAGACCTGCCGCGGTTGGCCGAAAGAGCGTTGGGGAAAAAAGGGGTGCTGCACCCCGTGCAGCAGGCCCTAGTGGACTGCCATGCGAGCCAGTGCGGCTTTTGTACTCCAGGCTTTGTGATGAGCCTTTTTGCGCTGTACATGAATACGGTTGGCCAGGGCAAGACGGTCACGCGTGCGGCGGTAGAAGAGGCCTTGTCGGGTAACCTCTGCCGGTGCACGGGCTACCAGCCGATTATCGAGGCTGGGCTGCGCATGGCCGACTACCCAGTAGTACTTATCGACCAGCGCTGGCTTGCCGAGTTGCTGGCAGCACCTTCGACTGCAGCGCCTTCCAAAGCAGCGCGAACAAATAATACGTTTGCGCATCTTCCCGTCGGCCACCGAATCACCGCGCCGCAGGGCTTTCATCGGCCTAACGATCTGCAGAGTCTGCTTGGGCTGAGTGTTGAAAATCCGCAGGCCTTGCTGGCGGCCGGGTCTACCGATGCGGGGCTCTGGGTCACCAAGCTCTTGCAGTCGCACGATCTGGTTATCGACCTCACCGCGGTGCCTGAGTTGCGCGGCATTGCGGCTGCAGGCGATCAGATCTCTATTGGCGCAGCAGAGCCCTTGGCAGAGGTCTTTCATTTTATCGCTGAGACTTGGCCTGAGGCCCATCATTTTTTTGGACGTTTTGCGGGCCGTCCCATTCGCGAGTCGGCCACTCTGGGGGGGAATGTGGCCAATGGGTCCCCGATCGGTGATTCGATGCCGTTTCTCTTAGCGATTGATGCCTCGCTGGTGCTCTCGTCGGTTGCAGACCCGCAGGCACCTATACAGCGGCGCACGATTGCGTTGAAAGATTTTTATCTCGGCTATCGTAAAACCGCCTTGGCCCCCACCGAGGTCATTGAGCGCATTGTGTTGCCGCAGCGTGCCGCGCATACGCGATTGGCCAGCTATAAGATTTCTAAGCGGTTTGAAGACGATATCTCTGCCATTAGCCTAGTGGTCTGGGCACTGGGTACCGACACTATCGATGCGGTGCGTATTGGGGTAGGGGGTGTGGCCGCCACACCGGTGCGGGCCTATAAAACAGAGCAGGCGCTAAGAGGCCAGCCGGTAACGCGCGCAACCTTTGAGGTTGCATCAGGGGTGTTGCAAAACGAGTTCTCTCCGATCTCTGATATGCGGGCGAGTGCCGACTATCGGCGCACGGTCCTGGGTAATCTCTTGATCAAGCTCGGGCAAGAATGGGAGAGCGGTGCGCCCATTAGGCTGGAGGCCTGATGGCTAACGCGGGCTTGGCGACCATGGCGGGCACTGCAGTCGCTGCGGCCTCGGGTGCGTCGCTGACCCACGACAGTGCGGCCCTGCACGTTACCGGGCTCGCCACCTACATCGACGACATTGCAGTACCCAGCGGATGCCTTCATGCGGCCCCCATTGTGTCGCCTCATGCCCATGCGCGGCTCTTGGGGGTAGACGCCACCGCGGCCTTGGCCATGCCGGGATTACACGGCGTAGTACTCGCAGAGCATCTGCCCGCAGACAACGTCTTGGCAACGCCTGCAATGGACGAGCCGATATTCGCCCGGCAGCATCTCTTACATGTCGGCCAGGTGGTGGGGGTGGTGCTCGCCGAGAGTCATCTGCAGGCGCGTCGTGCCGCGGCCGCTGTGCGTATTCATGCGGAGCCGCTGCCTGCGATTCTCACGATTGCCCAGGCGCTTGAGGCCAAGAGCTATGTGCTGCCGCCGGTGTTTGTGGAGCGTGGCAGCCCCGAGGCGGTGATCGCCCGCGCGCCGCACTGTCTGCAGGGCCAGTTTCATCTGGGGGGGCAGGAGCATTTTTATCTCGAAGGCCAGGCCGCCCTCGCGTTACCCGAAGAGCAGGGCCAGATGCGCGTGCACTCCAGCACCCAGCACCCAGGCGAAGTGCAGCACTGGGTCGCGCATGCGTTGGGCTTACAGAACCATGAGGTGCGGGTGGAGTGTCGGCGCATGGGCGGCGGCTTTGGGGGGAAGGAGACGCAGGCCGGCCAGGTGGCTGTCTGGGCTGCGGTGGCGGCGCGGCATACGGGGCGGGCAGTAAAAATGCGGCTCGACCGTGACGATGATTTTCTGATTACCGGAAAGCGCCACCCATTCTTCTACGACTACACGGTAGGGTTTGATGATGCCGGCCAGATTTTTGGCTTAAAGCTTCTGATTGCCAGCAACTGTGGATTCAGCGCCGACCTAAGTGGCCCGGTGGCAGACCGTGCCATCTTTCATCTCGATAATGCCTATTTTTTAGAACATCTCTCGGTGGCCTCGTACCGGTGTAAGACCAACCTGCAGAGCATGACGGCCTTCCGGGGATTTGGCGGGCCGCAGGGCATGGTGCTGATCGAAACGCTGATGGGCGAAATTGCACGCCATCTGGGTAGAGATGCGCTCGATATTCGCCAGCGCAATTTTTACGACACCTCGGGCCCCCGTGCGGTCACCCACTATGGCATGACCGTTGAAGACAACTTGGCGCCTGACTTGGTAAAAGATCTGGCGGCACGTGCCCATTATGCCGATCGGCGAGGGGCCATTGCAGCATTGAACGCCCAGAGCCCAGTGTTACAGAAGGGCCTGGCACTCACGCCGGTGAAGTTTGGTATCTCGTTTACGGCCACCCATATGAATCAGGCCGGTGCCTTGGTGCATGTCTATACCGATGGCAGTGTGCTTGTGAACCACGGCGGCACCGAGATGGGCCAGGGCCTTTTTACCAAGGTGGCCCAGGTGGTGGCCGATGAACTCGGGGTGCCGCTCGCGAAGGTGCGGGTGAGTGCCAGTGACACCAGCAAGGTACCCAATGCCTCGCCCACCGCCGCCTCGAGTGGTACCGATCTGAATGCCAAGGCGGCACAGCTGGCCGCGCGACAAATTAAAGAACGCATCGAACCCCTGCGCCAGCCGAGCGATCGCTTTGAAGACTTGGTGCAACGTGCCTATATGGCCCGGGTACAGCTCTGGAGCGATGGGTTTTATGCCACGCCCAAGATTCATTACGACCGTGCGAAGTTGCAGGGCCGGCCTTTTTATTACTTTGCCTATGGCGCGGCTTGTGCCGAAGTGGTCATTGATACCCTCACCGGAGAGATGCGCGTGCTGCGTGCCGATATCTTGCACGACGTGGGCCAGAGCATTAACCCGGCAATCGACCGGGGCCAGATTGAAGGCGGCTTTATCCAAGGCATGGGCTGGCTGACCACCGAAGAACTCGTCTGGGATGCGTCGGGGCGTCTGAGAACCCAGGCGCCGTCCACCTACAAGATTCCTGCGGCAGGCGATCTGCCTGCCCATTTCACGGTCGATTTCTGGCCGCATCCGAATCGCGAAGACACCGTGTTTCGGTCCAAGGCTGTGGGCGAGCCGCCGCTCATGCTAGCCTTAAGTGTCATGGAGGCAGTGCGCGACGCGATTGGCCAGGCGCGCGTCGCACGTGGGCAGAGCAGCCGTTTTTGCCTGGACCTTCCCTGCACGCCTGAGCGTATTCTGATGGCCTTGCGCAGCTAGCGCGTACCTGGCTTAGCGCGCGTGTCTCCGGCCGCAGTGGTTTACCCACAGATACTGGTGCATGTAGTTCGCACTGAAGGCTCTGTCCCTCGAGCGGTCGGCGCCTTTATGCGTGTGGATGCGCAGACAGTGGACGGCACGGTGGGCGGGGGACATCTCGAATTTCAGGCGATCGCCCGCGCGCGCGATTGGTTGAAGGCACCAGACGCGATGGGATATGCCCCTGCCGACATGGGGCGTGTCGATGCCTCTGATATTGAACGAGACTGTGCTGCGTCAAATTCCAGCAGCGCTCATCCGTGGCCTCTGTCTTGGCGGCAGCGTTGCCCACTTGGGCCGTCGCTCGGTCAGTGCTGCGGTGGTGTGGTCTGGCTCGACTATGTCTGGATGGTCTCGGACGCCGATTGGCAAACCTGGGCAGACCGGCTGGCCCCACCGCGACTCCCCGTGGCCGTATTCGGCGGAGGCCATGTCGGTACTGCCTTGATTCGTGCTCTTGCGCCACTGCCCTTTGCGGTGCATTGGATCGATAGCCGCGAGGGGTTCTCGTTGCAGCCCTCTGCGGCACTCCTGCAGGACCGCTTACCGGATGCTGTCGTGCGCGAGGAGATCGATCCGGTAGAAGATGCCGTGGCTGGCCTGCCGGAAGGCACGCGGGTCTTGATTATGAGCTTTAGCCATGCCGAAGATCTGCAGGTGGTGCGGGCCTGTCTCACGCGCAATCGCATTACGGCGAAGGCTGCGGGAGCAACCGGCGCAGAGCCCAGGGCCTCTGAGGCGCCTGAAACTGCCGCCAGGAAGCTTCCCCTGCCTTTTATTGGCCTGATTGGAAGCAAGACCAAGTGGGCCCGGTTTCGGCACCGCCTCACCGAATACGGGTTTGATGACCAGGCCCTGGGCCAGGTCACCTGCCCGATCGGCCTGCCCGATATCGCTGGGAAAGAGCCTGAAGTCATTGCTGCGTCGGTGGCGGCCCAGTTGCTGACGCTGAGCGCTGCCTGACTCCGAACCCGTTTGTTGCTATGCGCACAGGTCCCTGCGGGGCAGGGCCATGCAACGCTGTCAAACAGAAGCCGGCATTGGTAGAAAACAGGAGACGAAAAGCTTTTTCAGACGACGCAACTTGTAATAGACTTCTTTCACCGTCGCAGCGAGGCACCCCGAGGGTTTCGGGATTTGGTCGCGATGTGTTTCTGCTTACAGCGCCCGCAGTGGTAGGCAGGTTGTGTCCCCTTTGAGCGTCTATGGAAGCCTTCCTGCTTGATTGGGCCAACCTGCTTCTGCGATGGCTGCATGTCATTGTCGCAGTGGCGTGGATTGGCACCTCGTTCTATTTTGTTTTTCTCGACCTAAGCCTCGTGCCGCCCAAGGGGGACAACCCTGATCGGGTCTATGGCGAAATCTGGGCGGTGCACGGGGGCGGCTTCTATCACGCGCGCAAGTTTGTGGGCGCGCCTCCCTATGTGGGCGGCCACCTGCACTGGTTCTACTGGGAGAGTTACTTCACCTGGATTACCGGTTTTCTGCTGCTCTCGGTCTCGTATCTCTGGAACCCCTCAAGCTATCTCATCGACCCCTCGGTGGCGGCGCTCACCGATGACCAGGCCGTGGTCATTGTGCTCGTCATGCTCGTGGGCTTTTTCTTGGTCTATGAATTGATTTGTCGCTTCGCAGCCAAGCCAGGTAAGGGCGATGGCATTGTGGCCATCTTGGTGGCCCTGGCAGTAGCAGGGGCGGCTGCGATTGCCACTGAATTGTTTTCAGGGCGCGCGGCTTTTCTCATTACCGGTTCCATAATGGCCACGGTGATGTCGGCCAACGTGCTCTTCTGGATCATTCCCGGCCAGAAGAAGATGGTGGCAAAGCTTCAGGCCGGCGAAGAGGTGGACCCTCTGCCTGGAATCATCGGCAAGCAACGCAGTGTGCACAATACCTACTTCACCCTGCCGGTGCTCTTTGCCATGCTCTCGAATCACTATGGATTCATTACGGGGCATGAAGACCGGCTGGCACTATTGCTGCTCATCATGGTGGGAGGGGCATTGATTCGTCACTTCTTTGTGCAGATGCATGGCTATAAGCTTGCGCGTGTGGGCCACCCTTGGCCTTACCTGGTGGCGGGTCTGGCCCTGCTGGTAGCGGCGATTGCGGTCTCGGTGCCGGTGCCGAAGGCGCCTTCAGCGGTTGGGGCGCCTGCAGCATCCACCTCGGGCACCCCGTCTGCAGCACCGATGGCAACCGGTAATACCTTGCGCATCCAACAGATTGTTTCGCAGCATTGTCTGCAGTGCCATGGTGCCGCGGTACAGATGAAGAATGTCCGACTGGATTCCCCGGAAGAATTGCAACGTCATGCGCTGGCCATGTACCAACAGGTGGCCGTATTGCGTGCTATGCCCATGAACAACCTGATCCAGATGTCAGACGAAGAGCGGCAGGTGGTGGCAGCCTGGTTCAAGGCCGGGGCCCCGGTGGACCGTGAGTTCTAGAAAGCCAGCGCCCATCGTGTCTACCGTGTCTACTCCGTCAACCGCGTCGCATTCCTCGCACTCGCACCAGTCTGCATTGCGCGACCTGATCGGCTATGGCGCGCATCCGCCGCAGGCCCAGTGGCCGGGCGATGCGCGCCTGGCGGTGCAGTTTGTGCTCAATTACGAAGAGGGGGGTGAGAACTGCGTGCTCGATGGCGATGCCGGTTCTGAGACATTCCTCTCGGAACTCTTTAGCCCCGCGAGTTACCCCGACCGTCATCTCACCATGGAGAGCATCTACGAATATGGCTCCCGGGTTGGGGTCTGGCGTATTCTCAAAGAGTTCGAGCGCCGTGGGCTGCCCATGACCATCTTCGGCATTGGTCTGGCCTTAGAAAAGCACCCCGAGTTGGCACAGGCCTTTGTCACGCTCGGCCATGAGGTGGCGGGCCATGGGTACCGCTGGATTCATTATCAGAATGTCGATGAAGCCATCGAGCGGGCCCACATGGCCCAGTGCGTAGCGGCAATTGCCCAGACCTGTGGTACGCGTCCCTTAGGCTGGTACACCGGACGCGACAGCCCCAACACCCGGCGGCTTGTGGCTGACGACGGGGGCTTTCTTTACCAGAGCGATTACTACGGAGACGATCTTCCCTTCTACATCACAGTAGAGACCACCGACGGCCGCACGGTGCCGCAACTCGTGGTGCCCTATACGCTCGATAACAACGACATGCGGTTTTCCTTGCCGCAGGGCTTCTCCCATGGCGACCCGTTCTTTGCCTATCTCCGTGATGCCTTCGATGTGCTCTATGCCGAAGGGGCCGAGACGCCGCGCATGATGAGCATTGGTCTGCACTGCCGGCTGGTTGGTCGGCCGGGGCGGTTTCTGGCACTTCAGCGTTTTTTAGACCATGTGCAGGAGCACGAGAAGGTCTGGGTCTGCCGACGTGTGGATATTGCGCGTCACTGGCTGGCGACACATCCGTTCGCGGATCTTTCCAAGAAATAGCCGCAATCATGAACCCCGTCGCTGCCCAGACCGTGAAGACGATTGGCTTTGATGCCTTCTGCCAGATGTCGGCGGCCGCAGCCCAAGAGGTGCTCGTAGGGGTCTATGAACACTCCGACTGGATTGTGGTGGATGCGCTCAAGCACCATCCGTATGCCTCGCTGCCTGCGCTGTTGCTCGGCCTGCAACGCTCGGTAGGCGCCGCGTCGGTGGCGCAGCAGCTGGGCCTGATTCGGGCCCACCCGCCACTCACGGGCAAGGCAAAGATTGGTACAGATCTCGCCAGAGATTCACAAAATGAGCAGTCGCTGGTGGGTCTCGATCGCTGCAGCCCTGAGGAGTTCGCTGCCCTCAATCGTCTGCACGCGGCCTACGAAGAACGCTTTGGCTGGCCTTTTATTCTTGCGGTACGCGGCCCGCGTGGCACAGGATTGTCGCGACAAGAGATTATTCAGACTTGGGAGCGACGGCTCCTTGATTCGGAAGCCTCTGAGCGTGAGGAGTGTCTGCGGCAGATTCACCGCATCGCCGAGATGCGCCTCTATGAGCGATTCGGCATGCAGACGACAGACGGTGATCAGGTCTGGGATGACTGCCAGCGGCTCGCTGAGCACTCGGAAACGAGCGATGGCCTCACGGTCACTTTTCTCTCTCCCGCCCACCAGGCCTGCGCCGATACGCTGCAGGCGCTCTTTCGGGAAGCGGGCTGCGACGAGGTGGCACGCGATGCGATTGGCAACGTGGTGGGCCGTTATTACGGCAGTCAGGGGGCCCCAGGCCCCTTCTTGCTTACTGGCAGCCACTACGACACGGTGCGCCGTGGGGGTCGGTATGACGGACGGCTGGGCATCGTGGTGCCGCTGCAGGTGGTGCGTGGTCTTTCCTCCGTGGGCCAGCGCCTTCCCTTTGGTATCGAGATCGTTGGATTTTCCGAAGAAGAGGGCGTGCGCTATGCGGCCACCTTCTTGGGCTCGAGTGCGCTCACGGGCGGTTTTCAGGCGTCCTGGCTCGACATGGTTGATGCCCAAGGCGTGAGCCTGCGGCAGGTGCTTTCCCAGGCGGGCCTTGGCACTGAGGCCCCCGCGATCAATGCCCTTGCGCGGGACCCGAAGCGCTACCTCGGCTTTGTCGAGGTGCACATTGAGCAGGGCCCCGTGCTTAACCACAAGGGCCTTCCCCTGGGGGTGGTGACGGCGATTAACGGCAGCCTGCGGTATCGCCTGCGGCTCCGTGGACAGGCCAGCCACGCGGGCACGACGCCCATGGACCAGCGGCGCGATGCCGCCTGTGCCGCAGCGGAGATTATTCTTGCCACCGAGATGCGGGCCTGTGCGGCTCCTGGGCTGGTGGGTACGGTGGGCATGCTGCAGGTACCTCAGGGGTCGATCAATACTGTGCCTGGGCTGTGCGAACTCTCTCTCGATCTGCGTGCGCCCAATAACGAAGACCGAGATGCCTTGGCCCTAGACGTCTTGGCGGTGGTGGCCTCGGTCTGTCAGGCCCGCGATGTGCAGTTTTCTGTGGAGGAGGTTTTGCGCGCCTCGGCGGCGCCCTGCGATGCACGGCTACAGGGCCTGTGGGCCACGGCGGTGGCTGCCTTGGGACTGCCAGTGGAATATCTGCCCAGTGGGGCCGGCCACGACGCAATGAAGTTGCACGAGCGACTTCCCCAGGCCATGCTCTTTGTACGAGGGGAGAACCATGGCATCAGCCACAACCCTTTAGAGTCGACTACGCGGGAGGATATGCAACTGGCCGTGGCCGCCTTTCGGGGCTTTTGTCATCAACTGTCTGCCGGCTAAGAAGGGGACTATTTTTTATGGCTAAGCTCAGCACCCATGTTCTAGATACCTTGAGCGGTCGACCGGCTGCGGGCATGTCGGTGCGGCTTGATCGCCGTCTCGATGCTCGGGATGCCTGGGCTTCGGTGGCCCAGACCCAGACCAATGTCGACGGTCGTACTGACCGCCCATTGCTGGAAGGCGAGACGATTCCCACTGGTCGGTATCGCCTTGTCTTTGGTGTGTCAGACTATTTTCGTAGTCTGGGTCAGAGCCTGCCCCATCCGGCGTTTTTGGAAGAGGTCTCTCTGGAGTTTGGGCTGGCCGAACCGCGTGGCAGTTATCACGTGCCCCTGGTCTGCACGCCCTGGAGTTACTCCACCTACCGTGGAAGTTAAGCAGGACCGGTGTTAGGTGGTGTGTTTATTGCGTTGTTGGAATGCGTTGGTGCCTTTGAAGCTTGCAGGTGACGGAGTATGTTGATCAGTTACGACCTTTACTGGAGATTAATCATGAGAATGTTTGCAGCCGTAGTAGGAAGCCTGCTGGTCAGTGGGAGCGTTTATGCACAAACAACGATCAAATTTGCACTAGATTGGCGCTTTGAGGGGCCCGCCGCGCCCTATTTTGTGGCGATCGACAAGGGCTTCTATAAGGCCGAGGGGCTCGATGTCACAGTGGACCCCGGCTCTGGGTCGGTGGAGGGTATTAACCGCGTGGCCTCTGGCGCCTACCAATTGGGCTTTGCCGATATCAACTCGCTGGTGAAGTATCGCGACAATCCGGCCAATAGTCCCATTAGGGCCGTGCAGATGGTCTATGACACGCCCGCCTTCGCCATCATTACCCTGAAGAGAACCGGTATCAAGTCGCCAAGAGATCTTGAGGGCAAGATTCTGGGCGCGCCTGCACCCGATGGGGCCTATGCTCAGTGGCCCATTTTTGTTGAAGCCAACAAGATTGACGCCTCCAAGGTGAAGATAGAGAACGTGGGCTTTCCGGTACGCGAGCCGATGCTGGTGCAGGGTAAGGTCGATGCCATTACGGGCTTTTGGTTCTCTTCCTATATGAACCTCAAGGCCAATGGTGCGTCTGATGACGACATTGTCGTGATGCTCATGAAAGACCACGGTGTCGACCTCTATGGCAACGTGATCATCGTCAACCCAGACTTTGCGAAGGCAAATCCAAAGGCGGTCGCAGGTTTCGTTCGTGCCACCATCAGGGGGATTCAGGAGACGATTAAGTCGCCCGAGACCGCAATCGACTCTTTGATGGCCCGCAACCAGATCGCCAAGCGCGATGTCGAACTCGAGCGTCTGAAGCTCTCGATTGCTCGGAACTTTGTGACGGCAGATGTCCGTAAGAATGGCCTGGGGGGTGTCGATATGACCCGCCTGTCGCGCTCGATCGACCAGATTGGCCTGACCTTTAAGTACACCAATAAGCCCAAGGCCCAGGACATTTTCACGTCGGAGTTCCTCCCCCCGCGTGAACAGCGTCTCGTGAACTAAACCTAGTTGTTAACCCACGTTACGTAAAGGGGTGGCTGCGATGGAACCTCTGGTTGTCTTGAGTAATGTCTCCATGGCCTATGGCAAAGGAGCCTCTGCCGTGCCGGCAATTGAGGATGTCTCTCTGAATATTGCGCCGGGGGAGTTCATTGCGGTCGTTGGCCCCTCAGGCTGCGGGAAGAGCTCGCTGATGAAACTTATCAGCGGGCTGCACCCGGTGTCTAAGGGGGAGCTAAAGGTTAAGGGCGAAACAGTGACCCGCCCGCTGAAGTCGGTGGGTATGGCCTTTCAGAACAGCAACCTCTTGCCTTGGCGTACCAGTGTTGATAATGTGCTGCTGCCTCTGGAGATCGTACCGCCCCATCGGCAGCGCATCGGATCGCACCGCGCGGAGTACAAACAAAAGGCGGTCGACCTTCTCAACTCGGTGGGACTTACCGGCTTTACCGAGAAATTTCCCTGGCAGCTTTCTGGCGGCATGCAGCAGCGTGCCTCCATCTGCCGGGCCCTCATTCATGAGCCAGAGGTCTTAATGCTCGACGAACCCTTTGGGGCGCTCGATGCCTTTACCCGTGAGGAACTTTGGTGCGCCTTGCGTGATATTCATGCGGCCCGCGGCGTGACTGTCATGCTAGTGACCCACGATCTGCGTGAGGCGGTCTTTCTGGCCGACACGGTCTATGTCATGTCGAATCGGCCGGGGCGCATTGTGAAGAAATGCCGGGTCACGATTCCGCGTCCGCGGGACCTCGATGTCACCTATACCGCAGAGTTCCAAGATGTTGTCCACGAACTGCGCAGCATGATCGGAGGGAAGCACTAATGGACCGCGATGAATTCATGGTGAAGGTGGTCTCGCCGGCGGCCTTCACAATCGGGCTCTTTCTGGTCTGGGAGACTGCCTGCCGCCTCTTTTCCATTCCGCTCACGATACTGCCTGCGCCCACGGTCATCTTCGCAGCGCTTGTAGAATTTCGTGACCCGATTATCAGCAACTCTTGGGTGACGCTATGGACCACGTTGGTGGGCTTCGCATTGGCGACCGTTTTTGGTCTACTGCTGGGCATTGCTGTGGGCTGGCACAAGGCGATTTATGCAGGGGTTTATCCCCTTCTCGTGGGCTTTAACTCCATTCCAAAAGTGGCAGTGGTGCCTGTGCTCATTCTCTGGTTTGGCTTGGGAGAGATACCAGCCATACTCACTGCCTTTCTAATCTCGTTTTTTCCGATCGTGGTGAATGTGGCAACGGGTCTGGCCACTACAGAGCCAGAACTCGAGGATGTTCTTCGAGCTTTGGGTGCCTCAAAGCTGGACATCATGCGCAAGGTGGGTATCCCCCGATCTTTGCCGTATTTTTTTGGGTCCTTAAAGGTGGCCATTACTCTGGCCTTTGTCGGGGCGGTGGTCTCCGAAACTGTCGGCGCTAATAAGGGAATCGGTAAGCTCATGCTCGACGCTCAAGCAGCCTTTCAAGTTCAGATCGTCTTTGCAGGTCTTCTGGTTTTGGCGGTGCTGGGCATTCTCTTGTACATCGGCACGGCCTTAATCGAGAAACGTTTTACCGGCTGGGCATTCCGCGGACAGAACCGTTAGCCGGCTTAATTAAGGCCAGGACTCAAACTTGGGTTTGTTGCGTGTCGCCTCCCTGACCAAGGTCTACTCGACCTTAATTGCCAACGACGGCATCAGCATGGAGGTGCGGCCTGGCGAGATTCACGCGGTGTTGGGCGAAAACGGCGCCGGTAAATCCACCCTAATGAAGATGATCTATGGAGTGACGCCGCCAACCAGTGGCCAGATCATCTGGGAAGGCAGGCCGGTTCAGATTCGTTCGACCGCCCAGGCCCGTGCGCTAGGCATCGGGATGGTCTTCCAGCACTTCTCGCTTTTTGAATCTCTAACGGTTTTGGAAAACACCGCATTGGCTTTGGCCAGCAATGCCCACCGCCCTGAGCTCTCCGATCAAATCGCCAAGATCTCTGCCCACTACGGGCTGCCCGTACACCCTGACCGGCTGGTGCACGATCTCTCGGTCGGCGAACGGCAGCGGGTTGAGATCATTCGATGCCTACTGCAAAAGCCCCGGCTTTTGATTATGGATGAGCCCACCTCCGTGCTAAGCCCGAGTGCGATTGAGAAGCTTTTTGAGACGCTTCGGACCATTAGTCGAGAGGGCTGCGCAATTCTCTATATCAGCCATAAGCTCGATGAGATTCGATCGCTATGTGATACCGCCACGATTCTTCGGGCGGGCCGGGTCACGGGCAGCTGCATACCGCGAAACGAGACTCCGCAGTCGCTTGCCAAAATGATGATTGGCAAAGAATTTGATCGACCCCGGCGCGCCCCTCTTGCCTCGGGTGAGAGGGTGCTCGCCCTTAATCAATGCTCGAAGGTGGCAGGCTCTCCCTTCGGTGTCGATTTGCGGGGCATTCACTTCAGTGTTCAAGCCGGGGAAATTCTTGGGATCGCGGGTATTTCGGGAAATGGCCAAAACGAACTTTGTGAAATTCTCTCAGGCGAAGTTTTGGCCGACTCCGCTGATGCGATTGAATTATTGGGCGCTCCTATTGGTCTGGCAGATGTGGAGACGCGACGATCTCAGGGCCTTGCCTATGTGCCCGAGGATCGGCTGAGCCGGGGGTCGGTGACCAGCATGTCATTGGCGGAAAATCTGATGCTCACAGGCGCCATTGCCTTGGGCCTTGCAAAGGGCGGCATGCTTCAGCTTTCTAAGGCCTCTGTAATGACCCAAGATTGCATTGATCGTTTCAACGTTAAGGCGTCGGGGCCTCATGCCGCTGCCGGATCCCTGTCGGGCGGTAATTTGCAAAAGTTTATTGCAGGAAGAGAGATGCTCCAAAAGCCCAGAGTCATGATCTGTGCCCAGCCGACTTGGGGCGTGGATGTGGGTGCCACGGCGTTTATTCGGCAGTCATTGATCGACCTTGCACGGTCCGGCTGCGCGGTGATTGTCATCTCTGAGGAGCTCGAAGAACTCTTCGAGGTGAGTGATCGCATTGCGGTTTTATCCCAAGGCAGGCTCTCGCCGGTTAAACCACTCTCAGAAACAACTGTGGAGCAGATCGGATTGTGGATGGGCGGGATGTGGCGAGAGAGCGAAAATGCCACGGCTTGAACTGCGCCCCAGCGCTTCGCAATGGATGCGCTATGGCTCCCCCGTGATCGCCGTCTTACTCACGATTTTCTCAGGATTGGTTATTTTTGCTCTGCTGGGTAAGGATCCGATTCGGGGCTTTGAGGTATTTTTTCTATACCCCCTGAGAAGTTTTTATCACATTTCGGAACTCCTGCTAAAGGCCACACCGCTCGCCATCTGCGCGATTGGACTTGCGATTGGATTTAGAGCCAATGTCTGGAACATCGGCGCAGAAGGCCAGTTCATTTTGGGAGCAATTTTCGCAACTGGTATTGCCCTTTTTTTTGGTGAAATACCTGTAATCACCCTGGTGCTAATGATGCTGGCGGGAATTCTTGGTGGAGCCTTCTGGGCGTCAATCGCTGCATTCTTAAAGACCCGATTCAATACCAGCGAGATATTGGTCTCTCTGATGCTGGTCTACGTGGCGGAGCTTTTGGTTTCATGGTTTGTCTTTGGTCCCTGGAGAGATCCGCAAGGATTTAATTTTCCGCAGACCGAGGTTTTTGAAAGCACTGCACTACTGCCCAGGCTTTTTGATGGCGCTCGCTTAAATCTTGCACTTGGATTTGCGATCGTGCTTTTGATTGCGGGCCATATTTTGTTTGCTAGAACCCATCTCGGATTCAAAATGCGGGTGGCCGGTGAGTCGCCTTCCGCTGCTGGCTATGCGGGTATTTCAACAGCGAAGATGACCTGGGTAGGTCTTGTTGTGGGGGGAGCCTGCGCTGGCCTTGCGGGTATGGCGGAGGTGGCTGGTCCCGTGGGCCAGCTGACCGACAAAGTAGGAAGCGGCTACGGCTTTGCTGCGATCATCATTGCATTTGTCGGCCGATTAAATCCACTGGGTATTGGTCTTGCATCTTTGCTGATGGCACTTTTTTATATTGGCGGTGAGCAGGCCCAGCAATACCTCGGTGTGCGGGGCTCGATTTCCAAGGTCTTTCAGGGTTTACTACTTTTTTATTTGCTGGCGGTGGATGTTCTGATTCGTTATAGGGTGAGATTCTCATGACCGCAGATCTCTTGACCTCGATTCTTTTCGCCACGGTGGTGGCAGGCACTCCGCTGGTTTTGGTGGCCCTTGGCGAGCTGGTCTGCGAGAAATCCGGCATGCTGAATTTGGGCGCTGAAGGCATGATGGCCTTGGGCGCAGTCGGTGGCTTTATTGCGACGTTTTTAACTGGCTCGGTATGGTTTGGTGTTACTGCAGGCATGTTGGCTGGCGCGCTGCTTGCGCTCATCTTCGGTGTGATCACGATTAACCTCATGGCCAACCAGGTGGCAACCGGCTTAGCGGTTGCGATATTCGGGGTGGGACTGGCGGCCTTTATCGGCAAGCCGTTTGAGTCCCAGGTGATTCCCGCAACACCGGTGATCGTCATTCCACTGCTCTCGGAGATCCCCATTCTGGGTAAGATTTTTTTCCAGCAGCAGTCCTTGGTCTACTTGACCTGGATTGTATTCGGCGGCCTGGTCTGGTTTCTTGCGAAGACCCACGGAGGACTGATTCTAAAAGCAGTAGGGGAATCGCCAGCGTCGGCGCATGCCGTCGGTATTTCCGTCAATGGGGTTCGGTACTTGGCTGTGCTCTTTGGTGGTGCGATGGCGGGTCTCGGTGGTGCGTTTCTGTCGGTTTTTTACACTCCAATGTGGACAGAGGGAATGATTGCGGGTCGAGGCTGGATCGCTCTGGCGCTTGTGGTTTTTGCAACCTGGCGGCCTTGGCGAGTGTTGCTCGGAGCCTATTTGTTTGGGGGGGTGCTGATCAGCCAATTCTTTGTACAATCGTCCACGTTACAGATCAACGTGCCGGCCCAGTTTTTGTCGGCACTCCCATACCTAGCAACGATTGGAGTCCTTGTTTTGATTTGCAGGAATCCGCAGATGATTCGTATTAATTCCCCAGCCTCGCTCGGAAGGCCATTCCGCGCGGACTAATGTTGTTAACCATGAGAAAGGGTTGTGTATGACTACTCGTCGACAGTTTGTTCAGGCCTCGGTGGCAGGTGGTACTCTGGTCGGCCTTGGTATTCCCGCGTTGGCACAGACTTCTGGTCCACTAAAAATCGGATTCGTCTATGTCAGTCCAATTGGTGATGCAGGCTGGACAACCCAGCATAATCTTGGCCGCCTGGAGATGGAAAAGACTCTAGCTGGGAAGATATCAACTTCCTTTGTCGAAAAGGTCACCGAAGGCGCAGACACCGAGCGCGTGATTCGTGAGATGGCAAATAGCGGCCATCGGCTGATTTTTGCAACCAGCTTTGGCTATATGAATGCTGTCGAGAAGGTCTCCAAGGAGTTTCCCAAGGTGGCTTTTATGCATGCCACTGGCTATAAGTCGGGTCCGAACTTTGGCAATTACAACGCACGCTTCTACGAGGGCCGCTACATTGCTGGGATGGTGGCAGGTCGCATGACCAAGAGCAATGTGCTGGGCTATGTTGCTGCTTTCCCGATTCCTGAGGTGCTTCAAGGTATTAATTCGTTCACTCGCGGCGCACGCAGCGTGAATCCCAAGATTGATGTCCGCGTGATTTGGGTCAACAGCTGGTACGACCCAGGCAAAGAGCGTGAGGCGGCGATGACTTTGATTGCTCAGAAGGCAGATGTATTAACTCATCACACAGATTCAACCGCTGTTGTGCAGGCCGCCGAAGAAAGGGCGGTATTTGCTTGTGGCTATCACTCCGACATGTCAAAGTATGGTCCCAAGGCCCATCTGACGGCGACCACCCATCACTGGGGAGCGTATTACACCAAAATCGCCCAGGAAGTGATTGCAGGAACCTGGAAAGCCGGCACCATCTGGGGCGGCATGAAGGATGGTTTCATCAAGATGGCTCCTCTCAACGCGAATATTCCAGCCGCTGTTAAAGATCAAGTCACCAAGGTCGAAGCGAATATCCGCGCAGGGAAGTTCCATCCCTTCTCTGGCTCGGTGATGGATCAGGGTGGCAAGGAGCGTCTTGGCACCGGCAAGACCATGTCGGATGAAGAACTCGGTAAGATGGATTATTACGTCCAAGGCGTCACCTCGAACCTACCCAAATCTTGATCGAAGTTGTAGCGCCAGAGTCCGTTGGAATCCGCGGACATGTTGTTCATTTCCTCTCCGATCCGTCTCTAGCCGGATCGGAGGCGGTACAGAGTTTTTCCGATGGTGTCGTTGTTATTGAAAATGGGCTCATTGTTGCCTGTGGACCATATGGCGATTCGGCATCAGCCTTCTCTGCATGCCGTGTGCAGCATCACCATCCGGGGTGCTTTGTGTTGCCGGGGTTTGTCGATACGCACACCCATTTTGCACAGACTGACATCATCGCGAGCCCGAGCCCTTCATTGCTTGAGTGGCTGGACCAATATACGTTCCCCGAGGAAGCCAAGTTCTCGAACTCAGCGCATGCTCAAGCGGTGGCCCGATTTTTTATTCGGGAACTGCTGAGGCATGGAACGACAACGGCATCGGTTTTTTCGACGGTGCATACCGAATCTTGCGATGCACTCTTTCAAGCAGCCCATGATTGCGGGATGCGCATGATTGCCGGTAAGGTCCTTATGGATCGCAACGCACCACACTACCTCTGCGATACTGCGTTGGACGGAATAGAATCGTCTTACGCCTTGGTTGATCGTTGGCATAACCGTGGACGACTGAGGTATTCAGTAACGCCTCGCTTTCTTCCCACATCCACTGACAGGCAATTAGAGCTTGCAGCGGAGATGTATCGACAGATACCTAACCTGCATCTGCAGTCTCATGTTGCCGAAAATGAAGCCGAAGTCGCGTGGGTTAAAGAACTCTATCCGAAGTCACGGAGTTACCTGCAAGTCTATGAGGACTTTGGTCTTCTGGGGCCGAGAGCGACATATGCCCATTGCATCTGGTTTGACGACGACGACCGCAGGCGGATGGCAGCAACGCAGACCGCGGTCGCGTTCTGTCCCACCTCGAATTTGTTTTTGGGCTCTGGCTTGTTTGATCTAAAAGCCGCCCGATTGCATCACTTAACAGTGGGGTTGGCGACCGATGTAGGCGGGGGAACAAGTTTCTCGATGCTTCGAACGATGCAAGAGGCCTATAAGGTGGCCCAACTCAAGGGACTGACGATGACGGCAGAGGAGTGTTTTTATCTGGCCACGCTCGGTGGTGCCAAGGCCTTGGGTTTAGACAACATGATTGGGAGCCTTGAGCCTGGGAAGGAGGCCGACCTGATTGTTATTAATCCCGAGGCCACCGCGCTCTCCGGCCGCAGAATGCAGTCCGCAAAGACTGTTGGGGAGCAGTTATTTATTGTGATGATGTTGGGTGATGAGCGCATGATTGAGCAGACTTACATTCAGGGGAAAGCCATGTTGGCCCCCGCAGAGCGATAGTCACCTCATTCAAACCTTGAGGCAACCCTTCTCCTTCAGGAATTTAACAATCTCACTTACTCCTTCGCCTGTTTTGAGATTGCTCATTACCCAGGGACGATTCGGTCGCATTGCGCTTGTGTCTCTTCGCATCACGTCAAGATTCGCTCCCACATATGGAGCTAAATCGGCTTTGTTAATCACAAATAGATCGCTGCGGGTGATCCCAGGGCCGCCTTTACGAGGAATCTTCTCTCCTCCTGCCACATCGATGACGTAGATAGTCAGGTCCGAAAGTTCTGGACTGAAGGTTGCCGCGAGGTTGTCTCCTCCGGATTCAATGAAAACCAAATCTAAACATGGAAACCTCTCTTGCATCGAATTGACAGCCTCCAGGTTAATCGAAGCGTCCTCTCGGATTGCTGTGTGAGGGCATCCGCCGGTCTCCACGCCAAGTATTCTCTCTGCAGGTAGCGCGTTGCAGGCCACCAAAATCCGTGCATCTTCTTTGGTAAAAATGTCATTTGTTACAACCGCGAGCTCGTATTGATCACGCATCGCTTTGCAGAGCACTTCAATCAGCGTTGTCTTCCCAGAACCAACAGGTCCACCCACTCCGACGCGGAGGGGTCCCGCCTTGGGTTGGATGGCGTCCTCAATACGGGGCAGTGGGTTCTTTGACACTTATCCTAGCTTCGAAATATGCGGCTATATTGCGTTTCATGTTGCGAGCTTGCAATCGCAAATCCAGTAGTCGCGCTACCGAAATTCCTCGCGGTGCGCGCTTGGGCGGCCTCAGTTGCATTAACAAGTTGTAGATGCATATCTTGCAGTAATGCCTGAGCTTGCGTCTGGCCGAGAGGCAGATGCTTGACGGCCGTAAGGACCTGATTCTCGAGCCAAGACCATGCAAACACCAGCATCCCCGCCGTGACGGGCAGACTTACAACGGCGCAAAGTGCAGAATGGGCAGCGGTATATGTCCAGGGTCGGGATAAAGTGAGACCGCCAAGCCATCGACTGGGGTCCCAAATGGAGTGTAATTTTGCAAGGGACTCCCCCATCTGCGTAGACTCTTGTCTCAACTCAGCAGTCTCCTTCAGAGCATAGATTCGTTCGTTCAGTTTGCCCACCTTCCCTGGATTTCGATTCTCAACTGCCTGATACACCAAACTCCAGAAAATGAGCTCTTGCCGGGCGAAATTGAGCTGAAAAGAATCTAAGATCCACGCCCTCACCGTTGCGAGGTCCGAGACAATCCGATTCTCTATCGCCCACTCAAGTCCCTGAGAATAGGCAAAGCCGCCAATCGGGAGTGCAGGGCTGCCAAACTGAAGGGCGACGAGAAGATCAGGGGGCCTTACCAGCATGCGCCTGACGAGAGAGGACCTCACCGAGATTACCAAAGTCGAAGTCCTCCGCAATAAAATTGCCATGGCTGTCACTCAAGTCATGACTCTCATGGTTGTGCTTGATCCCACCTTGGTAAGGACCCGCCTCGGGGTCAAAGGCCAGCGATACGATCTTCACGTCACCACCCAAGCGACGCGCGAGGTCTGCCCGAACCGCGTCACTCTCGATCCAAATAGCATTTTCAGAGAGCATAAGAGGCGTATGCCGGTTTCCAAAGTGATAAGCGATTCGCATGAGCGTAAGTGCGCTGGAACTCGTGACCTCAAGCACAATCTCTGCCGCACTCTGAATCTCTACACAGAAACCATCGTCTGATGCCAAGAGGTCTCCGTTTCTCATTGGCTCACCCCTCTGAAGAAGGATTGCTGCTGTCTCGCCATTTGACAACACAACCGCAAGTCGCGATCTTTGTCTCTCCTGCCAGCCCAGCGTGACGGTTGCTGTGGCCACGCAACTCGAAACCGGCCCAAGATTCTGTGTCAATCGAATCGGCATTGTTCGATATTCAAAATAGAAAATAGCGCTGCGCCATTGGTAACACCCTTGCCGGTTCACAATCGAGCAGTCTGCCGTCTGCGTATACCCGATAGTCCTCTGGGCTAACGGTTATCAATGGCGTGGCGTCATTCAGAATCATGTCTGTCTTAGATATGCACCTAATCTCATGTGTTGCCGAGACCAATTTGCTCAATCCAAGTCGATCGGGAAGGTTACCCGTCATTGCGGACTGGGATAGAAACGTAATCGATGAATGTGGGATGGCAGAGTGGGCGGCAGCAAATTGGGGTCGATAGTGAACTGGCTGCGGGGTGGGGATCGACGCATTGGGATCTCCCATAACAGCCATCGCAATCATTCCCCCCTTTAGGATGGTGTGGGGCTTTACACCAAAATAAGCGGGTTGCCAAAGAACGAGGTCAGCGAACTTTCCAACCTCGACCGACCCTACCTCATGAGCGATTCCATGTGTTAGTGCCGGATTAATTGTGTACTTGGCAACGTAACGCTTGATTCGACCATTGTCGTGTTCCGCGGGATCGGACAGCCCGTTGCTATTGAGTGAGCCAAACTGGACCTTCATCTTGTGGGCTGTCTGCCAGGTGCGCAGTATGACTTCACCGACACGGCCCATGGCCTGACTATCTGAGCTAATCATTGAAAAGGCGCCCATATCGTGAAGCAGATCCTCTGCTGCTATTGTTTCTTTGCGGATACGGCTCTCAGCGAATGCCACATCCTCTGCTATCGAGGCATCGAGATGATGACAGACCATGAGCATGTCGAGATGCTCATCGACGGTGTTGACTGTATAAGGACGGGTTGGGTTGGTTGAGGAAGGCAAAACATTCTTCAGGCCACAGACCTTGATGATGTCTGGCGCGTGGCCACCGCCTGCACCTTCCGTGTGATAGGTGTGAATCGTTCGTCCTTTGAATGCTGAAATCGTCGCCTCGACGAACCCAGACTCATTGAGGGTGTCGGTATGAATGGCGACCTGGGTGTCTGTTTCATCAGCAACGGTAAGACAGGCATCGATTGCGGCTGGCGTTGTTCCCCAATCCTCGTGGAGTTTCAATCCGATGGCTCCAGCCTCTATCTGCTCACGCAAGGGTTCTTTCTTTGAGGCGTTTCCCTTTCCGAGAAAGCCTAGATTCACGGGGTAGGAGTCTGAGGCCTGAAGCATTCGGGCGAGATGCCAGGGCCCGGGAGTGACAGTTGTAGCGAATGTCCCAGTGGCGGGCCCTGTACCACCTCCAATCATCGTGGTAATTCCACTGGCCAGAGCCTCCTCAATTTGCTGGGGACAGATAAAGTGAATGTGTGTATCGATTCCACCGGCTGTTAAAATGAGCCCCTCGCCTGCTATAACTTCGGTCCCAGGCCCAATAATAATAGTGACCCCTGGTTGGATATCCGGATTACCAGCCTTTCCGATTCCGCTAATTCGCCCCGCCTTGATTCCGATGTCCGCCTTTACAATTCCCCACCAGTCGATGATCAGCCCATTGGTAATTACGGTGTCCGCGCAATCCTTGCTTATTCGCTGCGACTGGCCCATTCCGTCTCGGATCACTTTGCCACCCCCGAACTTCACCTCTTCTCCGTAAATTGTGAAGTCTTTCTCAACGCAGGCGAAAAGTTCTGTGTCTGCCAATCTGACCCGATCACCAACAGAGGGCCCAAACATCTCAACATAGGCTCGCCTCGAGATCTTCAATCGGAAAGTTTCCCCATAATTCTTCCTTGGAAGCCAAAGACCAGACGATCTCCGGCCAAAGAAACGAGTTCAACTTCCCTCTGTTGCCCTGGCTCGAAACGCACAGCAGTCCCAGCAGGAATGTTCAATCGAAACCCAATGGTCTCCTCTCGATTGAATCCCAGTGCGGTATTCGTTTCATAAAAATGATAATGAGAGCCCACTTGCACTGGCCTGTCACCGGTGTTTGAGACCAATAATTTTCTAGTTGTCCTCCCAACGTTCAGTTCAATATCGCCTTCATGGCAAATAATCTCCCCTGGAGTCATCTCGTTTTTCCTCGAGCGCTGACGAACCTCCAAATACCCAGCAGCAGAACTAGGAGAATCGCAACTATGACATCTCCGTTTTCCTCAATGAAGTGCTCGAGTGCATGAAGAATGGCGGGGCTCTGGCTTTCATGCGCCAGAAGGGGGCGGGAAGTTACCCAAAAAATAAGCATGAGAACGATACGCATCGCAGAATTCTTTATTGAATGGGCTGATGAATGGTGACTAGTTTGGTTCCATCGGGGAAGGTTGCCTCGACTTGGATGTCGGGGATCATCTCTGCCACGCCCTCCATTACATCTGAGCGGCTAAGGATGGTTTTACCTCTGTGCATGAGTTGAGCAACCGATTGACCGTCTCTTGCCCCCTCCAAGATCTCTGCACTGATTAAAGCAATCACCTCTGGAACATTCAGTTTCAGGCCACGTTGCTTTCTTCTCTCGGCAACTAGGGCAGCGGTAAAAATCAAGAGCTTATCCTTTTCTCTGGGGGTCAAATTCATTGTAGTTGTTCTCTAGTCGATATCTCTCTAAGTGGCCCATATTCTCAGTGGAACTGCAGGCTTGGCAAGGACACGTGGTCGCAGAGTTCTCCAAGCATTGATGCGAGATTGTCTGGATGTCCAACTATCGCTCAATAACCGGCCCACCAGCAACCTGGGCGACAGGATGCTCCAAGCGATATCTGGGCAGGCACGGCGCGTATTGCTTTGATCCTCCTCTGTCCAGTAATCATCGTCTCGAAGCACGGCCCAAATGGAACTCGTCGTAGATTGGCAATTCAACCCAAGGGGCGAGGCCAATGCGCGGTCTTCTCCATCCAAATTCAAACGCTCTTCCCACTCCAACAACCCATCCAGACGCAAGCGGATCGACTGGGCGAAGTGCCCTTGAACAAATCTCTCCCCCGATGCTCCTCTGCCCATGACCAACCCGTCCCAACCAAGCATTCTTGCCGAAGGCGCCACACTCATCGAGATAAGAGAGGCGGCTAGGGCTCGATCGAATACTATTCCCTCCTGCGGAAGCCATTCAAGGTCCCCTCTGATGTGCATATGCACCCTTTGTATCGCGACGGGACCGTGGGATCCGTACCATTTTGTTGCGCCCGGGGTTGTGACGATTGCGTGCGCATGCCGCGCTACACTCAGTTTGATCGCTAACTCATCGCCACCCGCTATGCCACCTGGGGGATGCAGGATGATCGCCTGACAGCATTGGGATCCCTCTGGATATAGGGCCTTTTGAAGCCTCAAGGGGCCCTGGTGACGATTGCTCAGGAGGGTGTGGTATTCACCCGCCCTTCGGATAGAGCGGAAGTTCAACCTCAACTCCGCCCTCCACGTTGTGTCAGGAGACGGCATTCGAGCAAAAACTCAACGAGAACTCCGACGTTTTTGGGTGATTCGTAAACAGAAACAACATCCCGCGAGAATTGCAGGAGTGAATGCAAAAATTCCCAGAACTTGGAGTTAGACGGAGAAGCTAGACCCGCACCCGCAGGTGGTTGTGGCATTGGGGTTCTTAATCACAAACTGAGAACCCTCTAAGTCCTCTTTGTAATCAATTTCTGCCCCCACGAGGTACTGGTAACTCATGCTATCGATCAGCAACTGAACGCCGTTCTTGTCCATCACAGTGTCGTCTTCATTCACGTCTTCATCGAAGGTGAAGCCGTACTGAAAGCCCGAGCAACCCCCACCCTGCACGAAGACTCGAAGTTTTAAGTCTGGGTTGCCCTCTTCTTCGATAAGCGTTTTTACCTTGCTGGCTGCAGAATCTGTAAAAACCAAGGGGACGGGGATGGACCCGTTGGCATCAGGAGCCAGGATTTCTGTTTGGACCGAGGCATTCATGGGGAGGGTTCCCTGCGTTGTCTTAATGCCGGTAGTTTGCGCTTGGCTTTCGGTCCCTGCAAGGGAGACCCTGCTGGCAGCGTCGGTATGGGTTCAGGGAACCCGAACCTGCCGGTCCAACGATCCGGCTATCCTTGTCGGCGGAGGGGTACCCCCGAGGGGTTCCGCCCAGCAGATTATCCAGCCAGCTATTCGATAACCCAATGACCACCAGACACCTTGTTTACGTTGACGGCCAAGAAGGCACCACCGGGCTCAGAATCCACGAGATGTTAGCCGGCCGGGCGGATCTTGAGGTGCTCAAGATTGACCCTAACAAACGCAAAGATCCCGCCGAGCGGGCCCGTCTTCTGAATGAGGCGGACGTCTCTTTCCTATGCCTTCCCGACGATGCCTCTCGTGAGGCGGCCACCTTGGTTCGGAACCCGAAGGCTAAACTTATTGATGCCAGCACGGCCTTTCGAACTGATTCCGGTTGGGCCTATGGGTTGCCTGAACTGGCCCCCGGTCACCGGCAGACCATCTCTCAGAGTCATCGGGTGGCCAATCCGGGTTGCCACGCCACTGCCTTTATTTTGTTGGTTCGGCCCCTGGTCGATGCCGGGCTTCTGCCCGCCGAGACTTCAATCTCCGCGACCTCGATTACGGGCTATTCGGGTGGGGGGAGAAAGATGATCGATGCCTATGAGTCGGAGAGCGCCCCCCCGTGCCTTCAGGCCCCCCGGCCTTACGCGCTTGGGCTCTCCCACAAACACCTGCCGGAGATGACGCTGCACGGCCGTCTCAAAGCCGCCCCAATCTTCATGCCGATCGTCGGCCCATTCCTTCAGGGGCTTACAGTGAGCATCCCTCTTGATTTGGACTCACTTGGACTCAATGGAGAGCAGTTGCATGCTTGCCTGCGGTCACGCTATGAGGCTGAGCGGTTCGTAAAAGTCATGCCCATTCAGGATCCGGAAACAATGGCGGCTGGTTTTTTTGATACCCAGCGCTGCAACGGCTCCAACCGGGCCGAGATCTTCGTGTTTTTCAATAAAAAACAGGCCATTCTCATGGCCTGTATCGACAATCTTGGAAAAGGCGCCAGCGGGGCAGCGGTTCAGAATATGAACCTGATGCTCGGTTGCAACGAGGCGGAGGGACTCTCTGTTTGAGAGCGCTCCGCCATTGATCCAGTTAACGCTTGGAGAATTGTTTGCGCTTGCGGGCCTTGTGCAGGCCGACCTTCTTGCGCTCAACCTCCCGGGCATCGCGGGTGACCAAGCCAGCCTTCGAGAGCACGGGCTTTAAGGTTTCGTCGTAATCAACCAGCGCGCGGGTGAGGCCATGGCGCACGGCGCCCGCCTGACCGGTCTCACCACCACCGTGGACATTGACCATGATGTCGAATGTATTGAGGTGGTTGGTTAGGTTGAGCGGCTGGCGAACCATCATGCGGCCCGTCTCACGAGCAAAGTACTCATCGAGTGGCTTGCCGTTGACAAGAAAGTTGCCTTTGCCTGCCTTGATAAAAACGCGGGCCACCGAGCTTTTTCGGCGTCCCGTTCCATAGTTGTATTCACCGACCATTTAAATGATTTCCTTGCGTTCGGTTAGATGGAGAGCACTTTGGGCTGTTGGGCCGAGTGCGGGTGGGAGTCGCCGGCGTAGACCTTTAGCTTCTTAATCATGGCGTAGCCAAGCGGGCCTTTGGGAAGCATTCCCTTCACCGCGATCTCTAGAGCGCGGCCAGGAAATTGCTCTTGCATCTTGCCAAAGTTGGTCTCGTAGATGCCGCCGGGGTAGCCGGAGTGGCGAAAGTACTTTTTGTCTGTGGA
>Ga0194122_10001391_pt1 | contig 29645 bp, 8 predicted proteins | sample TA2MahCa10mmetaG_FD_155487 | JGI IMG/M metagenome (GOLD analysis project Ga0194122, IMG submission 155487) | Freshwater microbial communities from Lake Tanganyika, Tanzania - TA2015021 Mahale Deep Cast 10m | ecosystem: Environmental > Aquatic > Freshwater > Lake | place: Tanzania: Lake... | reverse complement strand
ACCGATTATCGCAAAAACGTTCGCGGGCGGAAAAGAGGCGACCTCGGTCGACCTCGAGATTGACGAGCTTGAGCGAATCGGCGACAAAATACGGAGGTTGATCGACGATGAAAACTGATGACACGGGAGTGAAGGCGGATCCGCTTGGCGGCCTGCTGCCGCAGGAGGTCGTCACCGGCGACATAATGCGCGGCTACGGCCCGCGGCGCGGGAACCTCGAGCGGTTGCTGCGCTACTGGAGACCGATAATGAAAAAGCCCGGCGGCTTCCGGAGATGCAGGGTGATCCTGGCGGACCACCCCGAGCTGTACCCGCTGAACAACATCTGCGCCTGGTTGCACCACGAGACGACGGGCCTCTGGCCCAACGAGGGCTGCCACCACCCGGGGATGAAGAACTGCAGGAGAAAGTTGCGCGGAGTGGTGAACGGGTCGCTGTGGAGCGACTCGGATTTTGACGACCGCATGAGGAAGCTGACGAGGAGGGCGACCAAGAAGAAGGACCTCCGGTCCAGCGGTGGAATCGACGCGGCGCCACCGTACGAGCCGTTCGTCCCAGTCATCACCGACGACGACTGGGACCACGCCTGGAAGGTCATGGACGACTTCGTGAAGATGGAGACGAAATTCGTCGCATTCGTGTGCGACGACAACAACTGGGAGATGTTCGACTCGGATGTATGACCTAACGAAGGCGACCGAGTGCTGTCCCGGCAAGGAGACGGTGACCAGGACGATCCTGCCGTCCATCGCCGTGTCGAGGGACAGCGTCTACACCCTCCCGTTGTCCGTGGCGATGAGCAAGCAACATGCGGTCGACTTCAAGTGCTACCAGCTGGTCAAGGTCGGGCCCCACGCGGAGGTGTACGACCACAGAATCAAGTTCAAGGCCGGTCTCGTCAGGTCGGACAATCCCGTCGTGCGCGCGGCGCAGGCCGTCGCCGGAGCGGCCATCCCGGGCAACATCTCCAGCCTCAGGAGCCCCGGGCGCTCGGCGATGTGGTCGGCGCTCACGCCCGGGGGGAGTTCGCCGATCCAGAGGGTTGGCTCCAACCCGCTCGCCAGGGCCGCCGCCGCGGCGTTCCCGAAGCCCGACAGGGGGTTCCGTTGCCCGGAGGGATTCCAGTTCGGTGGGCAGTTCACCGACAAGTATTTCTCGACGTGCGGCAAGAAGCTTTTCGTCCTCGCCGTGTCCATGCTGACGGGTGGCCCGCAGCAAATTCCTCTGAGGTCGCCGCGTCTCACGAGGGAGCTGAACATATCCGGTATCCCGCTCGTCCCGATAGGCAACGCGGGTCAGGTGTCGTTCACGAGGAGCCCCGACATAGAGATACCAAAGGTCGGCTCGACCAACTTTGGCTCGTACAAGCAGGCGATCAAAAACGTCGCCTCCGAGATGACCGAGAGCACGAAGCCCGTCGCCAGGCTGGTGAGGAGGGACGGAGTCGTGCTTACCCCGCTGGTCTCCCCATCCGTCCTGAGGACCGTACCCGACAACAGGAACATGGAGGGTGCGTCTTACATCTCCTACGTCATGAAGCCGACGCAGATCGGTGGCCAGGAGCTGGGGATGTTCTCTAACAGCGGAATCAACTCGCTGGTGTATGTGCTCCCCAACGGTGGGACGCTCACCCTGAGGAAGACGCGCAACCTGAGCAATGGTGAGAGACGCAAGCTCGGCAAGCTCGTGGCCGAGGCGGAGAGGATGCAGAATGGCTCAGACGCCGCCGCCAGGATTGAGCACATCGTTGCGGAGATGGACGGTCCGATCTCGTACGAGCAATCCTTCGGCGACCTGCGCGGGCCGAACGACATGATCACGATAATCGATCCGAAGACGAAAAGGCAGCGACAGATACGGCGCTGGTACAGGGACGCATTCATGCTCGACAAGGCCCCCAGCCAGACCTCCTCCCGTACAACGCAGATAGAGGACGAGGCCGGGATGGTCGAAGACCTCAGCTCCGCCATAGGCATGCTGAACCAGGGCGGCCAGATCGGCAACATATCCCCAGAGTTGCGAATCCCCGCGATGGACATGAGCAGGGTCGCCGAGAGCAGGCGCCTGAACAACCGCACGACCAACTACAGGATCGGGGACGAGACATTCACCGCCGTCACCCCCACCGTCGCCAACGAGCACATCGGGGTGATGGTCGCCGCCGAGGTCCAGTCGCAGCTCGGGGCCCTGTCGCCGGAGGTGTGGTTCGCGGGGTCGGGATCGCGCAGGCCGTACATCATCTCCTACCCGGACGACTCCGAGTCGCTGGGACGGTTCGCCAGGAGCACCGGCATGGACCTTGCCGACCCCGAGGACATGGTGAGGTTGATGATCGCCGACGTGCTCACGGACGTTCGCGATCGCAACCCGTCGAACCTCTTCACGGTCGGCGACACCTCGCGGAAGAGGACCTTCGGCGGACCTGTCGCATCCTCCGGCGGGGCCGGCCTGACGCGCGACGAGCTCGCCAAGAGGGTAGACGCCCCGAAGCTGGTGGTGCTGAACGAGATCGAGAACTCCATGTACCGGGATTTCTTCATGCGGTTGCGAAAGGAGCAGAGGAGGCGCGCGGAAGCGCTGCTCGAGGAGATGCTTGAGCGGGCGAGGAGATTCGATATGGGAGAATTCTTCAGGCGCATGGCGATAGACGGAAAGCTCTCGGAGGCCGAGCGCAGGCACATGGACATAGTCAAGGCAATATACGAGAACAGGGTGAGGACCCTCTCCGGCTCCCTCAAGTTCGTTAGGAACGTAATAAATGGAATCTGAGACCTTCTTCTCCACGATCACCGACTCGGCGACCAACACGACGTTCGCCGTCGTCGTCGTCGACGGGGGGAGGGTCACCGCGCACGGGTCCATGAAGCAGGGCAAGGACTGGGCGGACTGGGTGAACCGGGGCAAGAAGTCGGTGGACCAGGTCTCGTTGTCCCTCGATCCCTCGTTGCGCATGTCGAAGTTCGTCCCGTTGACGAGGGACAACCTGATGTCGAGGTACTCATCCTTCGGCCCGACCACCGTCAAGGGACTGGCCAGCATCATAGAGAACAAGTCCGTCCCCGAGCCCCTCGCGGCGAAGTCCGAAAAGCAGGACGCCAAGGCGGCGGATGTAAACGAGGATAAGGCTCCGTCGACGGAGCCGGAAAACGAGCCGGAATCCGAGCCGATAGCGACGTGGCTGCTCGCCGACGTCGGGATAAGCATGTTCGACGTCCAGATCAAGGCGGAGGCAATCAACTTCAAGGCGAGGCAATTCGCGAGGAACATGGACTTCGCCTCTTTCGTGACCTGCGTCAAGGGGTCGAGGGCGACCGTCTCCGAAGGTCGTTGGAGGACCATGCCCGTGGTCGGCCGGCAGGTGTCGGACGTTCTCGACAAGTTCGACAGGAAGATCAAGACGGGCGCTTTCGCGCATCTCGACAAGCAGGGGTACTTCGAGAAGTTGCTACCGATAGGTATGGCAAACCTGCCCCCGCCGCACCTCGTGCGGAACGCTGACTCCGACCCGTTCATATACGAGGGAATTCCGTACATAAACGGCGGGAGGGGGATACTTGACCCCACTCCGCCGGGGACCAATCAGGTCGTTCGCGGCATCAGGTCCGTCGGCGGGGTTCTCGCAGAGATAGTGGACAAGCCGTCGAGGGTCAGAAGAATGACGAGGCGCGAAGACGAGGCGGACCGCCTGAGGTCCATCACCGCGACGACGAACGACCTCAACCGGATAATCCCCGACGCGCGGAGCGGGGCGACCGGGCAGAGCAGGCTCAGGAGGAGGTTGTCGGCGCTCACGGACGCGATAGAGCCGGCGAACGTCTCGCCGTTGCGGCTTGATCGCCCGGCGACGAGCAGGGAGAGAAGGAGGGTGCTCGAAGGTCAGGCCCGCATCGCCACGCAGGAAAACCGAACCAGGCGCAATTTCACGGCAGACGCAGAGGCCGCGATGAGGAATGAGAGGGGTGACTCCCCGGAGACGCCCTCGGTGGTCAGGGCTGCTGAGCAGAGGACGCCGGGCGAGGTTGTGCCCAGCTCGGGTGACCCGACGCGCGGCGAGAGGGGGAGCGACCCGGGCGGGAGCGGGGGCGGCCTTCTCAACAGACTCTCCAGGCGATTCTCCAGAATCTCCAATCGGATCGCCACCGGCGAAGACAAGACGCCAGAGCCAGACTTCGACGACAGGACCGAGATACCGTCCGCGCCAGTCGAGACGCCGCGCGTGGTGTCGGAGGACCCGTGGGTCATGGACAGGGACACGAGGGAACGCTTGCTCGCGGCGTTGGTCAAGGCCGTTCAGCCGGGCACGTACGCGACGTTCAGCTCCAGATTCGGGGAGGACGAGGTGGACTGGCCGGATTTCACGCCGTCCGAGCAGTCGGCGCTGATGCGCGAGCTTGGGTATCGTCGCGACGAATTGCTCAACATCGTGACGGAACTGATGACTCCCGAGTTTTCGGCGGACAAGGACTACAGAAGCGACGGGGTTGTCACCCCGGAATCGGTGATGGAAGCCATCGCAAACGATTTCGTGTCGTTGAGGCCGGGTGGTGTGAACCTGTACGCCGACGTGATGTCTCTCGTGGCAATCAACGACATGCTCTCCTCGAAGGACTTCGAAACAGAAGCAAGGGCGTCCGCGTGGAGGATGATCGACAACAGGAACAGGAGCGTCGTGTCCAAGAGGGCGGACATTCAGCGCAGGGACGTCAGGGATGCGGGCTCGACGAGAATTCAGGGATCAATCGGGGAGAGGACCGTCATAGCGGGGGAATCGCCGAAGCAACAGTCTCCAATCGGGCCGATGCTCTCCCTCAGCAAACTCCAGCCGATGAGGCTCAGGTACCAGCCGGAGAAGCCGGTCGGGATGAAAGAACTTTCCGAGTACTCCGATGTGGAGCGAGAGGCGGTACTGAGAAGCGCCATAGAGATGAGGGGCAACATCGTTGACTTCCTGCGCCAGAACTTGGGCATCCCGGCTGACACGGAGTTGACCGAGGACATGCTGGCGGATTGGATGTCAAGGCTGGACGAGCAGGCCGCGAAGCGGGTCGGCATGTACGCACACAACCTGATCGTCCTTGACGGCATGATTCCATCGCTCATCGGCTCCGACAAAAACGAAGCAGATGTTCAGTGGTCAAGTCTCACCGAACCGGCGAGGAACAGGATCCTCTCGAATGCGAGCGTGGGGCTGGTGCCGCAGGTTCCCAAGACGAACGTCCGCAAGACCAGGACGCGGCCGCCGAAGCCGCCATCCACACCGCAGACCGGTCCGACGGCGCCACCGAATGCTCCGACAAAAGTTCCCGGCGTGCCCGTGCCGATCGGCATGTCGACCGCACCAGGGAAGATTGACGCCTACAAGGGCGGCGTCGTCGAAGACTCACTCGACGTTCTGGATGTCACGGACCAGGTCGTTACATGGACCCTCGAGGACGGAACGCAGCAGACCAAACCGATCAAGTCCCTGGGCGCAAACAATCAGTACGACCTAACCAACGCGGTCATTCAGGACGGCATCACCTACGTGATGGAAAGAAACCTCGGCATCTACAGGGACCCGGCGTCCGGGCTGTACCTGACCGACTACTCGAGGGTTCCGATATCGGTGGACACGACGATAACGCCCGCGTCGAGGCTGCTACCGGTGCAGAAATCAAGGAGCATGCCGGTGCGAAGCTATCCGCAGATCACCCTGAGGGAGGCGGACGCCAACAAACCCTACGGCCTCAACACAAACATGAAAAAGACGCAGATTGAGATGTTGACCGAGGTGCTCGGCATAGACGCCCAGCAGGCGCAGGAGCTGGTCGGCAAGGTCATCTACTTCGCCCCCAACGTCGCCCCGGGTAGGTCAATGGACAACTTCCGGCAGGCGGCGATGCTGCTGCTGAACGTGTCGTCAATCGGCACGGGGATACCCGATAGCGAAAAACTGAACTTGCAGTTGCTGGACGTCGTGGACATCCCAGAGAGCTCGGATCCGATCGAGACCTACCTGAATCACATCGGGAGGCCCGACATCGCCATCGCCTACGTCGCAGCCGGGAGACCGGTGGATTTCCTCTCGTTCAAACCGGACGGCAACAAAACCAGGGCCGCGGCCAACATACCCGACTCGAAGATACTCCCGGAGCACCTACAGGGGGCCACCAGAAATTCGTACTCCCGACGTCGTATGGCCTCTATATTCGACGAGGACGCCGGCAACCTGGGAGAAAACGCCACCGTCCTCGTCCCGGGAATGCTGGCCACCGCAAAGCCGAGAGTTCGCAAGATGATCGTCCTATGGAGGCACCCAGACAACTACGACGTCGACGCGCGTCGTCACTGGAACAGTCCAGTGGTGACGCAAACCATCCAGGTGGCGGCGGCCGTCAACAAGGCGCTGGCGAGCGACGATTCCAGGGACTGGTACGACGCATTCGAGAAGGTTCGCAGCACCTACGAGACGGCCAAGCAATCCCGCGACGCCTCCCTGAGATCGTGGGAGAGCGCCCAAGGGAATACGAGCAGGACGCCGAGACCGCGCCGGGAATTCGTCTTGGCCGGCGACCTCGTCGAGCAACTCGAGACAATCATCACCGACATCTTCGGGCCGAACATGCACAAGGTCGCAGACTCGGTCAGGCAAGAGAAGAGCCTGCGGGCGAAGATCGCGAACGACATGGGGCGCATGCGCAAGCGGGCGCAGGCTCTCGGTGTCCGGAACGTCGTCGGCCTCGAGGATGGGGCCCTCGTCCCGCCGGTCGACGCCACCGGCAGCCCGCTCCCGCCTCGCTCGCCGCAGGAAATCCTCGCAATGCTGGAAAAGCACCAGTCGCTCGGTTTCCTGCCGCACATTCCAAGGGACCTGGGGCCCAACGATGCGCCGGAGATATCCGAAATTTCCGATGAGGCGATAAAGACGCTCGCGGCGATCGCCTTCTCCGTCGAAATGAAGCTGGACCCGGAGACGGGCAGACCGCTGCAGGAAGTGACGACAGAAGCAGTCGACAACAAGTACCTGTTGCACAACGCCCTCCAGTTTTTGACGGGGAACAAGGGGCGCCCGATCACGGTGACAGCGGAGGAATTCGGGCTCCTCGGAACCTCTTTCCTAACAGACCAAACCGAGAGCGTCGCGCCGGCCAATTTCCCGTACAACTTCTACATAGTGCGCAGGGGAATCGCACGCTCAAAACGCGGCAAGACCGCCAATGCCATGGCGGAGGAACTCATCAATGGGCCGCTTTACACCAAGATAGACAGCGCCACCGCCGGCGGCTACGGCCTCAACTTCGCAAGGCCCAACGCTGGAATGGTCGACGGTTACGGGGGCTCCGACCCGCTGGGGGACTTGATCCTGGCCGCCGTGCCCAAGACGGCGCGCGTCGACAACAAATCCAGGATGAACGGGCTGTACGCGGAATTGCTGGAGATGTTCGGAGCCTTCTTCACCGGCATCACGCACTTCAACGGAACCGAAAAAACGCTGGCGATCGACCTTGACGCCACCGACGACCCGGACTGGAGGCCGGACAACCGGGCCAATCCGTTCTACAGGGCCAGAAGACCGAACACGGCGCACGGCTACTACGTGCCGCACGGTAGCGTATCTATTTCGGCCCACAGGGGCTCAAGCTTCTTGGGCGAGGAACTGGCCCAACTTGCGAGAGAAATGGGCGTCACCATCCCGAAAATAGACACCGCCGATCCCGAGGCGATTAGGGGGCTCGGTAATGTGATAATGCTCCTTGCCTCCGAGAAATCACGGAGGGAAGTCGCAAGAGGGGTTGGCCCGTTCGCAGAAGACGACACACAGGCCAATGACCCCGACCGGGCAATGGACAGCCTTGCCGGGCCGCAATGGTGGAACGCCACGAGGGCGCAGGTCTTCGGATGGATGATCCAAATGGAAATTCTCAAGTCGATGGAGATAGCGAGGATGAAGGCCCTCGGCAAGGTTCCGTGGAACGACAGAATAGCCGAACTCGTCGCCGCCCAGGAAATCATGACTTGGTGGAATGACGAACTCGTCCAGGCGATGCTGTTCGGAGTGGACGTCGGCTCCGCCGACGACGGTTTGCCCCTCACCACGAACCCGTCGAGAATCTTCAAGGGTTACAAAATCGGCACCCACGTCATGGTCTACAACCGGTCGGCATTGGTTTTCGTCTCCCGGCCACTCACGCGAGCCGGCGAGCTGGCTATCGTGGAGTCGGTGAGGGACCCGAAGATAAGGAAGCCCGGAGAGCCGAGCATGGTCTGGAACTCCTTCCACGGAAAATGGATAAACGACCCGGACTACAAATCGGGCGCACCCGCAGACGACAAGGACGGAACATGAGAGACCCCAGCGCAATACGCATGACGGAGCCCGAGCAGTTGGAGATGATGTCCGACTACGCGTCGGTGGCCGAGGACGCGAAGTATCCACCGTTCACGGTGCCGGGCAACCAGAAGGACGAAGATTTCCTTTTGATCCTCTCCAAGGAGTACGACCATTTCCTTTACGGCGAAAAGCCCTACGACTCATTTCGGGCCGTGCAGGAGGCATACTCGGATGAGCTGGTCGAATCACGCGCGTGGAGGTCGCTTGCGTACTCCCCGCAGGAAGCGGCCATGGAGGTCCTCACGCGATCCCTGAGGGACGCCAGCGTCCCCGCCGAAGAAATCGAGTACAGTGCCGAGAGGCTGTACATCTTGCAGGCCAAGACGCAGTACATGGGTGATCTTGAATTTCTGCCGTGGGAACCGCTGTGAGAGAGAAGGCCACCAGGGAGGACGCCCTCAAGATCGCCCGCTACATGGGTTGCCGGGGGGTCCATCAGGGCGAGAACGGGGATTGGTTGCCGTGCGCCGACGCCGAGACGCTCAGTCGTCTGTCCTCGGCGGCGGAGGACGACGCGTGGTTGCTGCGCTTTCAAAAGGACGTGCATTCGGGGAACGGACCCGTCGGGGGCGTGGCGGCGAACGTGGACATGAACGGCAGGAGGAAGAGGGGAGTGAGACCGTTCGACGTGCCACCCCAGGAGTTCGGGGAGAGAAAGTCGGCCAACAACTACACGAAGCCGAAACTGAGGGAGAGCATCAAGAATCGCATCATGGCGGGCTCGCAGGGGGGCAAGCCAGGGCAGTGGTCGGCGCGCAAGGCGCAGCTCGTCGCGCAGGAGTACAAGAAGCGCGGCGGAGGGTACAGGGGAAAGAAAACCAAGAAGCAACGCTCACTCTCCAAGTGGACCAAGGAGAAGTGGACGACATCGGACGGCAAGCCCGCGATACGCCAGGGCGGGACGAGGCGCTACCTGCCAGCCAAGGCCTGGTCAAAGCTGAGCCCGTCCCAGAGGGCCGCCACCAACAAGAAGAAGCGCGAGGGCAGCAAGAGGGGACGACAGTTCGTTGCCAACACGCAAGCCGCGGCGAGGGCGAGGAAGACCTCTACCAAGTCCGGTTACCCAATCATCGTGAAAAAGACGCTCGTGATGGAGAGATTCACGGAGACGGAAGGCCGCGGACCCGGGCCGCGTCGCAAGAAGAGGGGCAAGAGATGGGAGAAGCTCACCGAGAGGGGTCCCTCCCAGATCGTTTCGACGCCGAACCTCGGCCTGACATCCAAGTCGCAGTCCGTTGATCTGCAAAAGATCGGCACGGAAGTCAGACAAGTGTTGACGACCTCAAGATTTTTGGCGGACTAACGTCCCCGACGCTTACCTTGAAGTATCCTTATCGGTACTAAAAGCGCGCCCAACACGCGAGCGGACGGGAAAAGATGGACGACTCAACAGAACAGGGCGATTGTTGTCCTATCTCGGGGGCGGAAATCGAGCAGAAGGGCATCGCCTTCGGTCCCAGACAGGTCCGTCCGGATAGTTTTGACGCATACGTTGACAAGGAATCGGCCCGCGCAAGGGCGCGGATGCTTGGGTGCATCGGAATACGACAATACAGCTCGACGGCGGGTGGCACCGTCTGGATGCCGTGCAGCAACGAGTCCGATTACAGGAAGGTGACCGGCCAGGACAATTTGTCGCGGAGACAGCGCAGGAGGATGCTAAAAACCTTCTTCACCGACGGCCTGGAGACCAAGGCCCTCGGCTCAACCATCGGGGCAGTCAGCGGTCAGGTGAACACGAACCCGTTCACCGCCATAGACGCAGACCTGGACGGTCTCGTACTGGAGGGCCTGGCGCATATCAACATGGGCCGCGGGGTGCCCGACCCTACGCCAGGAGGGGCGCAAATTCCATCGGCGCCGACGTCACCCCTTAGGCGGATGGACAGGTCTCCGTTCCAGGTCACCAACGATGATTTCGCCATTGCCGCAATGTCAAATAGGACGCGGCCGACGCAGGAAGTTCCAACGCCGCCCGTTCGCAAGCGCGATCGGAGAATGAATCGTCCGAGTGCGAAGCTGCGAATGGAGCAGTACAGGGACAACGTGGAGGCGGCGCTGAAGGACGACCTGTTCGCCAATTCCTGGCAGAAGGCCGTCGCGGATTTTATCGACGCGGACGCATTGGGGGACGACGACTCCGACCAATACCTCAAACAAAACCTGTACTCCATCGTTGAGGACGTCGCCTCGAGGGTTGAGTCGGCGGTCGACGAGCAACCAGAGTTTTCCGTGCCGAGGGGTCGCACCCGAAGGGACGCCGCGGACGCAACTTCGGCGCGCCTGACTGCAAAGGTTCTCGGAACGGTGTCCGAATTGATGAACAATCCACCGGACGCCATGACCGGGAGGGACGACGTTGTCAGAAGACTTACGTCGTCGTTGTTGGAATCCGGAGCGAGGAGGGTTGCGGACACGGGCGGGAAGCCAGGCGTGTGGGCCTTCCTGATACAGGCGATACTCGGGGGCGCGATCGGAGTCCAGGGAGGCTGGGAGTTGCTGGCGAGGATATTCGGAATAGAGAATTCAACTGGCTGGATCCCCCACCCAACCGGCCGCAGCCTCGAAATCCTGTCACCCAGCCTTGCCAGACAAAGGTCCAACGAGGCAAGGTCGAGGGCCCTCGAGAGAGTCACGAGGACCATGGACGCCCTGCGCGACGCCGGTTTCGCGATAGCCGACGCCGGGGACATCCCGTCCGTCGCCGACGACATCGCAGAGGTATTGGACGGAGACAGGTCAACCGACCTCCCGGGTGACCTGTTGCCCAAGGACACCGCCAAGTCCAGCTCGCTCGACGAAGTGATCAGGAAAATGAGGGAAGCCACTGGCATCAGGGACAGCGTGGCGACCAGGAGGCGCCGAGATCCGCGGACATACGTGGAGGAGGATTTGATCACCAGGAATCGCATGGATCTCGTCGGCATTCCCACCGGGATCCTCGACGTCTTTGATTCCTCGTCGGTCCCCGCACCTACGCCGTCCGACGGTTCGGCTGCGAGATTGATCGCATCCGGTGGGGTCGACGGCCTGAATCCGATGAACGCCAAACTGCTGTACGACGCCATGAGCGACCAAAACTTCCTGCGAACCTTCGTCGCCCCGACCGACTCTCCGTACGCCGCGCAACTGGCGACCCTTGTCGAGCAGGGGAGGCTGCCGAAGGTGGCGGCGGCGATACTCGAGATGTCGCCGGAGTCAGTGGAGGATTTCCTTGCGGTCAACCCGAGACCACTGATCCTGTCGGCAAGATCGGCCAGGAAGAAGTTGAGACCCGCCGGCTCGTGGGTGACCCGCATAGACCACGATCCGTTTGAGGTCGCGGCCCACCTCATGCGGGCGAAGGACTACCACATTTCGGCGATAGCCAACGGCTCGGACTCGCCCGTCCTCCTCGACGCCGTGGACGAGCTGGTCGGCAACAACGCCTCCGAGACCTCCGCCATCTTCTCGGCGATGGTGGCCAACAACAAGCAGAGATTGGCGGACGCATACGACGGGTCGTTGCAACTGGCGCGGTCGGGGAACGGGCTCCTGATGGCGGCGAGAAACCTGATATCAAACGCGACAGAGAACGATTCAACATGGAGCGCCTCACGCAACGCAATCACCCAGGCGTCCAGGGCGATGGTCTCCGCAGGAGACGTCTCTGCGGGAATGACGAACACCGCGTCAAGGTACGGAAGGAACTACCCGAGGCACAGACGCAAGAGCGGCGACTGGTCGCCAATAGCCAACAAGATACGAGACTCGATCAAGCGCTACAAGTCCCGGTATGGCGCCCCAGCGGCGAACTCGGCGGACTTGGCGAGGTTCGTGGACTTCTCCTACCCCGAACTCCTCGACGAGGCGGCCGAGCTGATCGACCTGATGAAGCAAAAAATAGAATTCGGATCCCTCGCCATGGCCGATTACGCAAGCGACGGGTGGAGGAACAGGGACGTCGCCGAGCTGGCCCTTGACGAGTTTGACCCGACGAACCTTGAGTCCATATTTGACCCGGGTAGCAGGATGGGCCTGCTGAAGGCGATCGGCGTCAACCTGGCGGCGGCGGCCAAGATGGCGCCGTCGCGATCCGAGCGAGACGGGGTGATGGACATCCTCGACGAGGTGAACTCCTGGAGCTTCACCGTCCTCCCGCTGTACACGGAGCCGAGGTCCGTCACATCGCGTCGCAGAGGAATTTTCCCGAGCGTCTCCGCCGACGCCGAGGCTGGCATGACGGTCAACAGGGGGGTCCCGGAGGACATCAGGCAAACGCTCATGTCAAGATCCGCACCGCTCGGATCCGGAACTGAGGGAACGCCGAAGATCCGCATGAGAAGAAAGTTGATAGAGAGGGCCAACGAGTTGCTCGCGGCAAAGCAGTCAGACGACCTCGTGGACAGGATCGGCATGGACCCGAAGGGGCCAGTGATTGACATAGCAGAGACGTTCCTCGTGACTGCGGAGCAATTCCGGTGGGACCAGCAGACCACCGCCTCCTTCTACGAGGACGTTGCGGAGATGATGAACGAGATGGTCCAGGAAGTTCCGAATCCCAAAAAGCGCCAGCTCCTGGCCGACATGTTCACCGACGCCCTTGAGGACATCGCAGAGAACATGGATGACGGCAACACGGAATTTTTCGCGAGTACGGGGGACATCCCGTCGAGGACGGTGGGCAGACTGGCGCGCAGGCTAGGACGGACCGATCAGCCACGCGCGCGATCCGACTCCGAGGCCGGCATGGTCGGCCCGGACGACGAGCCGCGCGCCATCGTCGAGCCGATGCCGGAATTCCCGGACGACGAACCGCGCGCCATCGTCGAGCCGATGCCGGAATTACCGCCCACGCCGCCGAGGAGGAGGATGACGGACGGGGAAATGGTCACCATCTACGGCGAGGTACAGCGCATCTTCCGCTCGCTCGACAACCCGAACATTTCCAAGAACCCAAACGACGCGGCTTCGTGGAGAGAAAAGATGAGGGCGGCCGGAATCAACATTCCGTTCTCCTCCGATGAGGGCCTGGACGAGGTCGCCGACCAGACGCTCCCCGATGCGCCCGACGACCCGCGAGCAGTGTTCTCGGATCCCTTCGCAGGCGTGTCCCAAGACGCGGTCCGGTACCTCGACGACCTGATGTCCATAGTCCTAGAGGAAATAGGGGCGAGCGTCAGCAGCACGACAGAGGATTTTGTAAGGGACCTCAGGAGGAGGACTGGTGTGAGGAACTCCTCGGAGTTCCACGACTTGGTCCGCGCGCTGAGCACCAGCGACGGCAGGGCCACCCTCGCGGATTTCTCCGAGCAGGTGATGGAGAACAACTACTTGACCACCTCGGCCATCAAAAAGAGGATGACCGACAGGTTCCCGGATTTCTACGACGTCATGGACTACTCGGGCTCTGGCGGCGGCGACGCGGAGGCGGGCATGTCGGGCCCGATCGTCGACAGGATAAGGGAGAGGTACGTCGCCCAGAGGAAGATAAGGGAGCTCGGGGGTGTCGCCAAGATGAATGACGAGAAGGACTACAAGATGCGGCAGACGGAGGCGAGGCGACGCAGGCTCCTATCGATGACGGAACCCGACGGCTTTTTCGACTTCGTGACGAGGGGCGTCACGGACCAGAGGTCCCCCCTCTACCTGAGACCCATAGCGGAACGCATGGGTGGCCTGTACAAGTACATCAAGGAAATGTCGGATGCGCAGGTTGACGCAACCTGGCAGGCCCTGGAGAATTTCGTCAATCAAGCGAGGCGCGACATGTTCACCGGCGGCTTGTCGTCCCCGTACATGACGCTCTACAACGCGGCGAAAGCCAAGACAACGATGGACGACCCGGATTTCAGGCCCGATGGGGGGAGATTCAGCGACGACGAGTTGCTGTCGAAGATGGAGATGAATTCTTGGGATGAGATTCTGCCGCCCCCGCTGGACATGACGATATCCGAGTCCGATATTGATGCGGTGCCGTCATTCAAAGCGAAGGCGCAGGCAGCCCTGGAGGTGCTAGCCATCGACAGGGCGCAGCTGATGGAGCTTCTCACTGGTGCGGAGACCTCGGAGGAAGCAAGAGGAAAACTTTCGGAGGAGGTGGAGACCCAGGAAAGAAACGTAAGACAGACGATCGCAAAAAGGGCGGGGAAGGTCGAGTACGTCCCGACCCAGCTCCACATGGAGCAGATAGCGGCAGCAGACGCAATAACTCCGCTCGACTCGGAGTCCCTCGTTGCGTTCGTGTCAACTCTCGACGGCGCACAGCTCTCGTACGTGTCGTCGGCATCAATCTCCACGGAACAGGCGAAGGAACTCGTCAAGGCGGAATCACGGGCGATATCGTTCGCCAGCGCCTCAAGGAAGTTGTTCGCCATCAGGAGCCTCGCCGACCTGGAGCCAGAAGAGGCGACCTTTTTCAGGAGCAAGGCGTCGCAGCTGATCGGGGACGCGACCATCAGCGAGCCGGTCAAGAAACTGATAACCGCGGTCGTCGGCGACGATGACGTAGCCGCATCGCAAGCCCTCTCGGAGATTGAGCCGACGGACGACAACGAAAACAGCCTCGTGAAGGTCATGTGGGAGATGGGTCGCAATTCCAAGGGCACGTTCGTGACCGCACTGCTGCCACCGAGCATCGACGAAGCCGAGAGGGATGCCACGCTCAGGGCGAAGGCGCTCGGCGTTCTCAAGTCGCAACCAGACGGCGGGAGGGCAATGGCCCGCAGAACGATTGACCACCTCCCGAAGGACGGCAGGGGGTACGAGCCGGTGCGCGTCGTGCCCGAACCGGGCGAGGGAGAGGCGAAGATCATCAGCTTGGCGGAGGCGATCCGGGCCTACGACGGAACCCCCGAATCGGCAGCGAGGATAGTCGAAGCGATGACCGACTCGCAGATCGAGAGACTGAGGAACAACTACATAATCCCGTCGATCATCCAGCGGATGGACAGGAAGGCCTACGAGGCGAGGCTGGAGCAGAGCTCCATAGCGCAGACCAGGGCGAGAATAGACAACCTCGGCAGACGCCTGGAGTTGCTCACCTTCGGAACGGTGGATTCGGGGAACACGGTTGAGGAAATCATCTCAAGGACGGACGAGGCACTGTCAAAGGCGTTCGGCGACAAGGTCTCAGACTTGTCCATGTTGACCCGCGAGGAGCGCAGTTATTACGGCGACATAATCGATTACTTCATCTCCGGTGGCACTGAAATCTTCGATGACCCGTCGCAGTACGGGATGGCGTCGCGGGCCATGAAGGAAGCGACTGCGGAAGTCCCAGAAAATCCGACACTCCCGCCGCTCGACCCGAACCCCGACGCGCCCCCACCGCCAGACGACGGGAGCGTAACCAACGTCGCACCGGACGCGCCCAAGTCGGATGACGACGGATTCTGGGACTCCATGGGCATCGAGGCGGGCATGGCGCCACCCACCCCGGGGCCTCCGGTGCCACCGGATGAGCCGTCGAAACGCAGGCTTGAAGCCATGCCCGAGGAGACGGCGCGCAAGTTGTTCGGCGACGACATAGCCGGTTTCGTGCGGGAGGGAACGTGGACCTTCGGGGACCCGACCTTCCCGCGGACCGCGATCCCCGAAGAGGCCACGTTGGCCCGGAAGGTTATTTCAGCCCTGTTCGCCGTCCAGCAGGGGGAGATGCCGGACGACGTCGCCGAGCGCATGAGGTCGGAGGGAATTTACTCGGCGGCCCAGCTGATCTTCAGGGCCCTGTCGGCGCGGACGCTCGAGAAAATCAGGAACATGCCGGACCCACCCTACGACTTCCCGGCTGGCCCATACGACCCGAGGAGCGACAAGGACAAGGACAGGCAGTCCTTCTTCCTCGCGGCGATGCAGGAATACGTGTCACTGCACCTCGCCCTCGGCGGCGGTGCGTTGCCCATTTACGACGACGCACCGGGCAGGGAGCCGTCTCGCTACTCATTCGAGCTCACCAGGGAAGACTTCCAGATGGTCATACAGGATGACGATCTGATGAACTACAGGCTGATCTACAACCCGGGTCAGCCCAACGAGGCTGTCCGCGCGGACGAGGCGGTCGTAGCTAGGGAAGAATTCGTCGGCGACCCGTCGGAGCACCCCCTCATCCAGTCGATCGACCGTACACTGAGCCACCTCAGACGGCAGTTCCCCGCCTTCAGTGACTGGTTGGATCAGGACAACAGGTATTCGAGAATCCTCGGGGGAATGCACTACGAGAAGCTGGATGACAGCGGGCAGCCCCGCTTCGGTACGGGAATAATCGATTTGGTCAGGGCCGACCCTTCCTCAATGGATTTGGAAAAGGTCATCCGCGAGGTCGTCGATCAGTTTGTCGATCAACACAGTTTGCTCGGAGTGGACGGCTCCAGGTTGGTCGCCGACGCGCGCAGCCTCGGCCCGGACCCCGACGACGCCAGTCCTTTCCCGAGCATGACCTCTTACCCAAGCCCGGACTACGTGGAAACCTTCTCCAAACCGGCCGCGGACATTGCGAGGCACAAGAAGATAGCCACGTCGACGGCGAAGGCGAGCGCCGCTGCTAGGCAATCCTGGTGGACCATGTTCACCACCGGAACGTTGATGGACCAGTTCGAGATAGCAGCCGTCGCCGTGACGGACAAGGGCGACAACTTCCACCCCGATGCGATACTTGCCGGCCTGAGGAAATACGCCAGGGACAACAACCTCGCTGGCCAGTTCGACGCGTACCTCGGCGCGGCGCAGGCCGCCGCCTCTGCGAGATTCAACTCGGTCGCCCTGCAAACGATACAGAACACCCTCAACGAAATGGCCAGGAATAGAGGAGGAATAAAGGGTGAGCTGTTGAGACTGGCCAAGCTCCAGAAGACGCTCGAGAAGCATTACAAGGAGCTCAGTCGCCACTATCAGGACAGGATCAGGGCGAAGATACAGAGCATCTACTCCGCCTGGGCGTTGTTGTATGGCTCGTGGGTCGACGAGAGGAAGCTCGTCGACGGAAAAGTTGCCAAGGGACAGATGACCTCGCAACAAGCCGTCGATCATCTGCAAAAACTGTATTTCGATATGCAACCGACGATGTACGCTGCCGTCAACATGATCGCGGACCTGAGCAGGAAGGCCGCCGCCTCAGACCGCGCGCGCACGGCCGTCGAGAGGCAACAGGAGGAGATACGCGAGAGAATCGAGGAGATCAGGGAGGCGGCGCGCCTGACGGGCAGGGACGCCGAGGCCGGCATGGCCCTGATGAGGGGCATCAACAACGCCTTCGACAACCTCGCCGAGGACCCTTCCGGTCTGTCGGACGACTACAAAGCCGGCTCATCAATCGGGCGCTCCACGTTCGGCGTGGTCGGTGGCGACAGGGTCGGGGCACCGCGGGCGAGACGGCTGCTCACGACGAACGAGAAGAAGCTCGCGTCCGCGATCTCGAGGATGAACGACATGTTCTCGCAGAACAACGTTGACGAGATCGGGCAGGTGCCGAGCATCCGGGCCGCCATGGAGACTTTGAGAGGGGGACGCCCCGACAGGGTCGTGCCGCAGATTCGCACGGGGGATCCGGGCGAGATCGAGCAGGCGAAGGTCACCGCCGCGATGATGATGAGGGCCGACGCGGAGGCGGAGGCGACGACCCGGAGGATATTGGGCGCGCGCTTCAAGCGGTTCTCCGATCTCGCCATGAACACGCTGCCGGGCCTCACGAGGAGGGTGGTCGAGGACATAGTGGTCGACGGCGTCGCCGAGGCCATGCGGGCGAACGCCGTCAGGGAGGCAGACCTGGACGCGGCGCTGACGATGTACTCGGAGGCGATCCGCAACGTGAAGTACATGTCTGTGTTCAACCCAGTCCAGAGAACGGCCGACATCCTCAACCTGGAACCCGACGACGTGTCCGACGCAATAGCCACGGAGAGCATGATCCTGAAGACGAGCAATCTGCTCAGGATGGCCCAGTCGTATGCGTCAAGCCTCTCCGGTGCCTACGGCAGGAACTCCGTGCTCCGGATGACCAACAACAGGTTCCCGGAGCTGAGAAACTTCGGCTCGCTCTTCCTTGAATCAATTTTTGCCTCGCCGTCGGATGCGTCGTCGCGCAAGCTGAATTCGGCGATCTCGTTGAACAAACTCATGAGGTTCAACTCCCGCGCTGCGGCGGCGGCTTTCGGCGTCTCCGACGACGTCGCCCAGGTCATTTCGGCATCGGCGGCGCCACGGACGCGACCCACCGAGCTGAGCAACCCGCTGCCGCACGACTGGAACTTCATGACGTTCCGTGACAGGCAGTCTTGGCTCGGTTCCGAGGAGGCCTTCAACTCGCTCGGGAGGGCGGGGGTAAACGACGAACTTAGCAAGCTGCAGTCGCAAATCGAGGATTTCGGGTCAATGGACGGCCCGTACCCTGCGCTAGCCCGCATCATCACGGGCAACGCCACGGGCACCGGGGCGTTCGGCAGGCAGCTGATCACGGCCGACGGAAGAAGCCCGATCTTCTCATCAGTCGGTTTCGGCCGGGGCGACATGGTGCGAAACGGCAGGAACCAGATCTCGGCCCTCATGGGTGCGGTGCCAGGGATATCCCAGATGTCGGACAGGGCTCTCAGTCGGTTCCTCGGCGCGCCGTACGACGTCGTCGCCGAGTTCAGGAGGGATGGAGCCGCCGCATCGCCGGAAGCCGCGGAGCGCCTGGCGCTCGCCTTCGGAAAGATCTCGTCCGAGGTGTGGCCGCCAGACGCGCCGCAATCGGATGCCGACCCAGGAAACTTCTACTGGCTCGGGTCGACCTGGGACAGGTCGGGCGAGATAATTGCGGCGATAGGCGAGGGGGCGGACCAGTACGCGGTCGCCGCCGACATGCCGAACGGGCAGTTCGTCGCAGAGAGGGTGACGCAACTGGTCGAAGACGGAACGGTGGGACGGTTCTACGACCAGGTCGGGCTGGAGGAGATAACGACCGAGGATGCTCAGTCATTCGTCGCTTCGATCGCACCGAGGAGCAGGAAGGGAGTCGTGGAGATACTGGCGTCCTCCGGATACAGGGAGCAGGACATAATTGACGCGACTGGATTCAACCCCAACACGGTCAGGAACTCGTTGCACGAGCTGAGGAAACAGGGCCTGCTGCCCGAGGTGGTCGGCTCACCGAGGTGGATAGCGCGCAACGGCGACGCGGTTGTCGCCGACTTCTCGTCGGGTCTGTCAAAGCGCGCCCTCATGAAGAAGTACGGAATAGGCGCGAAGACCCTGGACTCGATAATCGGGTCGTCGCGCGACGGATCAAGGATGGACGACGCCTACGGCGACGCCGAGGCGGGGATGTCAAACCGCAGGTTGCCCGACAATACCCCGATGTCGGACGGACCGCAGCCCGACTGGAGGGACGAGAGGCAGACGAGGGCCGACGGAACGCTGGTGGACCGCGAGACGCAGAGCCCGCCCGCAAACGTCGCCAACCCCTTCGTCACGCCAGGTTCCCCCGCCTCGCTCGGTCTCAACGGCGAGATCAAGGACCCAGAGAGGATGCAGAACTGGGCGAGGGCGTTGTCAGCCTGGATCTCGTTCGCGCTCGAGGGGGGCTACTTCAAGAACCGCACGGAGGAAATGTCCCAGAGCGAGCTGATTATGGCCGGAATTTTCGGCGACAGCGGGAGCCCGGGCTTCGAGGAGGCCGAGTTCGAGATCGGCATGACCGACCCCGTTCGGGGCAAGAGGTTCAAGGCCTTTGAGATCGCAACTCGGCAGGACAACCCCGCCAACGAGCTGTTGTCCGTCAACGCAGTGCCCTCGATCATCCGCCCCCAGTTCGACGCGACCGGGGTTTACACGGGAATACTGCCGATGCTGAGGGGGATGATCCTCGCCACCTACGACAAGTACTTCAAAAAGTTGTCCGACCGGGAAATGGGATCGTGGGAGGGGGTCAGCACCCAGGACCTCGTGGATGCCGGTCTGCTTGACGAGCCGGAAATGCCGAGGGACGCGAGCGACGAGCTCCGCCTCAAGTTGTGGCAGCTCAGGCAGATGATGCGAAACCCGAACATGGTCGACGCACCCCCGCTATTCGAGCCGGGCGACGAGGTGGTCATGCGCACGATCATCCCGTTGATGGCCAACGCCGACGAGATGAACACGATGCGCGCCCAGCACGGCGCGTCCCCCGAAGGAATCCTCGGAGACCCAGCGGACAGGATTCAGTCGTCCACCATCAGCGGCGTGGAACTCTGGCGTGGGACCAGGGACGCAGAATTCGAGGAGATGGCCCTCACGGGCGTCCCAATGTTCTCGAACCTGCTGCTCGGCTCCGTCGTGACGGGCGATCTCGGGGCGAGGAAGATCGTGGACAACCTCACGCCGCGGCAGATCATGCTCTCCAACTGGGTGTACGGGATGTACACGGCCCTGGAGCCACTGGTGAACGCGTTCGCCGAAATGATGCCGATGAAACGGTTCCGCTCCGCCTCCCCCAACCTCCCGGACGAGCCCGGCGCAAGCATCATGCTCGGCGACCCGTTGTACCTCCCGACCAGGGAGGTCGACGACCAGGTGTTCGCCTTCGCGTTCGACTCGTTGTTCAAGGCTTTGCAGGGAGTCTCGGAGTCACCCGAAATGACGATCCTCGAGTCTCTCCCGAGCGGGGAGTTCGAGCAGCTCTACGGTGGCGACCCCGGCACAAACCCGTCCAAGGCGGAGGCGCTCAGGATGTCCACGAAGGTTCTGGCCCGCATCTTGGCCGACGTCCTCGCGACGGGCATATACAGGAAGGCCGTTCAATCGATTGCGAAGGACGACGACGGAAGGACGTCGCCCTTCTACAAGGAAGAGATGCAAACCGACTGGTTCAGGTTGGCGAGACCGAGGGTCGACTCGTTCGGCTACTGGTCGATGTACGGGCCGAACATCGTCTACGCCGGCACGGGTGGAGACATATACGAGCCGGGGTGGAACGACCAAACCAACCCGATTTCGGAACTTGGAAGGAACGGAGCGCAGCTGGCCGCCGACGCCGTCAAGGCGGACAAGGAGGCAATGCTCCAGCTCCAGAGGGTGATCGACGAGACCCCGGGCAAATACTGGTGGGAAACCGAGGCCGCGTACGGGGAACTCACCGACGACCAGATACTGAACATGCACCCGGAGGAGTTTGCCGATTACGTCGCATCCCTGTCGATGTACGGCGAGGGCGAGCTGGATGACGAGAAGGCGAGCCAGATGCTCACGAGACTCGTCGGACGACTCTCCGCAATGGGTTACCCGAAGGCCGAGCTCGACCGATTCGACGAGTGGATCGGGCCGATCATCTCTGGGATGCCGGAGGGGACGGTGACCAAGGAGTCCGTTCTCCGCCAACTGAAGAACATTTTCCCGTGGCTCGACATCGACAGGATGGACGACATCTACCCAGTGGTTGGCACGAGCTTCAACGAGGCCGTCAACGAGATGCGCAGGACGCTGGGAGGCTTGGGCCCCGAGACTTTGTCGGCCGTTTACCGCGGCAGGGGCCAGCTCCGTCTCGCCGCGGAATCGGCCAACCGCGCGCTGACGCCCGACGCCGACAGAGAGAAGGCATTGCAGCAGATGAACCTGTACGTCATCCCGGTGATAAAGGGCTTGATGGCACTGCACAGGACAAACATCGAGATCGGGTTCCGGCAGGTCGCATCGTTTGCCGAGGGTCTGAAGCGTCTGACCGAGGCGACGCCCATGAGCGGGATACAACGGGAGCTCATGACCATCGCATCACTGCTTGACGATTTGCGCGAAAAGGGATCGATAAACGACGTCACTCACTCCAAGCTGATGATGGAGATCGCCCGCGCCGGAGCCACGACCATGTTCGGAGACCTGGAGTTCGGAAACACCGTGATGGATGCCATCGCAAACGGGAGCGCCGATGACGTGATGACGTTCATGATGCTGATAGACGACGCCGTCTCGGACAGCGTGGAGGAGGACAAGCGACGCGAGTTCATCGACAAGTACAAGGGGTACATGACCGCCGCACAAAACACCTTCGGCGACGCATTCGGGCAGTACGTCAGGAGCGGTTTCTACGGAAGCGTGAAGACAATCGGCGAGGCGGTGAGGGAGATGGAGCCATTCATCCTCGCCACCGAGCGCGCGCGCAAGAGGAGGACCCTGCTCCAGAGGTACAAGCGAGAGGTGATTGACCCCGTAAAGGACTCCCTGCTCACCGACGAGGAGAAGTTCAAGAACCTGAGGACCTTCAACGAGTGGCTCGACGCCAGCGGGTTCCCGGACCTCACGTACGACAAGGGTGGCTCGGGTGGCGACGGAGAGGCGGCGATGTCGGCCCTCACGAGGACCGTGATGGCAAGATTCACCGATGACGCCGCGTCCGCGGTTATCGAGGGCTACGAGGATTCGGCCAAGTCGGGTTCGTCAAGACTCAACCTCGGGCACATGCTGTCAGGGGCCTGGAGGGCGCTGATGACCGACACGAGGCCCGGCTCGTACGCGTCAAAACTAAGGAGGCTCAACATAAGACCGGACAGGATGGCCGCGGCGCTCGCGAGCATCACCACCCCGAAGGACGGCCCGTCGCCGAAACCCACGGATTATTCCACGGCTGCCAAGAACGCCATGATCGGGGCCATACGGGCCGCCACCAGGAGGGGCGACGAGTTCATCGATCTCGGCGACCTGCTGCAGGCGATACTCGACCCGTCACTCAGGGGACGTGAAGACGACGGCGTCGATGAAGCCCTGAAGGTCGCCGACATTTCTCCGAACGTGATAAGGATGGCCCTAGCGCAGTCGAGAATCTCCGGCGGCAGGGAGCCGCTCCCGGACGCCGAGGCCGGCATGTCCGCCAGTCGCATGGCTTTGAACTCCGCCGACCGACGCGACGACCTGAAGAGGAACAAGATGCTCGCCAACGGCATGTGGTTCAACTCCGACCGACAGATCCCTGTCGCCACGGGGACCGCGACCGACGGGCAGCTCGTCGACGAGGTGGAAAGACTCATGAACATCTACGCCATCGGCGCCGCGAGGTCCGAACTGGAGCCCGTGGACTTCCGCGGCGGGGAATCACCCTTCTCCAACGCGGCGATCAGGCAGACCAACTCGCGCCTCATCCACGGCGACAACGGCCAGGAGCCGACCGACCTCGTCGGGGCAATCAGGCACGCCATGGACAGGGCCGACGCCCTGTTGACGGACGGAATGGAGCAACGCAGGTTCCACGAACTCAAGTCAAAGATGCGCCTCTACTTCGACAACGACGAGCACATGCCAGACGAATCGGGGGACGCCGAGGCCGGCATGACGAGAAATTTCAACGAGATGATCGAGCCGATAAATGACAACTTCGGGCGCTCGGAGAAGATGGGGCAGAAGCAGTATTACGAGGGCATCTACGGCGACGCGGACCTGAGCGAGGCGGAGTTGCGAAAGGCGGCCGACGTCGCGTCGCTCGGGTCGCCCTTCGACATTTCGCGCAACCTCGACGGCAACGAGGACGACGTCAACTGGAGCACGAGCCAATGGTCGTTCAACAAGGATCAGACCTACGTCGAGGCGGCGGACTCCGTGATGATAAGGATGCGAGACGGCGACTTGGCCACGGCAGAGATTGCGATGATCTCGCGCAAGAGCGGCCCTTTCAGGGACGCCATGGCCCTCGTAGGCGGACTGAGGGACGAGGGCGAGGATTTCATGACCACGGCGGCGAGGGAGACGGCGGAGGAGGTCGGAGTCTCACTGGAGAGGGCGCTACAGGCGCAGTACATCGGAACGATAGAGTCGCCCGACTGGGATCCCCGGTTCGTCAACGGAGCGAAAGTCGGCGCCGGGATGTTCGTCCTGCCTTGGGACACGTCCCTCGTGGCCGCGTCCGACGCCGCTGGCGCGCGCTGGGTTCCCCTGTCGGAGATAGCAGCGGGCCAGCACAGGCTCGCCTTCGGGCACGCCGAATGGATACGAAGGGCCGTGGCCGCCATGCAGATAGACCCGTCGTCGGACCCCTACGGGGACATTCGTCTCTCGATAGCAAAAAGGCTCGGGTTGCTCTCCAAGGCCGCGAGGGTGAGGAACCAGAAGATGATCGCCATGGTCAACCTCGTCCGCAGGGCGACGGGCAAGAAGTTGTTCCCCGAGCAGGGCGACATGCCGCACCCGATGATGCCGTGGGGCAACAAGGTTGCGAGCTCCTCGTGGAGATTCGGGCCCGATGCCGAGGCGGGAATGTCCGCCTCACCCATCGACGACTCGCTGCCAAGGGAGCTCGGCCTTCTGTCCGTCCAGAGCACGATGCCCGCCAGTCTCCTCGAGAAAGGAGCGGACACCGCGGGCTTCTACAAGGTCGGGCACTCCAGGGGCGGCGGCGTCGACCCCGTCTCAGCCGACGACTTGTTCGCGGCGTGGGGGGACAAGACGAGGGTGGAGAGTCTCTGGAGGCCGTACGTCGAACTCAGCCTCGAGCGGGCGAGGAAGGGCGACGTACCGAACGACCAGCAGAGACCGACGGTTTACATCCTCGGAGGTGCGTCAGGCGTGGGCAAGTCACTCGCCCGGAAGACAGGACTGTCGGGGATACCCAACTACGACAGCGCCGTCGTTGCCGACCCCGACGACGCAAAGGCCATGATGCCGGAGGCGAGGCTGTGGTACGCGAGAAGGATGCCCAACGCGGCCCCCCTTGTTCACCCAGAGTCGCGCCAGGTGGCGGCCGTGATGGCGAGAGCCGCGACCAAGGAGGGGCTGGACCTCGTGTACGACACCAGCGGGCAATTCAACGACGGTTTCAGGGACATCACGGACTGGAGGAAGATGGGGTACGACTTGGTCGCGCACTATTTCTTCGCCCCAGAGAGCACCCTGCAGCGGAGGGTCATTGAACGACAGGAACAGTTCGGGCGCGGCGTCCCACAGCACATCGTTTCCACGATCCAGTGGAACCTCAAGCAAATGATCCCGGACTTCATAGGACGACAGTTGTTCGACGAGCTGTACATATGGGACACGGAGAAGGACCCGGAAAGACCGCAACTGGTCGGCCAGGTGCTGCTCGGGCAGCAGGGCCAGCCCTCGACGTTGGAGGTGAAGCACCCGTATCTATTCAGGTATCTGTTCGAGGACAGGACCGCACCGGACGGGGGCAAGATCGAACCTCGCAAAACGAAGGTCATAACCATCCCGTTCGGCAAATGACCTTGCCACCGAAGCCGGACCCGAAAGATACACTGGAGGACCGAGATGAGCGACAAGATTGCGGACAGGCCTAAGGCCGGGGCTGGTCTGTCGGCCTGGGAGGCAATGCAGTTGTGCGCCGTCAACCAACTGCCGCTGTCGCACTACGGGCTGTCCGACACGCCAGAAAATCGGAGAACGGTTGACAAACTGCGCGACGAGTACGACGAAATGGAACGGCGCGGGCTGATAATTGAAATAGCTCAGTAAAAAAACGCTACTTACACTACGAACTCAAGTATTCTGCTAACTTTGAATGCAAGACGCAAGCAGCGGGTGCTTACCTGGCGCTGTCTGGAAACAACAGCAAACAAAACAACGCCCAGGAGGCAAGAACATGTCGCAAGACACGAGCAGACTCCGCGAGTTGCAGTCAGCACTCCGCGAGAAGATGCAGCAAAACAAGGAAATTGCGGACTCGTTCCGCGTGGACAACGGAACGGTCGTCGTGACCACCGAGCAGAAGTCGGCGTTCGACAAGAACATGTCCGACATCCGCGAGATCAAGGGACTCATCGAGGGTCTCGAATCACTCGGCAAGGTGCAGGACTGGGGTTCAACCTCGGCAGACGCATCGATCGCCGCCCAGGCAGCAGCCGTCACGCCAGTGGCGCAGGCGCCTAGGTCGATCGGCCAGCAGTTCGTCGACTCGCCGGAGTTCAAGTCGCTCCAGGGCGGTCGCAACGGCGCCAACATGCACCAGCCGTGGCAGTACAACGGCTCACTCACCGAGTTCGGTGTCAAGGACGTCTACACGTCGATGGCTACTGGCAACCTCGGCAACAATGCGACCCCGAACTTCGGAACCGTGCAGCGCGACCCGATGGTCACCCAGCCGACCAGGACGAAGCGAGTCAGGGACCTGTTCCCGTCGCGCACGACCACGGCAGCGGTCATCGAGTACTTCCGTCACCTGGGCTACACCACGCCCTCTTCGACGTTCGTGGGTGGCCTCACTGACACGGCCACCAACAACGCCGCACCGGTCGCCGAGCGCTCGGGCACTCCCGCAGCGTTCGGTATGAAGCCGCAGTCGAGCCTGCAGTTCGTCGCAGAGTCCGCTTCGGTGCGCACGCTTGCCCACTACGAGGCAGCGCACCGCAACGTGCTCGCAGACGAGCCGCAGCTCCGAAGCATCATCGACAACGAGCTCATGTACGGCCTGCGTCTCCTCGAGGACACGCAGATCCTCAACGGCAGCGGGTCGGGCGAGAACCTGAGGGGCGTCCTCCAGACACCCGGAATCCAGTCCTACAACTGGTCGTCGGGTCAGTCCGGGGACAACAGGGGAGACGCGATTCGTCGCGCCCTGACCCTGTCCTTCCTCGCCTACTACGAGCCGACCGGCGTGGTCATGCACCCGAGCGACTGGGAGAAGATCGAACTCTCGAAGGACGACAACGGCCAGTACCTGGTCGCGGTGTCCGTCGCTCTCGGCGGTCAGCCGAGGCTGTGGAGGACCCCGGTCGTCGAGTCACCGGCAATCGCCGAGGGCACCGCCCTCGTCGGTGCGTTCGGTACCGGCGCCCAGCTGTACGACCGCGAGCAGGCGAACATCAGGGTCAGCGAGCAACACGCCGACTTCTTCGTCCGCAACGCGATTGTCATCCTGGCCGAGCAGCGCCTGGCGCTGGCGGTCAAGCGTCCAGAGGCCTTCGTCAAGGTCACGTTCAACAGCGCGCCAGCCTGATCTGATCTGAGCTGACGCAAGACGTCGCCCCCGTCCTAGCCGAGGAACATTCGGCCTGGGCGGGGGCGTCGTCCTGTATGGGACTTGCCGCGAAGAACGAATTTTCGTGGGACAATTGTCCCGAGAATCAACGGGAGAAAATCCTTGGACCCAAACGAACTACTCGCGAAGCTGGTCTCAGGCGAGCTCTTGGTCGTCGTCCAGCAGGAACCGACCAAGCCCGTCCCGATCAAACCAAAGCTCGTGCCAGAGGAGCAGGAACTGGCCGACTCGCTCGCGGCGATAGCGAGGAAGTACGGGAAGTTCAACGAGGACGAGACCGGGATCTGGGCGGGCTACGAGGCCGCCAAGGACAACGTAGTCGCGCACATCGGGGTGAAGTGCGCCAACTGCGCCCTGTACGAGGGCAACGGAGTGTGCAAGATCATCGCCCAGAAGGTGGAGGACGGCGGCAAATGCAGGTTCGCCGTGATACCCGACGGGGTGGTCAGCGGCGTCTACGACCCGGCCAAGGCCCCGGTGATTCCCGTCAGCTCGGGGAAGAGGAAGATCAAGGTCAAGGAGGAGTCGGCCACCTCGTGCCCCAAGGCGACCAGGGACATAGCTACGAACCTGAAGAACAGGGCGAAGGCGATCAAGACCGCGATGTACGGGCCGCTGAACCCGAAGGAACCGAACGAGGCCTTCTACAAGAAGCTCGGCGCCGAGTGGGACGTCTCGGCGGAGCAGGCGCGCAAGCAGAAGTGCGGCAACTGCTCGATGTTCATCGTCACGCCCGAGATGAAATCGTGCATCGAGAAGGGCGTGACTGGCCCCAAGGGCAAGGACGAGTGGGAGGCGATCGACGGAGCCGGCCAACTCGGGTACTGCGAGGCCTTCGACTTCAAGTGCGCCTCGGAGAGGACATGCAGGGCGTGGGTGACCGGCGGTCCGATCACCGAGACCAAGTCGGTGAACGTCCGCCAGTCCGTGAAGGCGCTCGGGGCAACCATAGGCGGCAACGCTGCGGTCACCGACGCGGCCGACATGATCGACCGGGACTCGGACGGAATGATATTCGACGGAACGCCGGACGAGCAACCAGTCAAGAGGAAGCCGGGTCGCGGCCAGCCATATCAAAGAATGGACAACTCCTTCCTCGAGAAGCGCAGGAGGAGGCACGTCAACCGGTCGCTCAGGGAGCAGGGCATAACCCCGACTCAGGGCAACCAAATACACGAACACGACGACGGATCGCTTCATACTTACGGACGCCCGGACGAGGAGAGGGAGGCGAGGGGACAGGCGAGGGCCGACTTCACCGTCGAAGAGGACAGAAAGAGGTTCGTCAACAATCAATTGCGCAAGAGGGGAATAAAACCAGCTGAAGGCAACTTTACTGTTGATCCGGAAACTGGAGGAAAATACTGGAACGCTCCAAACAGAAGCGACGAGGAGCGTCAGGCCAGGCGAGAGGCGAGGGACGAGTACAACCGCCGCATGAACGCGGGCAAGCCGAGACAGAAGCCGTCCATCGGGGAACCCGCCAAACCGCCGGTGACGTATCCACCCGGATACGTTCCCGGAAAGCCTGCCGACAGGTACCCGGACCCCGGTGCGTACGTTCCGGGCAAACCGGCCGATCGTTACCCGCAGGCGCAGAAGCCGGGAGTTCGCTTCCCCACGGCCGACGACGCCAGGAAGGTGAACGAGCGAAAGTTCCCGCCCCCGAGGGGCTCGGCGAAACCGAGCACCGGCGGCGTCGTGGACGACGGAAGGTACATCAACGACAACCCGCAGTTCTACGACTTCCAGACCCCGGAGGACAGGGCAATCCTCGACCAGCGCAAGGACAAGAAGCGCCAGGCCGCACACGACGCGGCCAAGGCGCGTTCAGCCGCGGTGGACAGGGAGAGGGCAGCCAAACGGGCGCAATCAAACCGGCCGGCTTCCCCGTCCGCACCGCAAAGGACTTCAAGTCGCCCCACCACTCCGAGCCGGGAACCGCGCAATCTGAAGGAACGATTGGTCACCAACGTCTTCAAGGACGACGACGAGGATCGGGGGCGAACGAGTGATCCATTCTTGTATAGGCCATCGAATCGGCCCACGGCGGACATGCCCGTTTATCGCAACACGAGGCCTACGGCAAAAATGCCCGTCTACGAGCCCGGTAAACAAACCGGTGGAGGAAGATTCAAGGACCGAGACCGGCGACCGAGTGAAAAAAAAAACGAGATAGATGACGGTAGGTACAAACCCGACGATAGGACGGATGCGCAGCGCGCAAAAGACATCGCCGAAATGGAGAAAAACATGTGGCGCCCGGACGGAGTCAAACAAGGGAAACGCATAAGTCACGTTCTTCAAAGCTACCCACCTATCTACGTTTACGAAGACGGAACCCGCGAGCGAGCACCAAAGGGGAAAGAC
>Ga0194122_10001386_pt1 | contig 29720 bp, 31 predicted proteins | sample TA2MahCa10mmetaG_FD_155487 | JGI IMG/M metagenome (GOLD analysis project Ga0194122, IMG submission 155487) | Freshwater microbial communities from Lake Tanganyika, Tanzania - TA2015021 Mahale Deep Cast 10m | ecosystem: Environmental > Aquatic > Freshwater > Lake | place: Tanzania: Lake... | reverse complement strand
ACGGCCTGGTGCGGGATGAGAACAACCGCAAGATGAGCAAATCAGCGGGCAATGGCATCGACCCGCTGCTGCTGATCGATCGCTATGGGGCCGATGCCCTGCGCTTCGCCCTGGTGCGTGAGGTGGCAGGTGCGGGTCAGGACATCCGCCTCGATTACGACCGCAAGAGCGACACCTCCGCCACGGTGGAGGCCTCGCGCAACTTCGCCAACAAGCTCTGGAACGTCACCCGTTTCGCGCTGATGAACCTGGGCGGCGAAACCCCCGCCTCCCTGGGTGAACCCGACCCGGCCGCCCTGCAGTTGGCGGATCGCTGGATCCTCTCGCGCCTGGCGCGGGTGAATCGTGAAACGGCGGAGCGCTATGGCAGCTACGGCCTCGGTGAGGCGTCCAAGGGTCTGTATGAGTTCGCCTGGAACGAGGTGTGCGATTGGTATGTGGAGCTGATCAAGCGCCGCCTCAACCCCGGTGAGTCCCCCAGCACGGCCGCCCTGGTCGATCAGCGCACCGCCCGGCAAGTGCTCGCCAAGGTGCTGAACGGGCTGTTGGTGATGCTCCATCCGCTGATGCCCCACCTGAGCGAAGAGCTCTGGCATGGCCTCACCGGCTCGTCTGAAGAGACGTTCCTGGCGCTGCAGCCCTGGCCGCTGGTTGACGTTGCTTCTTTGGATGACGAGCTGGAGGCGTCGTTCAGCGATCTGATCGAAGCGATCCGGGTGGTGCGCAACCTCCGCGCGGTGGCGGGCCTCAAACCCAGCCAGAGCGTGCCGGTGCGGTTCGTCACTGGCCGCGGCGCCCTGGCTGCGGTGCTCTCCGCCGCCACGGCGGATATCACCGCCCTCACCCGCGCTGAAACCGTCGAGGTGCTCGATCCTGCCGCCGCCGAGGCGAAGCCAGCCACCAAGGCCCTGGCCGGGGTGAGCGGTGAGCTGCAGGTGCTGCTGCCGATTGAGGGATTGGTGGATCTCGAGGCTTTGCGCGGCCGCCTCGAGAAAGACATTGCCAAGGCCGACAAAGAGATCAAGGGCCTGGCGGGCCGCCTGGCCAATCCCAACTTCGCCGGCAAGGCCCCGCCGGAGGTGGTGGCCGAATGCAAAGCCAACCTGGCGGAAGCCGAGGCTCAAGCTGCGTTGGCCCGCAAGCGCCTGGCGGATCTGGGTTGACTCGCCCAAACCACCTAGGATGTACACGTACACCCCCTGCTTGATGTCGTGACCACGACGCGTCTGTTTCGCAACGGCCACTCGCAGGCGGTGCGGATTCCGGCAGAGCTCGCCTACAGCCGCAACGACCTCGAGCTGGAGATCGAGCGAGTGGGCGATGAACTGCGGATCCGGCCCGCTGCTCGCCCCATACTCGGAGCCCTTGCGGCCCTGGCCAGCTTTTCGCCCGACTTCATGGCGATGGGCCGCGGTGATCAGGAGCAGAGCGAGCGCGAGGCGTTGTGAGCCTCAAACCCCTCTATTTGCTGGATACGAACATCTGTATCTACCTGATGAAACAGCAGCCCCCTCGGGTTGCTGAACGCTTTGCTTGCTGCCGGGTTGGTGAGGTGGTGATCTCAGCGATCACAGCAGCTGAGCTGGAATACGGAGTGGTGGCATCCGGTGAGGCTGTAGCCGCCAATCGCGCTGCGTTGCAACGGTTTCTGTTGGAGGTGCCCGTGGCAGCGTTTGATGCCCAAGCGGCGATCGCTTACGGCCCGGTGCGCTGGATCAGCCGCGAGCGTCGCCGCGATGCACTCGACAAGTTGATCGCTGCCCATGCATTGGCGCTGGATGTGGTGCTGGTGACCAACAATCCCTCGGATTTTCAGGCCTACCAGGATCTCCGCATCGAAAACTGGGTCGAGCCTTTCTGAGGTCTCAGGACGACGTCTGACCAGCCAGGCTGGCGTGATGGATCAGCTCTTGTCCCAGCTGTTGCCCGCTCTGCAGTCCCCCGCTGGAGCGCTGCTGTTTGTGCCGCTCTATGCCCTCTGGGTGACGCTGCTGCTGCCGGGGGTGTGGGCCTCGATGTTGGCCGGCGCCCTTTACGGCACCGGGTGGGGCAGCGTGATTGTGTTCGTCGGGGCGTGCCTGGGGGCGGAGGCGGCGTTCCTGCTTGGGCGCACCTGGCTGCGGGAGTGGGCCCGCCAGCGCCTGGCCAACCTGCCCAAGCTGCAGGCGGTGGAGCAGGCCGTGAGCCGGGAGGGTCTGAAGTTGGTGCTGCTCACCCGCCTCTCACCGGCCTTTCCTTTCTCTTTGCTCAACTTCGCTTACGGCCTCAGTGAGGTGAGCCTGCGGGATTACACGATCGGGCTGATCGGGATCCTCCCCGGCACGATCCTGTTCTGTGGCCTCGGTGCGCTGGCCGGTGATGTGGCCCGGTTTGGCACCGTGCTCTCCGGTGAGGCCGACCCCTTCACCTGGTCCCTCCGCGTGGTGGGTGTGCTAGCCACCGTTGCTGTGGTCTGGGTGGTGGGGCGGGCTGCCCGCCGCGCCCTTCAGGAGTCGGAGCTCTCCGGTTGATCCGGCAGCCGCCAATCCCGCAGGGCTGCGATCAGCACAAACCAGAACAGCCGCAACCGGGCCGGTAGACCTGGTCGCTGGGCCAGTTCAGCGTATTTGGCCCGGCCGCACTCGGTTTTGATCCAGCGGTGGATGGTGGTGCTCATGGCGTGATCAGCTGCTTGAGGCCCTCTTCATCCAGAACCGGCACCCCGAGGCTTTCGGCCTTGCTCAGCTTGCTGCCAGCCTCCGCACCTGCCACCACGTAACTGGTTTTTTTGCTGACCGAACCGCTCACCTTGCCCCCCGCTGCTTCGATCAGGGCCTGGGCCTGGGAGCGGCTCAGGCTGGGTAGGGTGCCGGTGAGCACAAAGGTCTGCCCGCTCAGGATGGCCTCGGCGCTTGCGTTGGGCGCGTTGCTGAGTTCGCTCTCGCTAACGGCGAGGCTGAAGCCCAGCTGCTCGAGGGCTGTGAGCAGCTCCTGGTTGGCGGGAGTGGCGAACCACTGCTGCAGGCTCTGGGCGATTTCCGTGCCGATGCCATACACGGCGGTGATCAGCTCAGGCGTTTCGATGGCTGCTGTCGCCAACTCGGCGGCGCTGCTGAAGACCTTCGCCAAGGCCTTGGCATTCACTTCCCCCACGTGGTGGATGCCGAGGCCATACAGCTGCCGGTGCCAGGGCTGGGCCTTCGAGGCCTTCAGGGCCGCCACCAGGTTTTCAGCGCTCTTGCTGCCCATGCGCTCCAGGCTGGAGAGCAGGGCCCCATCGAGCCGGTAGAGCTCAGCGATGGAGCGCACCAGGCCCCGATCCACGAGCTGCTCAATCAATTTGCTGCCGAGCCCATCGACATCCAGGGCCCCCTTGCTGACCCAGTGGCGCAGGGCTCCCCGCAGGATCGCTGGGCAGCTGCTGTTGACGCAGCGGGTCGCGGCTTCACCTTCTTCCCGCACCAGCTCCGATCCGCACTCGGGGCACGTGTGCGGCAACTCCAGGCGCCGGGCCTCCGCCGGGCGCAACTCCACCAGCACCCGCACCACCTCCGGGATGATCTCGCCGGCTTTGCGCACCACGATCGTGTCGCCGGCATGGAGATCCAGCTCCGCCAGCCGGTCGGCGTTGTGGAGGGTGGCCCTGCTCACACTCGTGCCCGCCAGGGGCACAGGCTCGAATTCAGCCACTGGGGTGACGACTCCCGTGCGGCCCACCTGACAGGCCAACCGCAGGAGCTTGCTGGGGGCTTCCTCAGCTGGGTATTTGAGGGCGATGGCCCAGCGAGGTGCCTTCTGGGTGAAGCCGGCCGCATCCTGCAGCTGCAGATCGTTCAGCTTCACCACCACGCCGTCGGTGGCGTAGTCGAGTTGGCGGCGGCCTGCATCCCAGCTCTGGAAGAACGCTTCCACGGCGGCCAGATCCGGCAGCAGCTCGGCGTTGGGGTTCACTTTGAAGCCGGCGCGGCGCAGCCACTGCAGGCTGTCCCACTGGCTGATGGGCAGGGGTGAATCGCCAGCAGCCGGCTGCCAGCCCGCAGGCAGATGCAGGGTGTAGGCAAAGAAATCCAGGCGCCGGGCCGCCACCACCTTGGGATCGAGCTGGCGCAGGGTGCCGGCACAGGCATTGCGGGGGTTGGCGAACAGGGCTTCGCCGCGTGCCTCCCTCTCCGCATTGATGGCCGCGAAGGTGCCATCGGGAATGAAGGCCTCACCCCGCACCTCCAGCCACTCCGGTGGGTGCTCCAGTTGCAGCCGCAGCGGCACCGATCCGATGGTGCGCACGTTGGCGGTGATCTCTTCGCCCTGCTCCCCGTCGCCGCGGGTGGCGGCCCGCACCAGCACCCCCTTCTCGTAGCTGAGGGCCAGGGCATTGCCGTCGATCTTGAGCTCACCCACCATCGGCAGGGCCGTGGCTGGTTCACGGTCGAGCACCTTCAACAGGCGCCCGTACCAGGCCTCCAGCTCCTCGGTGTTGAAGGCGTTGTCGAGGCTGAGCAGGCCGATGCGATGGCGCACGCTCAGGAACCCCTGTGCTGGCGCCCCACCCACGCGCTGGGTGGGGCTATCCGGGGCGATCAGCTCAGGATGGGCCTGCTCCAGATCGAGCAGTTCTCGGTAGAGACGGTCGTAAACCGGATCCTCCATCTCGGGAGCATCCAGCACGTAGTAGGCGTGAGCTGCGCGGTTCAGCAGCTGCCGCAATTCGCTGGCGCGGTGGTCGGCTGTGGTGCTGCCCACGGTGGCCTCTGAATCAGGCGGCGGCTTTCTGGATGCGGTCGACCTTCCAGTCCTCCTCCACCTTCACGAAGGTGAAGTCGAGGGGTAGCTCCTCGTTGTTTTCGGCCTTCAGCTTCACCGTCAGGGTGATCTGGTCTTCCTGGATGCGGGGCCGCCCCGACTTGAGGTTGCGGTATTTGTTCAGTTGAAGACCCGCCAGGAAGCGGATGAACTGCTGCCGGTTCACGTGGGAGCGGTAGTTCTTGGTGGTGAGCAGGTAGGCCGCATCCACCCGGCCGGAGGCCACCTGGGTGAAGAACTGCTTGATCACCGGGTTGATGCCACGGGCATTCAGCACCAGCTTCACGGCGCTGATGGTCCAATACAGGAGCAGGGCGCCGGCGCCCGCCATCAGGGCCTTGGTTCCAATCTGACTAATGAGGCCCGAATCCAGATCCATCGCGCCAGAAGCTGTGGAGTGCAGCCCACGAGTCTGACGGACGGGCCCGTCAGAATGCGCCGCAGCCGACCAGCTTCTCCGGCGTGCCCCTCGCCCCGCTGCTGCCGCTGTTCCATCGGCTCAACCGTGAGCACTTTGATGGCGCCCTGGCTTCGATCGATGGGGCCAGCCTGGTGGGCGTGCGCTGGAGCGACGGTCGCATGCGCCGCAGCGCCGGAATGTACCGCTATGGCCCCAATCTCAGCGAGATTGTGCTCTCGCGGCCCCTGCTCGAGCCCCTGCCCCTAGAGGCCACCTTGAGCACGCTTTGCCACGAAATGATTCACGCCTGGGTGCACCGCGTGATGCAAGTGGAGGAAGTGCACGGGCCCCACTTCCGCGCCCGCATGGCCGCCATCAATGCGGCCCAGCAGGAGTTCCAGGTGAGTGTGCGGCATCGCTTCCCGATCCCCGCGGCTGCTCCGAAGTGGGTGGCCCGCTGCCCTGGCTGCGGGTTGCAGGCTCCCTACCGGCGCCGTCAGCAGGGAGTGGCCTGCAGGCGTTGCTGCGATCAGTTCCATGGAGGGCGCTGGAGTGCTCGCTTTCAGCTGGTCTTCGAGCGCCCTGCCGCCTAAGTTCCGCCCATGGCAACAGTTCTCTGGGTCTGGCAGTTGAGCGGGGTCTCGATCGCCTTGCTGGGCATGGGCCGTGAGCGCTGGCTGCGGGCCAGACGCCTCGCCCGCTGACCCAGGCCTTTAGCCTGCCGAGATGGTGGACACCAACGACGATTGGCCTGAGCGGCGGGGCTATCGCCGCGGCGAGCCTCGGCTCGAGCAGAGGTTGGACCAATGGGTGTCCGCTGGTCGTCAGCTGGTGGATGGGGTCTCCGGAGCTCGTCCTGGATCCCGCGGCCCCGGCCGTGGCTCCAGCCTCAGGCTCGATCAGGTCGGGCGCTGGGTGGAAGACAAGATCGATTGGCTGCTCGAGGATGAAGAGGGTTGGCGCGAGAGCTGGGAGGAGGCTCCCGCTCGACGCAGCTCTGAGCCCCCCTCCAGCAGTCGGCGGAGACCCCTCGAGGCCATCTCCAGGCGAGGTCAGCGCGCCCCGATGCGCCAGCCCAGCAGCTCAGTGATGCCTGAGGCCAGCGCAGGCGACAACAGCTGGCCGGAGGATGAGAGCTTCAGTGTCAGCCGCTGGCGCCGCGGTGAGGAGCGCCCTGCCCCTGAGGCGCCCGCGTCTCAGCCGTTGGAGACTGCGCCAGGGCGGGCCTTACCCCGCTCCACCCGACGCCGCAGCTTGTGAACAGGCGGCTTCGGCCGGGCGACCTGGAAGCTGCAGCCCAGCTGACGCAGTTCAGCATTGACCGGCTCCACCAGCTCCGCCGGTAGGTCTTCGGCCATTTGGTCAGCGCTGGTGGAGATGGAGGCGCAGCCGCCGGAGAGGGCTTCCAGAAGGGAGGCCCATTGCTCCACCAGGGTGGGCCTGGGGGGGCTGTTGCTTTCGCCGCCATCGCGCTTGCGATGGGGACGGAGAGGGATGACGGTCATGGATCTCTTCGTGTGTGAGTCCATGCTGGGCCCAGCACAAGGGCGCGCAAGCTGTCAACCCCTTTTTGTGTTAACTCGTAGCTTCTGTCGTAAATCGCAATGAAGTTATGTATTGGGCGGTCCTAGCCACTGTTCCAGCAGTGGGGAGAAGACTTCTCGGATCACGGTGAGTTCTCGCCCACCGCGAAAAAAGCGGTAATGACGGCTCCAGTAGGGCCCGGCCCGTTGGAAGCCAGGCTCCAGCCAGGGGGCCTCCACCAGCGCCAAGCCATCCACTTCCCGGTAGAGCTCAGCTCGGTTGGCGGTCAGGCTGGTCCAGATCGGCTGGTTGCGCTCCTGGAGGTGCTGCTCGGCCATCTGTTGGTTCCACCAGCTCTCCGCCCAGGCCAGGGTCTCCTCACCGCAACGCAGCCAGACCTGACGCCGCACCAGGGGGGGATCCAGCTCGTCCACCTCCGGCGGGGCCTCCGCATCGCTCTGATGGTCTGCCTGCATCGCGATCACCTTCACCTGAACGGCCCGTCCGGTGAGGGACTGCAGGTGCCGCGTGGGACTGCCATCGCCCAGCAGCAACAGGCGCCAGGGACCGCTCAATTGGGGTGCGGCGCGATCGCCTTGGCCGCAGACCCCCAGGGCGACATCTTCCGGGGCCGCCTGCCAGAGGGGGATCGGCGATGACCACAGCTGTTCTGCTGCGCCTGGATGGCTCAAGGCCCCGTCACAAACCACTGCTGATGTTGACGCGCCGGCGTTGCCCGCCGCGTTCAATCCATGCGGCATCGGACTGCGCTGAGACCAGCCTCCAGCCGCTGCTGCCGATGCTTTCGCCCACGAGGGCGTTGGTGGAGCTGTTGCCGATCTGGAAGATGGCCGAACCCGGTTTGCCGGGGATTTGCACCACCCCGAGCAGGACCGGCATGTCGGAGCCCTCCGGTTGGCTCGGCCCCGCAAGTGGAGCCGCCAGAGGGGCCGAGGTCTGAGCAGGTAAGGTCCCGTGCAGGGGGACGCTCAAGGGAGGCAGTTGCTCGATCCAGGCCTCGTCCGGGGGCACAGGCGGTGTGGCGGAGTCAGGCTTGTTGCTGCTGGCGTGGTCGGCGAGGTTGCGGATGCCTTCCAGTAGCCGCAGATTGCGCTCTTGGCGCAGGTCCCGCTGAGCGCTCTGCCACGCTCCCCAGAGCCCAACGCTGCTGCCGAGACCCACCAGCAGCATGGCTCCGAGGGCCAGTGACCAGGGCTTGGGGCTCCGGGGCAGAGTCTTCAGCTGCTGGGGTGACTCCTGCACCCGCACTTCGATCGGATCGATCCCTGGGTCCCGCGCCGGCTGGCCGCCTTGAAAGACGCGGTCCATCACCTGCTCCGCCCGCAGTTCCCAGTAGGCCCTGGAGGTGTTGCTCAACCGGGGGCGGCTCAACAGATCTGGCGCTTTAGCCGAACCCTAACGAGCTTCGTTGGCCTTGACGAGCTCGCTTTGACGGCGGCTCTGCAGCTCCAGCCACAGCATTAGAGCGGTGACATCCGCCGGGCTCACTCCCGGCACCCGTGAGGCCTGACCCAGGTTGATTGGTTGCACGGCGGTGAGCTTCTCGCGGGCTTCACGCGAGAGGGTGCCGATGGCGCTGTAGTCGATCCCCGCGGGAATCGCCTTGTGCTCCTGCTTTTTAACTTGATCGATCTGCTGCTGCTGGCGGGCCAGGTAGCCGCTGTATTTGATGTCGATCTCGGCGCCCTCGCGCACATCCAGTGGGAGGTCGGCCGCGGCTAGGCCATGGCGCACCAGATCGACGCTGTGGAAGCCCGGACGGCGCAGCAGATCCGCCAGGGTGATCGAGCCCTTGATGGCGGCGCCGGTTTCGCGGGCGACCGCATCAGCGGCCGGATCGCTCACCTTCAGACGAACGGTTTCGAGACGCTGCTGCTCGGCGGCAATCGCCTCCTGTTTGCGGGTGTAGATCTCCCAGCGGCGCTCGTCGATCAGGCCCAGCTCCCGGCCCAGGGGCGTGAGGCGCCGGTCGGCGTTGTCGCCCCGCAACACCAGGCGGTATTCGCTGCGGCTGGTGAGCACCCGGTAGGGCTCGCGCAGATCCTTGGTGATCAGATCGTCGATCATCGTGCCGATGTAGCTGCCTTCCCGCGGGAAGTGCACCGGCTCCTGGCCGCGCAGCTGACGCACGGCGTTCAGGCCCGCTACCAGCCCCTGGGCTGCGGCCTCCTCGTAGCCAGTGGTGCCGTTGAGCTGGCCGGCGGAATAGAGCCCTTGTACCCGCTTGGTTTCCAGCGATGGCTTGAGCTGGGTGGCGGGCAGGTAGTCGTAGTCCACCGCGTAGGCGGGCCGCAGCATCACGCACTGCTCCAGGCCGGGCAGGGTGCGCAGAAGCTCCAGCTGCAGCCGCTCAGGCAGGCCTGTGGAGAAGCCCTGCACGTAGATCTCCGGGGTGTCGCGCCCTTCCGGTTCCAGGAAGATCTGGTGGCTGTCCTTATCGGCGAAGCGCACGATCTTGTCTTCGATCGAAGGGCAATAGCGCGGGCCCTTGCTGTCGATGAAGCCGCCGTAGATCGGCGTGAGGTGCAGGTTGTCTTGGATCAGCTGGTGGGTGGCGGCCGTGGTGCGGGTGATGTGGCAGCTCATCTGCTCGCCGCTCACCCAGCTGGCCGGATCAAAGGAGAAGTAGCGATCGGCCGCATCGCTGGGTTGCTCCTCCAGTTGATCGAGGGCGATGCTGCGCCGGTCCACCCGGGCCGGGGTGCCGGTTTTGAGGCGTCCCATCTGGAACCCCAGGGCTTCGAGGGCTTCGCTGAGCCCTTCGGCGGCCTGCTCTCCGGCGCGGCCGGCACTCATCGATTGATTGCCCACCCAGATCTGCCCGCCCAGGAAGGTGCCGGCTGTAAGGATCACGGCGCCGGCGCTGTAGCAGCTGCCGAAGTAGGAGCGCACGCCGATCACGCGGTCGTCCTCCACCTCCAGGCCCGTCACCATCGCTTCTCGCAGGGCCAGGTTGGGGGTGTGCTGCAGCAGCTGCAGCATCTGGCGGGCGTACTGGCGTTTGTCGGTCTGGGCGCGCAGGGCCCACACGGCCGGGCCGCGGCTGGCGTTCAGCACCCGCTTCTGCAGGGCCGTGGCATCGGCCAGGCGGCCGATCACCCCGCCGAGGGCATCCACCTCATGCACCAGCTGGCTCTTGGCCGGTCCGCCGACCGCCGGGTTGCAGGGCTGCCAGGCGATGCGATCGAGATTGAGGGAAAACAACGCGGTGGAGCAGCCCAGCCGCGCCGCCGTGATCGCGGCTTCACAGCCCGCGTGACCGCCCCCCACGACGATCACGTCGAAGTGTTCGATCGGGGCGTGATCGCTTGGGGCCATGGCTCGACGCTACGGCGCCGCCAGATTGCGGAAGCGGGTGAATTGCGGTTCAAACAGCAGCTTCACCGTGCCCACTGGGCCGTTGCGGTGCTTGGTCACGATGATCTCGGTGATGCCTCGGTCCGGCGTATCGGGGTTGTAGTACTCGTCGCGGTAGATCATCAGCACCAGATCGGCGTCCTGCTCGATCGAGCCTGATTCCCGCAGGTCCGAGAGCATCGGACGTTTGTTGGTGCGCGATTCCACGCCCCGGCTGAGCTGGGAAAGGGCGATCACCGGAACGTTGAGTTCCCGCGCCATCTGCTTGAGGCCTCGGGTGATGCGAGAGAGCTCCTGCACGCGGTTGTCTGAGCCGCCGCCTTCCATCAGCTGCAGGTAGTCAATGATCACCAGACCCAGCTCTTTGCCGGATTCGGCCATCAACCGGCGGCAGAGGGAGCGCATCTCGAGCACTCCTGCATTGGGTTTGTCATCGATGAAGATCGGCATCTGCCCGAGGGTGCTGATGCCCTGGCCCAGCAGGGGCCACTCATCGGGATTCAGCCGGCCGGTGCGCAGGCGACCGCTTTCGATGCCCACTTCCATCGCCAGTAGGCGGTAGGTGAGCTGTTCTTTGCTCATCTCCAGGGAGAACACGCACACCGGCAGCTGGTGGAGCTGGGCCACGTTTTTGGCCAGGTTGAGCGTGATCGCCGTTTTGCCCATGGCGGGGCGACCGGCGACGATGATCAGGTCGCTGCGTTGCAGCCCCTGGGTCATGGCGTCCAGGTCGTAGAAGTTCACCGGGATGCCGGCCACCGCTGTGCCCAGCGAGCGACTTTCGATCTCGTTGAAGGTGGCGGTGAGGATCTCAGCCGTCGGAGTGAGCCCGATGCTCGGCTTCTCCTGGCTGATGGCGAAGATCTTCTGCTCGGCCTCATCGAGCACCTGCTCCATCGGCTTGCTCTGATCGAAGCCCAGCTGGATCACCTCGTTGCCGGAGCGGATCAGCTGGCGCCGCAGGAACTTGTCCATCACCAGGCGTGCCACCTGGTCGATCGAGGCGGTGGAGAGGGTGCGCTCCACCAGCTCCACCAGCCGGCCGCTGCCGCCCACCTTCTCCAGGGCGCCGGTGTCCGCCAACCAGGCGGTCATTGCCGTGAGGTCGGTGGGTTTGCCCTGGCTATGGAGCATCAGGGCGGTTCGGTAGATCTCCCGGTGTGCCGACAGGTAAAACGCTTCCGGCTGCAGCACATCCGCCACGCGCCCGATCGCATCGGGATCCAGCAGGATGCCGCCCAACACCGCCTCTTCAGCCTCCAGGTTTTGGGGAGGCACACCATCGGGCATGGCTTCGAAGTTGGCGTCGTTGCGCGGTCGTCCCCGCGGCGCCGGGCGATCTTCGCGGTCCTCGGTCTCGCTGTTGCTCAGGGGGGCGCTCACCATGGCTGCTCTCGGGCTGCTGTCAGCAAGAAAAAAACCGTCAGTCCCGCTTGGGCCTGACGGCAAGAGGGTTGCTCATTGTGGCGGCAACCGATCGGTTCGCCCAGAGCTTGAGCCCTGAACTCAGTGGCTCACCACTTCCAGGTTGATTTCGGCGGTCACTTCGCTGTGCAGCTTGACCTGCACCTTGTAGGTGCCGGTGCGGTGGATTTCGGGCACGCTGATGTCGCGGCGGTCCACTTCTTTCTTGGTGGCTGCCTCGATCGCTTCCGCCACGTCGGCGTTGGTCACGGTGCCGAACAGCACGTCGTCGCCACCGGTCTGCTTCTTCACGGTGAAGCGGCCGATGGTGTCGAGGGCGGTGCGGAAGGCCACAGCCTCAGCCTTGAGGGCGGCTTGACGCTCAGCTTCCTTGGCGCGGCGGTGCTCCACCTGGCGCAGCACGGCCGGCGTGAGGGGAACAGCCTTGCCCTGGGGCAGCAGGAAGTTGCGGGCGTAGCCGGGGGCAACGTCGACCAGATCGCCGTTTTTGCCCAGGCTCAGGACGTCCTCGCTGAGGACTACGGATACGCGCTTAGCCATGGGATTGCGGTCGAACGATCAGCGAGTTGGCGATTGATCAGCCTACGCCACGGCTTGCGGCCTGTGCTAGCAGGGGCGCAGGCAGACGCACCTGGTGGGCGAGCCCCAGCCGTTTCAGCAGCTGGATGTGCAGCCAGGTGAGATCCGGCTCGCGCCAGCCCCAGCCATGGCGAGCGGAGTGGGGATAGGCGTGGTGGGTGTTGTGCCAGCCCTCCCCAAAGGTCAGGGCAGCCACCCAGGGGTTGTTGCGGGAGCCGTCTCCGCTGTCGTGGAGCACGTAGCCCCAGCGGTGGGTGGCGGAGTTGACCAGCCAGGTGCAGTGGTAGACGAGCACCAGTCGCAGGGGGATGCCCCAGAGCACGAGGGCCCAGCCACCGGCCCCTGTGGCGCTGCCGATCCAGAACAGCAACGCCCCCAGGGGCAGTTGCAGCAGCAGGAACCAGCGGTTCAGCCAGCGGTAGTAAGGGTCGCGGGCCAGGTCACCAGTGAGGCGGGGCACGGCGGCCTGGGCGGGAATCGAGCGGAACATCCAGCCCATGTGGCTCCACCAGAAGCCGCGATGGCTGTTGTGGTGATCCGTATCCGTATCGGAAAACTTGTGGTGATGGCGGTGCAGCCCCACCCAGTCGATTGGGCCGTGTTGGCAGCTGAGGGCGCCGCAGGTGGCGAAGATGCGCTCCAGCCACTGGGGCAGTCGCAGAGCGCGATGGCTCAGCACCCGGTGGTAGCCCAGGGTCACCCCCAGGCAAGCGGTGACCCAATAGAGCACAAAGAGCGAGGCGGCGGCCTGCCAACTCCAGAACACCGGAAGGAGGGCGATGGCTGCCAGCAGGTGCAGGGCGGCCATGAAGCCGATCACGCTCCAGTCCCGGCGGTCTGCCTGACTGGTCTGTCTCGGGGCGGAGATGGTGGCCGTCATGACTCTCCTGGAATGTCAACTAAAATGGTAGCAGTACGGATCCGTATCACGTGAATTATCGAGACGAACTCGAATCAGGGCGTGATGCGTTCGGGCATCTGATCAAGGTTTGGCATGAGCGCAACGGCTGGAGTCAGCGGGTGCTGCCGGCCCTGGCGGAGCGTTTGGAGCTGGGCCGGGTCCACAATTCCCAGCTCTCCAACCTGCGCAACCGCAAGCTGGCCTCGCCAGGCCCGGAGCTGTTTGTCGCTCTCGGTCGTGTCAATCAGGTGCTGGCGGCCCAGGGCGGCCCGGGGCTGGATCCTGCGATTGAGCAGCAGCTGGCGGATCAGCCCGAGTTGTTGGCGGCCCTGCAGGCTTCAGCGCTGCCCTTGCTCGCCGATGACGGGCAGCCCCTGGGCCCGGCCCAGCTGTTTGAGATTTTTGTGGGCCTGCGGCAGCCCCCCGGGGCCTTTGATCTGCGCATTGCCGCCTCCGAGGCCGCTGGGCTGAGCGCTGCCTTGGCCGAGCTGTTCACGGCCGGCCGGCCCTGGCGGCTCTGCCGCGATCAATTGATGTCTGCCTATCCGGCCGACAAGCGCCAGCGCAGAGAGCGCTTTGCCGAGGTGATGGCCGGGCAGAGGGATTACAGCGCCGAGGAGCTGGATGGGGAGTTGGCGGATCTCAGGCGGGTGCTGGCGGTGCTCGGGGCGGCGGATGAGCGGGAGCTCAGCGCCGATCAGTTTCTGGAGCTGTTGCGGCAAAAAGCCCGGCTGCTGGAACAACCGGGCGATGCAGGAGGTAGCGGTGATCTGGCTGAAGCGATCCGCCGGCAGCTTCAGGCGGGGTAGCGGGCTTCGCGGATGCGTTTGGCCCAGCCCAGGCGACGCAGCAGCTTGATGTGCTGCCAGGTGATGTCGAACTCGAACCAGCGCAGGCCATGACGGGCGCTGGAGGGGTGGGCATGGTGGTTGTTGTGCCAGCCCTCTCCGAAGCTCAGGATCGCCACCCACCAGCAGTTGCGCGAGAGATCGGGGCAGTCGAAGTTGCGGTAGCCGAAGGCGTGGGTGGCGGAATTCACCAACCAGGTCACGTGATAGACGAGCACCAGGCGCAGGGGGATCGCCCAGAGCACCAGGCCGAGGCCTCCTCCATGCACCTGGGCGGCGTTGCCATACCAGTAGAGCGCTGCACCAATGGGGATCTGCAGCAGCAGGAACCAGCGATCGAGCCAGCGATAGAGCGGGTCCTGGAGCATGTCACCGGTGAAGCGGTGAATCTCTTTGAGCGCAGGGATGTCGTGCAGCATCCAGTCGCTGTGGGCCCACCACAGTCCGCGGGCGGCGTCGTGGTGATCGTTGGGCTGATCGGAGAACTTGTGGTGATGCCGGTGCAGCCCCACCCACTCAATCGGCCCGCTCTGACAGGCCAGGGTGCCCATCACCACCAGCACCCGCTCCACCCATTTGGGGGCGACGAAGCTGCGGTGGGCCACCAGGCGATGCAGGCCCAGGGTCACCCCCAGCACCGTGGTCCAGTAGAGAACCGCCAGCACCAGCACGCCCTGCCAGCTCCAGTACTGAGGCAGTAGGGCAAACACCGCTCCCACGTGGATGGCGAGCATGAAGCCGGTGGTGCCCAGCTTGTATTTCCTCTGACTGCGGGGCAGGGGTGCTCGCGGCACCACCAAGGCCGCCCGCATCCGTGCTTCCTGGGCGGCGGTGTAACCGTTGGATCCGCTCACCTGGTCCTCGCTGTCTCCGCCGTCCAGTCGAGACACGCGGGCCGACGCAGCGGTGTCGGGGGCTAGAACCAAGGTGAACTCCTGATGGGTGCGCAGGCAGCGGTTCGCGGGGGCGCTCCATCGATGGGAGCCTGCGCACCATGGGCCTGGGATGAAGGCTGCAACTCGAAAGCTGTAGCCAAAACATCAATCACGAAAATCTAGACGGCTGGCCGACCGTCACGTGGGAGCAGCATGCAGGGGAGCTCAATCCCTCTATGACCTCCTCGCACCAGGCCTGGGCGGCTGATCAGGTGTCGCATGCGCTGGAGCGCATCGCGCCGGTGGCCTGGCAGCGCCGCTCCGGGGTGAAGCCGCGGCTGGAGCGGGTGCTGGAGGCCTTCCGAGTCGAGCGCCTCGGGGTGCACCACTTTGCGTCGGTGAGTGGCTACGGCCACGGCGATCTGGGCCGGGAGGTGCTCGATCGCGTCTTCGCTCAGGTGCTCCAAGCGGAAGCTGCCGCTGTGCGCCTGCAATTTGTGAGCGGCACCCACGCCATCGCCGCGGCGCTCTATGGCGTGCTTCGCCCTGGCGATCGCTTGCTGGCGCTGACGGGCCGCCCCTACGACACCCTCGAGGAGGTGATCGGCATCCGCGGCAGTGGCCAGGGTTCGCTGGCGGAATTTGGCATCAGCTACGACGAGCTCGATTTGCTGCCCGATGGCAGCGTGGATGAGGCGGGGATCGCAGAAGCCCTGGCGCTGTCCACCCGCATGGTGCTGATCCAGCGCAGTTGCGGCTACAGCTGGCGCCCGTCGCTCACGGTGGAGCAGATCGGCCGGTTGGTGGCACGGGTCAAAGCGATCCAGCCCGGTTGCCTGGTGTTTGTGGACAACTGCTATGGCGAGCTGGTGGAGCTGCAGGAGCCCACCGCCGTTGGCGCGGATCTGATGGCGGGTTCCCTGATCAAGAACCTCGGAGGCACCATCGCCCCCACCGGCGGCTACGTGGCGGGGCGAGCCGAACTGGTGGAACAGGCCTGCTGCCGGCTCACGGCACCGGGCATCGGCAGTGAGGGCGGCACCGGCTTCGATCTGCACCGGCTGTTGTTCCAGGGCCTGTTCCTGGCGCCGCAGATGGTCACAGAAGCGTTGCTCTGCGCTGAACTCACGGCGGCGGTGTTCGAAGGGCTGGGGTATGCGGTCAAGCCGCTGCTGGGCGGAGTGCGCAGCGATGTGATCCAGGCGGTGCGCTTCGGATCACCCGAACCGCTCAAGGCGGTGTGCCGCGCCTTCCAGGCCTGTTCGCCCGTGGGCAGCTATCTCGATCCGGTGCCAGCGCCGATGCCCGGATACGCCAGTGAACTGGTGATGGCGGGGGGCACCTTCATCGATGGAAGCACCAGCGAGTTCTCCGCCGACGGCCCCCTGCGGGAGCCCTACGTGCTCTATGCCCAGGGCGGCACCACCGCGGCCCACGCTGAACTGGCCTTGGAGAGGGCCCTGGTCGCCTTGGCGGAGGGAGGTTGGTGCGGCCCGGGCGCTGCTTGAGGCGAATTTTCCGACAAACTGCACCGCAGTGATCCGCCCAGGCGGCCCCATGGCCCTCAGCTATCCCGACGACTGCCGCTACGCCGACAGTCATGAATATGCGAAGCCGGAAGGCGACCTGGTGCGCGTGGGCATCAGTGCCTTCGCGGTCGACCAGTTGGGAGACATTGTTTTTGTGGAGCTGCCTGATGTGGGCAGCAGCCTCAGCCAAGGCGCCAGCTTCGGTTCGGTGGAGTCGGTGAAGGCGGTGGAAGACGTGATCGCTCCGATCAGCGGCACGGTCGAAGCGCGCAACGAGGCGGTGCTTGCCAGCCCGGAGGAGCTCCAGAACGATCCCTACGGCGAGGGCTGGCTGCTGTTGGTGCGCCCCAGTGATCCCGCCCAGCTCGACGCTCTGATGGATGCCTCCACCTACGCCGGCAAGGTGGATGGTCACTGAGGTGAACGCAGCCGGCAGCAGCGCCTTTGTGCCGCGGCACATCGGCCCCACGGCCAGCGAGCAGCAGGCCATGCTGCGGGACCTTGGCCTCTCCGATCTGCAGGACCTGATCGATCAGGTGGTGCCCGAGGCGATTCGGCTCGATCTGGAGCAGGCCTGTGCGGGCCTCCCCGCAGGCTGCAGTGAATCCCAGGCCCTCGCTGAGCTCCGGGAGATCGCTAGCGCCAATCAGGTGGGACGTTCCCTGATTGGTCTGGGCTACTACGGCTGCATCACCCCGGCGCTTTTGCAGCGCCACGTGTTTGAAAATCCGGCCTGGTACACGGCCTATACCCCCTATCAAGCGGAGATCAGTCAGGGGCGCCTGGAGGCCCTGCTCAACTTTCAGACCCTGATCAGCGAGCTCACCGGCTTGCCGGTTGCCAATGCCTCCCTGCTGGATGAGGGCACCGCGGCCGCTGAGGCGATGACCCTCAGCCTGGGGGTGTGCCGCGATCGCAGTGCCCGACGCTTCCTGGTGGATGAGGCGGTGTTTCCCCAAACCTGGGCGGTGCTGCAAACCCGCGCCGAACCCCTCGAGCTTGAGCTGGAGAAGGTCAACCCCCAGCAGTTGCTGGAGCAACCCGAGGCCTTCGCCGGCGCCTTCGGCTTGTTGTTGCAGCTCCCCGGCAGCGGTGGAGCGCTCTGGCATCCCGGGGCTGTGATCGCTGCAGCCAGGGCCGCCGGCCTGCTGGTCACGGCCGCCGTGGATCCCCTGGCCCAGGTGCTGATGGCGCCGGTCGCCGAACTGGGGGTGGAGATTGCGGTGGGCTGCACCCAGCGCTTCGGAGTGCCCCTCGGGTTCGGTGGACCCCATGCGGCGTTTTTCGCCACCACTGCCGCCCATCAGCGCCGGATTCCCGGTCGATTGGTGGGGCAGTCCCTTGATGCGGAAGGGCGCCCTGCCCTTCGCCTGGCTCTGCAAACCCGAGAGCAGCACATCCGCCGCGACAAGGCCACCAGCAACATCTGCACCGCGCAGGTGCTGCTGGCGGTCATGGCCAGCTTCTATGCGGTGCACCACGGCCCCGATGGCCTGACGGCCATGGCCCGCCGCCTGGTGGTGTTGCGGGAGCTGTTGCGACGCGGCCTTGAGGCCCTCGGCCATGCCCCCGAGAACGCTCCCGGGTTGGACACCCTGCGCATCCACTGCCCCGATGCGGCCGAGTTGATTGCCCGGGCCGCAGCGGCAGGCTTCAATCTTCGCCCTGAGGCCGATGGGTTTGCCATCAGCCTGGATGAACTCAGTGACCTGGCCGAGCTGCAGCGCTTGCTGGGGGCGTTGGCTGCCCTACCCCAAACGGCTCCCGACCTGTCGGCGATGGAGCGGGAGTTGCGCGAGCAGCTCCAGGGCCGGCCGCCGGAGGCAGTGCTCTGGGCTGAGGCCGTTCCCCAACGCCAGGAGCCGTGGCTGCAGCAACCGGTGTTCCACCGCTACCGCAGTGAGACCGAATTGCTGCGCTACATCCAGAGGTTGGTGTCCAAGGATTTCTCCCTGGTGCACGGGATGATCCCGCTGGGCAGCTGCACCATGAAGTTGAACGCGGCAGCGGAGCTGCTGCCGGTGAGCTGGCCGGCCTTCGCTGGACTGCACCCCTTCGCTCCTCCCCACCAGAGCGCCGGTTACCGCCGCCTGGTGGCGGACCTGGAGCACTGGTTGGCGGCGATCACCGGCTTCGCTGGGGTGTCGCTCCAGCCCAATGCCGGATCCCAGGGGGAATACGCAGGTCTGTTGGTGATTCGTGCTTATCACCGCAGCCGCGGTGATGCCCAACGCCGCATCTGTCTGATTCCCACCAGCGCCCACGGCACCAATCCGGCTAGTGCGGTGATGGCTGGCTTGCAGGTGGTCGCGGTGGCTTGCGACGAGCAGGGCAATATCGACCGATCGGATTTGCAGGCCAAGGTCGAGCAGCACAGCGCCGAGCTGGCGGCCCTGATGGTCACCTATCCCTCCACCCACGGGGTGTTTGAGGAGGGCATCCAAGAGATCTGCGCCCTGGTGCATCAGCACGGTGGTCAGGTCTATCTCGATGGGGCCAACCTCAATGCCCAGGTGGGCCTGGCCAAACCCGGTTCCTACGGGGCTGATGTCTGCCACCTCAACCTGCACAAAACCTTCTGCATCCCCCATGGCGGCGGGGGTCCCGGCGTGGGCCCGATCGCCGTGGCGGCCCACCTCACCCCGTTTCTGCCTGGGCATCCCCTGGTGGAGTCCTGCGGGGGCGAGCAAGCGATCGGACCGGTGAGTGCAGCCCCCTGGGGCAGCGCCAGCATCCTGCCGATCAGCTGGATGTACATCCGGATGATGGGCGGCCAGGGTCTGCGCCAGGCCAGTGCGGTGTCTCTGCTCTCCGCCAACTGGCTGGCGGATCAACTGGAGCCGCATTTCCCGGTGCTTTACCGAGGCGCCAATGGGCGGGTGGCCCACGAGTGCATCTTTGATCTACGTCCGCTCAAGCGCAGTGCTGGGCTTGAGGTGGATGATCTGGCCAAGCGGCTGATGGATTACGGCTTCCATGCACCCACGGTGAGTTGGCCGGTGGCTGGAACCGTGATGGTGGAGCCCACCGAGAGCGAGGGGCTGGCTGAGCTGCAGCGCTTCACGGCGGCGCTGGCGGCGATCCGTGCGGAAGCAGCCGCTGTGGAGTCCGGGGAGCTGGATCCAGAGAACAATCCGCTCAAGCGGGCACCGCACACCCTCGCGGTGGTCACTGCCGACAGCTGGGATCGGCCCTACAGCCGTCAGCAGGCGGCCTATCCCTGCGGTGTTGATCAGCTGAACAGCAAGTTGTGGCCTGCTGTGGCCCGTATCGATAACGCTTACGGGGACCGCAATCTGGTTTGCACGTGTCCATCGGTCGAGGAAATGGCTGCATCCACACCGACGGCCGCTTGATTTGCGTTTAAATTCAACCGTCAGTAGAAAATTCCGGATTTTCTTTCTGCTTTTGCCCTTGCTTTTCCAGCAGCATCTGCTGCAACTGCAGGCATCGCCGTAGTTCCGGGGGACCCATGAGCGACGAGACCACAACACCACTGCAAAGCCTCCCCCAGGGCGACCAGGGCATCCAACTGCCCCCCCTGCAAGGCAGCCTCAATCAGGCCTCGATCACCGGTCAGACCCTGCGGGTCGAAGGCACCAACGTGGTTCGCGTTCCGTTCGGTGTGCGCCGTCCGCGCCGCAACCGTCCCCAGCGCCCTGAGCATTGGGCCACCGTTGTTCTGCCCTTCCAGGCCGGAGGTTCCACGCCTCCTCCCCCTCAGGCGGCTTGAGAGCGAAGCAGCGCCTTGGTGCTGCTGTCTCGATCGCCCTGTCTGGGGTTAGTCGACTAAGTCGATCCACCTCAGATCCCTCGCCCACCGCCTTACGCCGACCGCCTTACATCCAGGGCCTCAGTTCCACCGCCTCAGGCCCACTCTCTCAAGATTCCAGCCTGATCAGGCCTGGCTCAGGCGCCAGTCGATCAAGGCCTTCACGTCTTCCACTGAACTCGCAGGAGCCCGAAACGGCAGGAGGCTCATCGGGCTGCGTTCCGGGCGAACGAGCCAGGAGAGATCGGTTTGCGGGATCAGAACAAAGCCGCGATATCTCACCACCCAGCGCTGTGTTCGAGAGCTGGGTTCGGTGAGGCGTGCCATACCGCAGGGAGGCTGAATCGTTGTTTCATTTCAGCGGCCGCGGCAGTGATCCCTCCCGAATTCCATTTTTCTTCGGCTGTAGATCACAGTTGATGGAGCGCCGCTGCGACGGACGGCTCAGATCCAAGTCCTGATCAGGATCTTGCCGTTTTTTGCTGTTCTCTCACGAGTTGTGAATTAGTAGTTAGCGCCACTGCGGCGTTGGTGCACGGCGGTGGTGGCAGCCGCATCCAGCAGAGCGCCGCTGGTCACTTGGGCGTAGATCAACCAGTGATCTCCGCACTCCATGCGTTGTTTCACGCTGCACTCGAGCCAGGCCAGGGCCTCAGGCAGCACCGGTTGACCACTGGGGCTTTGCTCGAGTTCAAGGCCTGCAAAGCGATCGGCTCCGGGTGCGAAGGGTTGCAGGAACTGTTTCATCGGTCCGCTTTCGCGGCCCGAAGCCAGCACGTTGATGGCGAAGGCATCACCCACATGCAGCAGGGCTTCCACGGCCCTGTCTTTCGCCACGGCCACGGTGAGACCGGGGGGGCTGAAGCTGGCCTGGCTCACCCAGCTGGCCACCATCGCTCCGCTGAGGCTGCCTTTTTGGGTGGTGAGCACACACAAAGACCCCACCACGCGCCCCAGGGCCTGAACGGCGGGGTTGCTGCGGCTCTCGCTCAGGCCACCCGCCGCGGCGCTGCGGCGTTGCATCTTCCGTTGGGCATTGATCAGGCTCCGCCCCAGAGCGGTGCCCGTTTCCTCGCAGGTTTTGATCGTGGAGGCATCCGGGCTGAATTTCACCCGGATCGGTTCGAATGCAAAGCTGAAGCCGCCGTCGCGGAGCTTGGTTTCCAGGAGGTCGATCGCCTCACCGCTCCAGCCGAAGCTGCCGAACACACCAACCGGTTTGGAGCGATCTCCCTCCGAGAGCACCGTGCCCAGCGCCGAGACGATCGGGGTTGGGGCGTGGCCCCCCAGGGTGGGAGAGCCGATCAGGAGGGCATCGCAGCTGCGAATGGTCTCGAGCAGCTTGTCGGTGGGGGTGAATTCACAGTTGATACTCTCCACCCGCACGCCCGTGCGGGAGACCCCCTGGGCGAGGGCATCGGCGATGGCGGCGGTGTTGCCGTAGGCGCTGGCAAACAGCAAAGCCACACTCAGGTTGGAGCGCCCCTGGGATTCGCCCCAGCGCCGGTAGTCCACCAGTAGAGAGCGCCAGCTCTCGGCGATCGCAGGACCGTGCCCTGGAGCGATGCAGCGAATCGGCAGCTCATCCACGCGGTTCAATACCGCTTCCACCTGCCGCGCCATCGGCGCCATCAGGCAGTCGTAGAAATAGCGGCGATCCTCTTCGGTGCTGCTGCGGTTGCTTTCGGCCCAGTCTTCGCTGCAGAGGTGGGCGGAGAAGAACTTGCCGCTCATCAGCAGGCCCGTGTTCTCCTCGAAGGCCATCAGGGCACCGGGCCAGCGCGGCGTCGGAGCGGAGAGCAGGCTGATGCTGCTGCCATCGGGCCTTTCGATCGTGTCTTCACCGCGCACCACCGTGATCGGCGGCAGGGGAGGCAGGGCGGCGGGTTCGGGCTCTCCCTCGGCCGTCGGCTTGCGCTGCTCCCAGAGATCCTGCAGCAGCTTGGCGGCGGGGTTGGAGGCGATCAGGCGCAGCTTGCTCCAACCGCGGGCCAGCTCGTGCAGCAATGCCACCCGGTTGGGGTTCACATGGCTGACCACCACCTGCAGCTCCACGCCGCTGGGCACCAGCTCCCGCAGCTGGGCCAGATAGGGCTCCGCGAACGAGGCGCCGGGGGGATGCACCAGCAGGGCCGCGGCACTGCCGATACTGTCTGCTTCACCAGGGCCTGGCAGGAAGAGGAAGCTGTTGGCCGTGGTGCCCCGCTCCAGGCCGTATTCGACTTCAAAGCGCAGCCGCTTGGGACTCAGGCCCCGCAGGCAGATCAACCCGGGTTCGATCGGCAGCTGGATCACCCGCCGATCGTTGCTGTCACTCCCCATCAGTAGTGGTTCCCCACTTTGCGGTGGTGCACGGCGGTGGCGGCTTCCGTGTCGGAGACGTTGCCCTGCTCCACCTCGGCATAGATGATCCAGTGGTCAGGCCCTTCCATGCGCTGGATCACCCGGCAGCCCAAGTAGGCCAGGGCATCGCCGAGTACCGGGCCTCCCGTGGCCACGCCATCGAGGGTGTTGACGCCGGCAAAGCGATCGGCGCCGGGTGGGAAGCGCTTGAGGAAATGGCGCATCAAATCCTGATAGTTGTCTTCCCGCAGGATGTTCAGCACGAAGCGATCGCCCACCTGCAGCAGCGCTTCGATGGCACGGTCCTTGGCGACCGCCACCGTGATGCCGGGGGGATCAAAGCTCGCCTGGCTGACCCAGCTGGCCACCATTGCCGAGGCCCGCTCTTCCTGCCGGGCTGTCACCACATAGAGCCCGCCTGAGAGGCGCCCGAGCGCCTTGTCGAGGTCTCCATCGAGAGACTTCATCGCAGCGATGGTCTTGGCGCGGGTCAGGAGCTGGCCGAGGTCGGTGCCGGCTTCCTCGCAGCGCTGGTAGTCGTTGCCATCGGGCACTTGCCGCACGCGCAGGGGCTCGAAGGCCTCCTTCTGCCCCATGCCCCTGAGCTGAGAGGCGACGGCATCGATCGGCTCGTCATTGCCGCCGTAGGCGTCGTAGCAGGCCACCCACTGCTTGGGTTTGAGGGCCGCCAGCAGGGTGCCGATGGAGGCCTGCAGGTCAGGGTCAGGGTTGGCAGGCCAGGTGGGCACCACCACAGCGTTGGCTTCGCCCACCAGGGCGCTGAGTTCCTGGGGGTCGGTGGCGCGCAGGTCCACCAGCTGCACCTGGGCTTCCGCCTTGCCGATGCCGCGGGCAATGGCCTGGCTGAGGCGGTCGCAGAAGCCGTATTGGCTCAGGTAGCAAACGGCGGCGTAGGCCTCTCCTTTGCTGCGCCCTTCACTCCACTCGCGGTAGTCGGAGAGCCAGAGGCTCAGGTGCTCGCGCAGCAGGGGACCGTGGCCCACCGCGATCGTGTTGATCGCCGGCAGGGCCTCCATGCGCTTCATCGCCTGCAGCACGCTGCGGGCGTTGGGGCCCATCAGGCAGTCGTAGTAGAAGCGGAAGTCCGGGGCGATCGCTCCGGGATCCACATCGAAGACGTCATCGGAGCAGTAGTGCAGCCCGAAGGCGTCGCAGGTGTAGAGGATGCCAGTGCCGTGGTCGAACGAAAAGATCGTGTCGGGCCAGTGCAGGTTTGGGGCGCTGAGGAACTCGAAGCGGTGGTTCACTCCGCTCTTGGGGTTCGTGCCGAGATCGAGCTCATCGCCGCTCTTCACCGCCCGGCTGTTGAAGGGGCGGTGCACCTGGCTTTCCAGGAACTGGATCGCCACCTTGGACCCCACGATTTCGATCTCGGGGTTGAGGTCGATCAGGTGCCCGATCAGGCCCGAGTGATCGGGTTCGGTGTGGCTCACGATCAGCACATCGATCGCCTTGGGGTCGACCTGCTCCTGCAGCAGAGGCAGCCAGCTGCTCTCGAATTTGCGGTGACTGGTGTCGATCAGAGCGATGCGCTCGCCCCGCACCAGAAAGCTGTTGTAAGTCGTGCCGTTGCGCAGGCCAAACTCGATGTCGAAGCGGCTGCGGTCCCAGTCGAGGGAGCGGATCGTGGTGGTGTCGCTGGCGATCAGCTCGCTCTGAAGGCTCAGACGGGGCGTGCTGGCAACGACAGCCATGGGTTCACCACGCAGTTGGGTTGAACTTTACGGAGCTCTGCTGGCCATCTGGTCTGGGCGCAGGGGGTTGCACGAAAAAGCCCCGGCACAGGGCCGGGGCCGATCCCGTCTCTCGTTTGGTGTGGTCTTGTGATCTCCTCTCGCTCGCTCTGATCAGCCCTCCACCTTCACCGACACCGTGGTCATGGTCTGGGCTTTGGGGGCCGTCACCGTGAGCAGACCATCGCGGTAGTGGGCTTCCAGACCCTCCCGGTCGATGCCGGAGGGGAAGCGGAAGCTGCGGCTCCAGGTGCCGTAGCGGAACTCGCTCAGCAGGGGGGCTGGCACTTCAGATCCCTCCGTGGGGGTTTCCGGTGCGAGGCGCTCGGCGCTGATCACCAAGCTGCGGTCGGTGGCTTTGACATCGATCGACTCTCGCGACACCCCTGGCAGTTCCAGGCTGATGGAATAGGCGGACTCGGTTTCGCGCACCTCAGCGGCGGGCACGCGCTCGGCGGTGTGCAGTTGCTGTTCGAGTTGCTTGAACAGATCTTTGTCGAACAGATCAAAGGGTGATTGGCGCAGGGTCAGCATGGCTGTTCCTCCAGATGTTGCGGGTGCGGGGATTCACCCGCAACGCCAATGTGGCCCCGCTGAATGAGAACCAAGAGGGCGAGAACCGACCCTTCCAGTACGGCCCTCACCCCTCGGGTTCGGTTGCTACACCTCCTTTGTCGTGTAGGCCGAACGACCGCTTACAGCCACCACCAGTCACTGAAGGCGGCGGCCTGTCCGCAGGGTTCCCCCTCGCTGTCGCGGAGGGTCCAGAGCCGGGCGTTCTGAATCTGAAAGCGCCGGCCTGATCGGCTGATGCGAATGCCGCTGTATCCCTCGATGGCGTCGTGCTGGAGGGCCTGATGGAGGGCCTGGCTGCGGCTGGCCCGCTCCTGCGGTTCAGCTGTGAGCCGCGACGGCATCCCGACGAGCTCGCTCCAGGGGCGCTCCCACAGCCGCAGGGCCGAGGCGTTGGCGTAGGTCAGGCAGGGATCGGCACTGCCGTCATGGGCCAGCACCACCAGATCCGCCGAGAAGAGGTCTTGGATCGAGGGGGCCAGGGGGCGCCCGAAGGCCTTGGCGTGGCAGAGCAGGATTTGCTGGGCCAGCTGGCGTTTCCCTGGGGTGAGCCAGGGTGCAGGAGCCTGCTGCAGGGCGTTTCGACGCAGGCGGCGGCGACGGCCTTGGATTAAGCGACCCAAGCGCACTCAGGCGTCCTGAGAGCTGCCCGCCGCCATGGCGGTGGCCATGGCCGTGGCACTGAAGTTGGCGCCTTGGGCTTTGAGGTGCTCGACGAACTGTCGCCCCGCGTCGGGGAAGCGGCCGTCTTCGGCGAGGGGGACTGCTCCTGCTTCATCCAGCCCGGTGTCCCCCTCCATCGCCGGTGTGATCACCACCAGAGCCGGGTCCAGGGCTGCGCCGTAGCGCCACCAGCGCTTGGGCTCGCGGATCGCGATCGGGGCTGGGTTGGCCGGCGGTTCGTTGCTGCTTGCCGTGGGAGCGGAGTCGGCTGCGGCGGCTTTCGCCTCTTTGGCCTTCTGGGCCAGGAGGGCCCGACGCTTCACCGCCAGATCACTGAGCAGCTGAGCGCGGGTGCGGCCCCGCAATTGGAAGAGCACAAACGGGTCTTCGCTGAAGCGCTCCCCCATCAGGTAATACACGGCACTCACGTGCTTGCAGGGGTTCACCTTGTCGGGGCAGGTGCATTCGCTCCGCACTTCCTGCAACTTGAACGGGAACAGGCGTTTGCCGCTGGCGGCGAAGGCCCGCTCAATGTCCTGGGGCATCACCCCCGCCAACAGCTGGGCCGACCATCGGGCTTTCTGGCCGAGGGCTTCGAGTACGTAGTTCCAGTCTTCGTCGTTGAGCACGTCGAGCCAGAGCTTCACCTTGTAGGGGTCTTCACCGCTGCCCTGCACGCGGGCATGTACGCGGCGCCCTTCAAAGCGGATCGAGAGCACGTTGCCCTCACGGGCGTAGGCCCAGGCCCGCTCCAGGCGCTTTTTGAAGCGGTAGCCGTTGATCAGCTCCATCCACTGCTCGACCCACCAGGGCTGCTGCCCCAGGCCCTGATCGCCCAGCTGGGTGGTGATGCCGCTTGAGGAGGAGGTAAAGGTCATCGCAACGTGTATTGGGAGCTAGGCGGCTTCTGCACTTGTCAATCAGGTGTTTTAAAGAACATGCTACTCGAGAATTCTTCGCCCATTACACCTAAATCGGAGATCTGGATCTTACGCATTCGTGCTGTCTCCCCGTTAACAATCATCTTTCTCTTGTCAAAAGTATTCGAGTCATGGGATATGCATATCATGGTCTTAAGGTGGTCTAGCTGAGCTATTGGCAATGAGTAGTCTCGAAGAAACTCTTTCTCTTCATTGCAAATAGAGTTCGGATTGTATGTATTGCGCTGCGCAAAGCTTCTTGTCATAGCAAAAGTAGCTGCTGTTGCGTGCCTGGCTCCGAATGGCCCAGAGATCCACAGCTGAGAAGTATCTGAAAAGTAGATGGGAAGGGTTGTGCAGCCCGCCATTTCTAGGCCGCTGTTGTGAAGCACATGTGCAGCGTGCCGAATCCTGGAGGAAGGGTAAAAGTCGTCATCATCCATGTAAACGATATATTCACCTGAGCAGAGCTTGTGGGCTAGGTTGCGCTTAGCACCAAGTGCTAATTTGGAGGGAAGTCGTTGGTACTTAATTGAAACTCCTGGGATAGATTCAATTGAAAGGTTGTGCGAGTAAGAGGTCGAGTCATCAAGAATCACCCACTCTAATTTGTAGAGAGGGTAATTCTGCCTTGCAATGTAGTTACGCAATAAGGGCAGGTAAGAAATTCTGTTGTGAGTGAGTGTGCATATGCTCACCGTCTTGCAAATGAGAGGGCATGGAGACGTGAGTGATGCCTGAAGGGTTTTCATGGCAGCCTTGAAACCATCATGACGAGAAGTATTTGAGGACTAATTGAGCAATACTTAATAGCTTAATTCTGATGTTGTCTGACTTGTTCTGATCAAAGTTAGCAATGATCTCTGAGGTGAGGCTTTTCGCGTAGTTGTGGCTTGAATTATTGATAGAGCTAATTGCTTCGATGAATTGGATGCCATGGTCATTCCATTGATCGTCTGAATATCTTGTTTCATGCTGTAAGTGAAGTGCCAAGGGATCAGGTGTGCTGACTTTTTTGGTCGGAATGCCTAGAGAGATAGAAGTAATTGGTAGCAAGTAATCCCACCAAGGCTGGCCAATCTTGAAGTGCTGGAAGCTCGACCATCTTTCGGCCAGAATCTCTACAAATTCAAAGGGCAATATAAAATAGTCGTAGCCGAGTGGATAGCAGCCTCTGTTTATTGCAGAACCATCTCGAGGATCTAGAGATATCTCAGTTCGATTCCCAAAGTAAACAACACTGGCATCCAGCTTGGGAAGTAAGCCTAAAAATGACTCTGTGTAAGCAATGTCTGCGTTAGACAATGCGCACCGACCTCTTTCCTTGTTGAAGGTGAGACTGGTTTTCTGTAATAATTCAAAAATTGATGGCCTCGCATTGACTTTTAGGAATTCGAGGTGGTTACATTCGGGATCGTTTTCCGAAATGGAGCACGCATTGTTGGAAATTAATGTCCATGAATCTATGCAAATAGATTGCCAATCCATATTGTTGTGGCGGTAGGTCTCACCTCGGTCGTAATCACCTCTAATGGGGACCGAAGTTACAAGTTGCTCGACGACATCACCGGAAATATATGGCGTATTGCTTCTTGACTCTGAAGTGACGAATTCCCGTGAATAGATGCCATCGTATTGCTGGCACGTAAGATCTGCCTCATTGAAGAATGCTGGCTGTAGCACTATTCTTTTGAATCCGCAGTCTTTGATCAGCCACTGATCAAGGCTAATCATGTCGGGGCAATTCTCATAGCAGTTGACGGAATTCATTTCTACAAGGACTAGTCTTATATCTGCTATTGATTCCTCAAGGCCTTTTAGGACTTCTTTTTCGTAGCCTTGAGTATCTATCTTTATTGCCTCAATGCCGTGTGCTTGGAATGAGTGCAACAGATCTTTCGTCTTCGTAACCACGCACTCTTCTGACCTGGCAACCTGCGTTTGAGGTGCTGCATCCAAGTGCTCTTGTCTAACTCGAAGAAGCGATGAGCTGTAACTGTTCTGGGATACATTTATAGTGGCGATGTCATGAGATGAGCCAGCTGCCTGCTTGGGTAGAACGATCCATTTTGGGTCTGTTGATGCATTCGTTTGAAGTATATTATGGCTATCAGAAACAGGCTCTACAGAGTATATAGTCCCTTGAAAACCGTTTCTGCGAGTACGCATGGCAAACTCACCCTTGTGTGCACCAATATCAAGAAAAGCTCTGATATTCTCTTTTTTTAGTAATTCGCTAAAAATGAAGGAGGCCTGGCTTGATTCCTCAATATTCTGGTTTAAGAAGCCAGTCAGTCTGTTGGAAGGTTTACTAAGTCTGGGATCTTCCATTGGTCCCTGTGCTTTGGTTGCTAGATATACGCTAGTTGCTTCTGGCGCCAGGCGCTCTCGAAACTCAATAAGCTTTTCGCTTAAAAATGTGGGAGCAAAAACTACTATGTCTTTAAATATTGACAGCCTATGAACATTGCTCAGCCTCTGTAGGCTTACTGATATTTTCGAAAGGTCGGGCCAATCATCCGGATTGTGGGGACTGGGTGGACCATCTAGAAAAAGTCTTGCGTCATCAATGAGTATGGCAGAGTGCTGGCCGAGATTCTCAATTGCTTCTAGTTCTTCCAGGACTGGACACTCTGTTCTGATCTTTGCAGTCATTGGTGCATTGCACCAATGTGCGTCAAGCCAAAAAAGGCAGTTCTTGTCCGCATAATTCTTATTTATCTCTCGCATCAACACAGGGGAGTCACCCAGGAATCGCCTTACGTTGGGGAGTTTATTTAACTCTTGGGAGGTTTTGGTGAATAACTCTGGCGACCCTTCGATGGTGTAGACGATAGGAAATAGTTCGGCGGCTAGTGCAGTAGTCTTTCCTTGGTACGTGCCGGTTTCAATGAACACATCTATGTTTAGATTCTCTCGAAAAAACTGAGCAAGATTTCGATCGAGTGAGAAGTGGTTAGAGCCCATCTGGCTAGACTAATAGGGAGGCGCGAGCGATGAGGTCTTCTTTTGATCGCAGAGGTAGGTTGTCTGGTGTTGTGCTTATTCCTGTGGGGTTGCGGTAGTAAGTTCCAATTGGTGTTTCTAACTTGAGCATCTTTGTTCCTGCTCGATAGAGTCGACACCACATCTCGTAGTCTCCTGAGCTGATGAGGTCCTCCCGAAATAATCCATTCTGAAAATATTGCTCTTTTCTTACTATTGGGAATGGGCCGCAGCAGCAGCCTGCGGCTAATGCCCCGGGAGCGTTGGCATCTCTCCAGTCTGAATAGCCTGTAACGGGCTTGTGAGTGGGCGAGTCAGATATAAAGCAAGGAGTATAGATTAGGTCATGCACTGCTTCTTGCTCTGCTGCGGTCTTTAGTATTGTAAGGGCTTCGGGAAAAAGGTGGTCATCGCAATTGTAATTTATTATCCATGTTCCTGTTGAAGCTGCGATCGCTGCATTCCAGGCTTT
>Ga0194122_10001377_pt1:22500-29817 | contig 29817 bp, 28 predicted proteins | sample TA2MahCa10mmetaG_FD_155487 | JGI IMG/M metagenome (GOLD analysis project Ga0194122, IMG submission 155487) | Freshwater microbial communities from Lake Tanganyika, Tanzania - TA2015021 Mahale Deep Cast 10m | ecosystem: Environmental > Aquatic > Freshwater > Lake | place: Tanzania... | reverse complement strand
ATAGTGGTGACGGATAGGCAAGCAGAGGATCTTAAAGGAACTATAAAGATAGGTATGAACATTATTGTTAAAGGAAGTTTATACCAGCGAAGTTATACAAATAAGACCGGCGTTAGAGTCGATGAAGTAAAAGTAATTTTAGAAACAATTGGAGGGTAAAATGAAAAGATTCGAAAATAAAAATAGTGACCGAGGTCAAGATAGAGGCGGGGATTTCGGAGAGCGAGGCGGAGAGCGTCGCAGTTTTCAGAAGCGTAAAGGCTGTCGTTTCTGCGCCGAACCCGGGTTTAAGATTGACTATAAAGACAAGGCCACTCTGAGTTCGTTTATTACGGAAAGAGCTAAAATCGTGCCCCGAAGAATTTCAGGGTTATGCGCAGCTCATCAAAGAGAGCTTGGTGTTGCGATTAAGCGGTCTCGTCACTTGGCTTACTTACTCTACACATCGGTGCAAAACTAAAAATATGAGAGTTGTAAACGACAAACAAGATCCTGTTGAAGTGAAGTCAGTTGATCTGTTTGCGCTGATTTCTCAAATGTTTCTTGTGTCGGTTGGGGTCGCAACGTGGGTGTTTTCTCCCATGGTGATGGTCCTATCTCATTGTCGTTTTGCGAATCCTTGGTCAAAAGCGGCCGGTTTGGGGGGGGCTATTTTGGCGCTTCTGTTTTTAGAGGTTCCTCTTGCCCAAGTCGTGCTTGCTTTTGTGGTTGGGTTATTTGTTGCTGACGGTGTCGAAAGGCAAGTAAAACCCTTTCAGCTTATTTCTCAAACTCTTGCTGTGGCGATGTTATCTGCCCTGGCCTGTTTGGTTTGGGGAGCAGTTGTTCAAGGACAGGCGCTCTCTCATTTTTGGATGAGTTGGGTAACAACGCTGGTTGATCGCGTACAGTCAGGCAACGCCTTACAGAAAACGGTGAATTGGGCAGCTTTGAAGGACTTAATCCTGTTTGAGGGGCCCTTTCTTTACTTATCCGCAACACTCATGACGTTGTGGATTTCCGTAGGGGCTGCGGCCCATTTTGGGTGGATAAAAGAGGAAAGTAACCTTTACTCCTCGAAATCTCTCAAAACCTTTAGGGTTCCTAGGTGGGTTAGCTTGGTGTTTATTGTTTCTTTTGTAGGACAACTGGTGGTGACTTCCAGCTACCATTACGTAGCTGGGGGCATTTTTAGAGTTTTGAGTGGATTTATGTTCATTCAAGGCTCGGTTTGCCTTGCTTTATTATTGGAACAAAGAAAAGTAAGAAGTGGTGTCAGAACTCTTATTTATTCAATGGCGACGGTATTGGGCTTTTATGCCTTAGTGGGAATGGGCATTATGAGTCCGTGGATTTTAAGAAAAAAAAATAGGGTCTCCCCACAGATTCTAAGAACAAATTTGGAGGAACAAACATGAAAGTAATATTACGAGAGGATATGAGTAATCTTGGTACGGCCGGAACCATTGTGAATGTGGCGCCCGGATATGCAAGAAACTATCTTTTACCGAGAAACCTGGCGCTTCCTGCGACTGGAAGCAATTTGAAAGAGTTCGAGCATCAAAAAAGATTAATGGAATCCAAACGCGCAAAGCGAGTTAAGGAATCTGAGACTGTTAAGGCTAAGCTTGAGAAGATCTCTTGCTCCATAGCTAAAAAAGTGGGTGAAAATGATAAGCTTTTCGGTTCCGTTACGAATCAGGATATCGAAAAAGCCTTCAGTAATGAGGGTTTCACCATTGATAAAAAAGATATTCTTTTAACTGAACCGATTAAAGCTTTAGGCGTTTACACTGTACCTATTCGCGTTTTTGAAGACGTTATTGCGAATACCAAAGTTTGGGTGGTTAAAGAATAATTACCTATCAAGCATTATTTTTAAAGCACCGCTCTCAGGATTCTGAGGGTGGTGCTTTTTTATTTCGTTTTAATTTTTAGAGTGTCTAGAGCTCTTTGGAGCATTTCAAAATTAGATTTGGAGGAGTAACCTGGCACCCCCTCAATATTGATTACTAGCAGTTCAAACTCCTTAAAAAACAAGCTGTATTCAATTTGATGAACTTTATTTGGCAGAACGACTTCGTTTCTAATCCCATCGAAACCGGCTAGACTGACTTTTGTCCACCTATTATCTACGGGAAGATTATTAATAAGGTCAGACAAACTTCCCACAAGTTCGTTTTTAACAATGTTGATTTGAAGTTTAGCTCTGGGCGTTCCTTCGAAAAGGGGAGCGATTAATTCAGTAAATTTGTTTGAAAAGCCTACTTCCAGTTTGTCTGGAATGATGATTTCATAGTTGCCTGGAGTGTTTTTTACTGTTTTTTTACCGTTGCCTATTTCAAATCCCGGTTGGGCTGTTGCCGAGCAGATTAAAATCGCCAGGAAACAAAGGTTGGGTAAAATACCTTTCGGACTAGTTTTCATTCTTTTTGGCTCCTTGGGTTACCGGGAACGCATACAGACCTATATAGTAAACTTCATCGGTGTTTTTATCTAACCCGTATTTGCGATTTAGTTTTTTTCTAAACTCCTTAATTTCTTCTTTGAGCTCTTTCAATCTTTTGTTGGGCACCGAGATTAACAAACCGGACAACTCTCGCTTCTCTACGGGTATCGAAAAGATCGAATTAATAATTTTTCTCAAGAAAGTTCTGTGAAGACTTCTCAACACATGCGAGGGAACCTCATCCGAGCTTGTGAGCAAGGGCTCTTTTTGCTCTAGTTTGCCGTCCTTATTCTTGAGTAAAATGCCAAGACGTTGTAAGAGTTCTAGACTTTCCTTTGCCTGCTCTTCGGAAATTTTTCCCCCAAGTCTTTGAGAAATCCACTTAGGGCTTTGTGAGAAATCAATTAGATTAACAAGCTCCCTTACGACACCATGATGCCAATCGAGTAGAAACTTAATTCGTTCTGCTTTCAGAGGAACAGCAGTTCTTTGTTTTTCCTGATATTTTAGTAGGGCTCTGAGGTGAACCTCTTTACTGTCGGGATCTGAAACCTCTTGATACATGACCAGTTCACGAAAATATTTTTCTTCATCTTTGCTGAGGCCCAAACCTCTCGAAAACTGAAAGAGCGTTCGGTCGGTGATTCGTCGTTTACCATCGACAACCAACTTTAAATAATTAGGTGATCCTAATTTAGCTTTGCGGGCAAAAAGGCGATAACTGTAAGCCGAATTACGTTTTTTATGAAAACCATAGTAATCTTGTAGGTATTCTCGGTAGTCGAAGTAATCAAACAAGTTGGGGATGGAATCGAGTTTTGTTAGTTCCTCCATTTTACCCTCTCTCACGCACACTTACCAGTGTTCGGCAGATAGACAAATCTTTACGCCTAAGTACTACCTGGTAATCCGCAGGGATTCAACCTCTTAAACGATCTCCTGAAAACGTTGACAGTTTTCAAGGGTAAGGTCTAGAGGGGAGTTTTGTACGGTGCTGTCGGTGAGTTGGACCTCGGGTCCAACGTAAAATACATCCGGGAATAGCTCTAATCTCTTTGCTTCTAGGGGAGTGTAAGACTCAAGTTTCGGATAAAATACGATTTTCTCTTTAATTACGAGGCTTTTTAAGCCTTCAAATTCTTTGGTGAGTTCTCGTTTAAGTGCTCGAATTACTTTGGCAACTTCTTCTCTGTCTTCGGTAAGTTCCCGTTCGATAAAGACAATCCAATGGATGCATTTAATTGGATTATCGTCGTGTCCTTGCAATTTATTGATTCCCAGAGCGCGCAACTTGTAGTCTTTGTATCGGAAGGGAAAAACCACTGTGTTTTTAAACTCGAAAATTGTTTCTCGGACTTCCATCTCTAGGTGAACAGCGCCTTGGAAGTCGTCGTTTCTTTTCGTTTTTTTCGTGAGAGACTTAGAGGCGCGATTCACGGCCTTCAACAGTCCATTAAGATCTGAACACCAAGCTAGACGCTCATAAGAATGTTCGCTGCCATCACTGCAAGTCACAATTTTTTTTTCCAAATCAATTTGTTCCACAGTTTTATCAGTTGAAAACTGAGGCTTCACCGATTCGCTGGCTGATTCCATCATTGGGTGTAGACTTTGAGTTGGACAATAATAAGGTGCACCCAAAAACGCTTTTTCTTCGTCGATAAAATCGCTCTGTGCGGCCACCCACTCTCCCTTTTTTCTCTCTCGCGCTTGTTCGTCGATTTTTATCCAATCGATATTGTGCCCCAAGCCTTTCAGAATCCCCACGGATTTGTCTTGATAGAGTCGAACTTGGCCGAAACTAAATCCGTTGCCAAGTTGTCTGGTTTTTTCAAGCCCACTAAAGGCAATTCCCCTTCTTTCCAAGACATTGGCCAGTAAAACCCCGGTTACCCCGCCGCCGATAATTAAATAGTTATTCATAGGTGTAAATTAACCCCTTCTCTCTCTATTTTCAAAATAGTGATTTATTTTAATTTCTCTTCTTGCCTTTTGCCCAGAAATAAATAGATTACGCCTTGCTGTTGTTGTTCCCTACTTATTCTTCAAGCTTTCCCCGGTAAAACAGCCGTAAGAAAGTCCAAAAAAAGTAGTTGACACTGAAACCCAGGAAACATAAAACCCTGGGTCTCCAGAAGTTGGTCTTTGAAAACTAAATAGCAGTGACGCCAAAAATTAAAGTACGGGCCACATATGAAATTCATTTGAACGAAACCAGAAGGTTTCGCTTCAGAAAAAGTCTTAAGTTAGGAAGCTTGCTTTCTAACAAACTTTAACTGAAGAGTTTGATCCTGGCTCAGAACGAACGCTGGCGGCGTGCCTAATACATGCAAGTCGAACGAGAAAGTGTAGCAATACATGAGTAAAGTGGCAGACGGGTGAGTAATACATAGGTAACCTACCCTTAAGATGGGGATAACCTTCCGAAAGGAGGGCTAATACCGAATGAGACCACAGTGACACATGTCACAGGGGTTAAAGATGGCCTCTATTTATAAGCTTTTACTTAAGGATGGGCCTATGCACCATTAGCCTGTTGGTAGGGTAACGGCCTACCAAAGCTATGATGGTTAGCTGATCTGAGAGGTTGATCAGCCACACTGGAACTGAGACACGGTCCAGACTCCTACGGGAGGCAGCAGTAGGGAATATTGCGCAATGGAGGAAACTCTGACGCAGCGACGCCGCGTGGGTGACGAAGGCCTTCGGGTTGTAAAGCCCTGTCGGAAGGGAAGAAAAACATTATGGCTAATATCCATAGTGCTTGACGGTACCTTTAAAGGAAGCACCGGCTAACTACGTGCCAGCAGCCGCGGTAATACGTAGGGTGCTAGCGTTGTTCGGAATCATTGGGCGTAAAGCGCGTGTAGGCTGTTTATTAAGTCGATTGTGAAATCCCTGGGCTCAACCGAGGAAGTGCATTCGAAACTATTAAACTAGAAGACGGTAGAGGAAGGTGGAATTCCAAGTGTAGAGGTGAAATTCGTAGATATTTGGAGGAATACCGGTGGCGAAGGCGGCCTTCTGGGCCGTTCTTGACGCTGAGACGCGAAAGCGTGGGTAGCAAACAGGATTAGATACCCTGGTAGTCCACGCCGTAAACGATGGGTACTAGGTGTTGTGGGAATTGACCCCTACAGTGCCGAAGCTAACGCATTAAGTACCCCGCCTGGGAAGTACGGCCGCAAGGTTAAAACTCAAAGGAATTGACGGGGGCCCGCACAAGCGGTGGAGCATGTGGTTTAATTCGATGCAACGCGAAGAACCTTACCTGGGTTTGACATCCCTAGACAGCCGTAGAGATACGGTTTCCCCTTCGGGGGCTAGGAGACAGGTGCTGCATGGCTGTCGTCAGCTCGTATCGTGAGATGTCGGGTTAAGTCCCTTAACGAGCGCAACCCTTATCCCTAGTTGCCATCATTCAGTTGGGCACTCTATGGAGACTGCCGGTGTTAAACCGGAGGAAGGCGGGGATGACGTCAAGTCCTCATGGCCTTTATATCCAGGGCTACACACGTGCTACAATGGCCGGTACAAAGGGAAGCCAACCCGCGAGGGGGAGCTAATCTCAGAAAGCCGGTCTCAGTTCGGATTGAAGTCTGCAACTCGACTTCATGAAGCTGGAATCGCTAGTAATCGCGGATCAGAACGCCGCGGTGAATACGTTCCCGGGCCTTGTACACACCGCCCGTCACACCACGAAAGTCAATTGCACCAGAAGTCGCTGTCCTAACCGCAAGGAGGGAGGCGCCCAAGGTTTGGTCGATGATTGGGGTGAAGTCGTAACAAGGTAGCCGTAGGGGAACCTGCGGCTGGATCACCTCCTTTCTTAGGAGTAATTTTTAATGACGTTAGTTATTTAAAGATGAAACTAATGGTCAATGGTCGTACTTAATTTTATGTTGCTGCTGTTTAGTTTTGAGAGACTCTTTAGGGGTCGTGTTCTTTTGAAAAGTTTGTGGGTTCTAACAGTGGAAAAAGAGGGCCGTAGGACCCAATAAGGGCCTATAGCTCAGGTGGTTAGAGCGCACGCCTGATAAGCGTGAGGTCGGAAGTTCAACTCTTCCTGGGCCCACCAGAAGTTTTATCAAGTTCTCTCTTGCTGAGAGGGTTCTTGTTGGTCTTTGACAATTGCATAGGGTTAAAAAATGTCCAGTTTCTTAAACTGGTAAAAATTCTCTTAGAGTGAATTAATGGTTAACAATGTTAAGCTACTAAGAGCTTACGGTGAATGCCCTGGTACTGAGAGACGATGAAGGATGTGGTAAGCTGCATTAAGCTTCGGGGAGCCGCTAAACAGGCTGTGATCCGGAGATTTCCGAATGGGAAAACCCATTAGAGTAAACCTCTAATAAGTTAAACTGAATACATAGGTTTAAATTGTGAACAAAGGGAACTGAAACATCTAAGTACCTTTAGGAAAAGAAATCAAATAGAGATTCTCCTAGTAGTGGCGAGCGAACGGGGAATAGCCCAAACCGCACTTACTTATAGCTGGTAGGCGTTGTATGTGCGGGGTAGCGGTGCCTTTCAGATATAGCTACTGATATATCAAAGAGTTACAAAAGAAAAACTGAGCTTAACTGTCTGGAAAGTCAGACCAAAGACGGTGATAGTCCGGTGAGCGAAAGTTTTTTTCTCTTGAGAGGCCACCAAGTACCACGAGACACGAGAAATCTTGTGGGAATCCGGGAGGACCATCTTCCAAGGCTAAATACTACTCAGTAACCGATAGCGTACAAGTACCGCGAGGGAAAGGTGAAAAGAACCCCGATAAGGGGAGTGAAATAGAATCTGCAACCGTAAGCTTACAAACAGTCGAAGGGCTATGTTCTTCGGAACACGCCTGACGGCGTACCTTTTGTATAATGAGCCAGCGACTTACTCTA
>Ga0194122_10001377_pt1:0-20000 | contig 29817 bp, 28 predicted proteins | sample TA2MahCa10mmetaG_FD_155487 | JGI IMG/M metagenome (GOLD analysis project Ga0194122, IMG submission 155487) | Freshwater microbial communities from Lake Tanganyika, Tanzania - TA2015021 Mahale Deep Cast 10m | ecosystem: Environmental > Aquatic > Freshwater > Lake | place: Tanzania: Lake... | reverse complement strand
AGCGGGAAGCACCTGTTCCCATTCCGAACACAGAAGTTAAGCCGCTCATCGGCGATGATACTTGGAGGGAAACTTCCTGGGAAAGTAGCACGATGCCCCATTTAATTTGCCCAGACAGTTAGTCAATAGCTGTCTGGGTTTTTTTTTGCTAAACTTAACAAATCCATGACAAAGGAACCTGTATTGCCGGCTTCTGGAGAATCAAATGTTGGGCCGACGAATGACCGAGCACAAAAAGACATTATCAAAGCAATATTTTACTGCCTCTTAGTTGTAGTCTTTTTGCGTTCATTTGTTGTGGAACCCTTCAGAATTCCCTCAGGGAGTATGGTTCCAACTCTCAAAGTTGGGGATCATATTTTTGTATCAAAGTTTTCTTATAGTCTGGCAGTCCCTTTTACCAAAATCCAATTTCTATCCTTTAATGAACCAAAAAGGGGAGATGTGGTTGTGTTTCTTTGGCCCAGAGATGAATCCTTATATTATGTAAAACGGGTGGTCGGTCTTCCCGGGGATAGACTTCTTATTAAGGGGAGAAATATTTTCATCAATGACCGACTAATTTCAAAAGATGAAGTTGATCCTGAAAAATTACCGCACGATTTAAAAGGGGACGCTGATCCAAGCAGCCTTTATTTTAGGGAGAGGTTGGGTAATACTGAATATTTTATTCGCCAGAGCTCACTCACACCTGTAGGGCATGAAGGGCGAGATATTGATCAAGTTATTCCACTAAGTCAGTTTTTTGTAATGGGAGATAACCGTGATGAATCTTCAGATAGTCGAAGTTGGGGTTTAGTTCCTAAGGAAAACATTAAGGGTAAAGCTAACTTAATTTGGCTGTCCTTAGATCAAGTTGGTGCTTGGAATAATTTGAAAAAAATTCGATGGGAAAGATGCTTAAAATTGATTAAGTAGAAAAAACTAATCAATGGCGTGTAATAACGCAGCTCCAACGGCACCGCTATTGTTTGAAAAGTGAGTGAAATCAACTTTCAGATGAGCACCAATGGCCGGGAAACAACTCCCTCTGACCACCTCTCGAATCTCGCTTATGTAGGGAACAAGTCCCTCGCTGACAGCCCCCCCTAATAAAATAATATCGGGGTCAAAAATATTGGCCAAACTAACTAAACCAGTTTGAAGATTTCTAATAAACTCTTTGACCGCTATTTGGCATTTGTCATGGGTAGTAACGTTTTTAAAAATGTCTTTTGCCGAAAATTCGGGGACCCTGGTTTTTAGGGCGCTGGCCGAGCAGTAACGCTCAAAACAACCTATATTTCCACAAGGACAAGGGACTCCATCAGAGTAAATTGAAAAGTGGCCCAGCTCACCCCCGGTACCCGTTGAACCCCGGTAAATAGCGTTGTTAAGTATAAGGCCCCCTCCGATTCCCGTTCCAAGTGTTAAGAGAACCACATTTTTAAAGCCCCTCCCCTTGCCAAGTTTCCATTCGGCGAGAGCGGCACAGTTAGCATCATTATCAACGATTACGGATTTATCGGTTGCCTCTTCAATCCAAAGTCTCAAGTTAATATCTTTCCAGTTGGAAAAATTAGGAGAATTTCGGACAATGCCTTTCTCTGAGTCCACAGAACCGGCGCAGCCAATACCGACGACATTAAATTTATAGCCTGAATGGTAAATAGTTTCTAAAAGGGATAAAAGTGAATCTCGTACTTTTTCGGGTCCAAGATGAGCTTGAGAGGGAGAGGAAAATTCAGAGACAATCTCGTCGTTGCTATCAACTAATACAGCTTTTATTTGGGTTCCGCCAACATCTAAACCGCATCTTAAATTGTTTGCTCTAGGCGCAATCACCAAGTTGGTATACCCTTAAAACTTTAATTAAGAAAGAGCCTGAAAATGAATCCTTCCGCCACATTAGTTCAATCCATTCTTCATCTAGATAAAGTAACCGTAAAATACGGATTTACAAAAGCTATTGAAACGGTCTCATTTGACTTAATTCCAGGTATGGCCCTGGGGCTGATTGGTGCCAATGGGGCAGGAAAGACAACCTCAATTAGAGCAATTCTCGGGATGTTAGGCGTTAGTGAAGGGAAAATTACGATTTTTGAAGAGTCCAAAATGACTCCTAAATTGTTAGCAAGGATTGGATTTGCTCCCGAAGAAGCGACTCCACCGGAATATCTAACCGCAAAAGAGTACTTAACATTTTTATCAAAATTTAAAATAAAAGCTCAAGAATCTAGCGAACACAGTATTGAGAGTTTGTTGAGTTGGTTCGAGTTAGACCCAAATAAACCCATAAGAAAATACTCAAAAGGAATGAGAAGAAGATTAGTTCTGTCACAAGCCTTCTTGGGAAAACCGGACTTAATTATTCTAGATGAACCGTTGAATGGGCTTGATCCAATTATGATTCAGAAACTTAGAGAGAGAGTTGTAGAATCAAGAAGATCAGGTGCCAGTATTCTCTATAGCTCCCATATTTTGTCTGAACTAGAAAACAGCTGTACCGATGTAGTCATGATGCACAAAGGAAAAGTTGTAATGAAGGGCACGATACCTGCTCTGGTCGAGACTTACGGAAGTGTTGAAAAGGCCTTTGCCGCCAATGTGGGAGGGAACTGATCGTGATTAATCTGATAATAGGGAATTGCCGATACATTTTTAGATCTCGCATGATCTTTTTGATTTTGATCTTTTCGACATTGGTTCATGTAGCGGGGTTAAAGTTTGTTAGTCATTTAACGGTCTCCATTCAGGGAGTGATTTCAGTACTGGGACCCAAGCAAGAAATGTATGCAGCTCTGTTTTTACAATTGTTTACTGGGCTTAGCATCGCAACTGTTTACGGAATTTGGATGGCTCCTTATGCTCACCGAGGAGAACGGAGCATTTTGACTCATATGATTCCCATTTCAAAGTATCACTTTCCTCTTTGCTATTTATTTTGTTGTGCTCTACTTCTAGCCATCAATATTTTTGTGATGGTGGTTTCCTACGTATTCGTTTTTGGTCTAACTACCCTGAGTAGTCCAGAATTTTCTTTGACGATTCTTGCTAAGACTTTTGTCTTTGAGCTTATATCATTCGAAGTGGTCATGCTGGGTTTGGCGGTTAGCTCCTTAAGTTTTGGCCAAGTAGCAACTTTCTTTATTGGGGGCTGCTTTCTTTTTGTTTTGCAGATCTTAGGTGCCATTGCTCGATTGTTTTCGGAAAATACGGAATTAACAAAGGTATCCTCTAAAGGCTGGTTGGTTTGGACTTATGAAAAACTACCGCCCGTTGGCGATTTCATTTTCGATTTGAAGACATTGATATCAGAGGGGAAGTTCAATTTTGAACATGTTATTTTGTGGACCGTATGGATGCTGTTCTTTGTTGCGGTTTTTAGATGGAAGATTAGGTATCCCATTCAACAGAGAAGTACTGAGGCTTAGAAAACGATATGAAACATCGAAAATTGATTTTAAGTCTGGCATTAAGGGTTAAGTTTTTCCGGAATGGCTTTGATCGAAAAATTTGTAAAATCCTGAACGGTCGCGCTCCATTTAAGGCCGTATTCGCCCGGTGAGGTTTGATAGCTGCTGAGAAAGGTAACAAAAGTTTTTGCTTCGGGATTTTCTAAGATCCGTTGAGATAGCTGTAGTCTTAAAGCAATAGTCATTGCACTTTGTTCAAATGATTTTTCAACTTTGAACTCTCCGTTAACGGATCCTTTGAAATCTGCGCTTGAGTCCTCACCAAATTTAAATTGTGATATCTCTAGTAAACCATTCTTCATTTTCAGTAGTCCCTTGAGTTTGCCTATTTTCATGGCAGGGATAATAAAACTAAATGCCGCCATAGATGGGTCTGGCGGACTGATATTTTGCTGATTGAGAAACATGTTTTCAACGTCAATTTTGAAATAACCGGCTGATTGAGAAACATCTGTCTCATTAAGTAAGATATCTGAGTTAATATTTAGTGTTCCTTTTAGCGGGGGCGCGCTTTTTGAACCAATTTGTTCAAGGTTAATCTTTTTTCCTTCCAAGTAAAAAGAAATCGAGCTGCCGCCCTTCCCTATTTTTGTGTAAATATCGCCACCATTTTTTAGGTCGGATATTTTTAGGGAAACTCCGGGTAATGGGGGGAAAAATCCTGTGATGGCGGTGCGGAGAGTTACCCTTTCACTCCAGAGATCAATCTCCTGATCTCCAATCGGAATAGTCACATTAACATTCTTCATTCCAATTCCCGGCAATCCGAGAGAAGAGAAATAAATAGAGTCGGAACGAAGAAGAACTCCGCTTTCCTTATAAACCTGCTCAAATATATAGCCTTTGAGATTATCGATGGGGAAAAAGACGAATAGCATGACGATAAAAAACAGGGCTAGCCCTAAAATTTTAAGCCCAATTTGCTTTTTCATGGTTAGCCCTCGTCGTTTTCAAAAAGATGAGCCATGATTGAGATATCTACATTAAGGTAGCCGCGGAGTTTGTCGTCATTGGTTATCTTAATCGAGGAAACAATCAGGTTGTAGTTCCCATATTCAATTGTTTTTAGATAATTGATAGCTTGTGACAAATTAACCTTTTGCAGTGAAACCGCACTTTCTTTGATTCGAACTTCTTTCTTTTTAGGGTCCCCTCCCACTCCTGCCTCACCTCGTTCTTCGATTTGAATCATTCTGGGAGAGATGCCATTAACTCCAGCGGCCTGTAAAAGCACTTGCCTAAGCTGTCCTGGTGCTGCCAATGGTGCGTTTCGCATAAGAAGTGTTAACTCTTCGCTCCGATCTCTGCGATGTTTTTGATACTCTAGGATCATGTTGTTCATCGAATAAATGTTTCGCGTAGCAGAGGATAGAGACCACAGAGAAAAGTAGGAGCTTACTAAGTAGATTAAAACCAAGGCAATGACGGATCCGAACGAATATAAAACGACCTGTTTTTGTTTTTTTGGGGGAAGGCTAGCAAAACGATCGTAGACCATGCCAACATATTTATTTTTGTACAGGATAGCTAATGAAGGTGCCTTCTCGCTTATCCAGGTTTTAATTTTACTTGTGTCTTCCATGTACTATCTCCCTGTAACTTTACCTTTAAAACTGAATCTTTGTCCTTCTTGGGTCACGCCGATGTCCATAAGCGCGGGTAATTTTTTTAATGCGTCTGTGACCAAATTAAGCTCTCCCTGGTAGAGGACTCCCTCCATTATTAAATTTCGATCATTTATTTCGAGCTTGTTGATATCGACTTTTACCGTTTCGGGAAAACATCTGGTGATGTTTTTTAAAAGCGAAACTATTGATTCTCTGGACTTTGAAACCATTTTGAGTTTCTGTTCCATTTCTTTGTTCTTTTGATCGATGTAATCTTTCAATTTTTCAGGGTTTGAGAGTAAAGTGTTTTTTAAAGATTTCGGAGCGTTTTTAAACGTATCCTGAAAAACTTTCTTTAACTCTTCATTGGCTTTTAAACTTTCTTGTTCTGCAAAATAGGAGCTGGCCGTGACGTGAATTAAAAGGATAAAAACCAGTGTGGCACCGTATTGAGCGAGCTTAATAATATTTGCGTTTTTGAGAAGCTCAGAGATCTCGTCAAGGGAGGTGTATTTCCCGAAAGTGTTTCTTCGAAAGTTAAAGAGGAGTGGGGATTTTCTGGAAAAAACATTCCCCCTACCCCAAACCTCAGCAAATTTAGAGAGTTCAACATTTGAGCGTAATTCTTCTTTAATCGGAAAATGGTCTGAGGGATTAAAGACGGAACATGGAATTTGGCCTAAACGGGAGGATAGAAGGTCGGGCAATCCCTTCATGAGGGAGGTTCCACCCACTAAATGAATAGAAGCGATAGAATTCTTGGTTTGATTTCGGTAAGCGATCAGGCTGTGGTTTACCTCAGTTATGAGGAGATTGATCGCCTGCTGGGCTGAATCGGTCATTTCATCGACGGCAGAACCCCCTAGGAGTTTGCTTAAATCCAGTCTCTGTTGCTCTTGCTCAGCATGTTCAAGAGGCAGTCCTGTATTGAGTGAGATGTTTTGGGTGATAGCAAAGCCACCCCAACTAAAGCTTCTGAAAGCTTCGATTCTTCCTTCGTTGATGACAGATAGGGTTGTTTTATTGTGGCCGATGTCAAGAAGTAGTTTCGGGCCGACTTGAGTTGTTTCGGCCTGTGCGCTTGCTGCGCAGAACAGATTGATAGAGCCCATTCCATCGAAAGTTAACCAATCGGGATCGAGACCTAGAGATTTTAGAAAATCTAAATAGCTGGAAATAAATCGGATGGGTGCGATTGCGGCGAAAACAAGGCTAGAATCTTTCATTGGATAAATTGCGTGCTCGATGAGGGTATCGTCAATTTTGAAAGGTAGAGAATCTTCGAGCTCGAACCGATACATCTGCTCCACTTTTTTTCTTTGCTTGACCGGGATGTTAAGAAACCGCATTGAAATACTAGGTGAAGGTAAAGAAATTACAATTTTCTCAGGATGGCTCGGCAGTTTAGCTAGGATTTCCTCTATCCCTTCTTTGTAAAGGGCAGTTGAATTTGTAATTTTTAGAGGAAGTTTGACTTCGTGAAAGTCTAGAACATCAAACCGCCGAAACCTGGATTCGATCTCGACTGCTTTTATACTTCTTCCTCCTAATTCGATGGCTAAGATTCGCATAGTGTTTCCTTTTAGGTTTCCATCCAATAAAGTATTTTAAGGGCATTGGGTTCAGTAGGCTTATTGGCCGCAGCCGGAAATATAGTGCCCTGGTTGTTGAGTCGACATCCAAACTTTCCGTTCTCTTGAACCCATTGCCCAACTAAATTATTCTGGCAATCTTGTTCAGTCGTGGGGCGGGCAAAACAGGCAACCGCTGCAAAGTACCAGAAAAACTCAGGATCCTTTTCACAGTCTTGGGGGTTTGTTGCTGTTGATTTCTTTGCTGACCCGCTTGAGGTAGTTAACGCGACTGCTACGCGAATTTTTTTCTGTATATTAATTTTACTCTTCGGAATGCTACCGATGGATTCAACAATAAAGCTTAAGCTATTTACAGTGAATGGATAGTCCTTTTTATCTCTATAAACATCTGAGAAGCCGCTTCGACCTAAAGTTTTTGTGACATAAGTGACAAAGGCATCTTCGCTTGCCCAGTTCCCTAGACGGTTTTTCTCTTCTTGGATTTTGGTGAGATCGTCCTCAGAAAATTCGGGATATAGGGCTTTTAAAACATCCTTAGATGCATCATTTAAGTTGATTTTACCATCGTAAGAATAGACTGTGACTTGAGGTTTCAATTTTCGATAAAGATTTTCTTCAACTGATCGAACCAACTTTAACTCCTCAAGAGTAAAAAATCTGCCTCTTTTCGCTTTGTATGGGGGTTGTTGCTGTTCATAGAAGGAGTCTTTGTTTGAGGAACCAAAGGATACTCCGTTTGGATTTACCCAGTCCATAATGTCAAAAACAACTTCTTCGGCCCGAATGTTACCAAACTCATCAACCGGATTGTCCGACTTTTTTATGATTTCCGTAATTGAATTATACAAAAGTCGAGCTACATGCTCAAAAAGAGAGTTTGCCGGGTTGCTGCTAGCGAAATTGATCGTCAGATTTTCTGAAGTTCGTTTTTCTTTCGGTACTATAAGGAAGTTTAAGTTTATCTTGGCCGATTCGTTGCTGATTGTGTGTGAAAATTGACCAGCGCTGATCTTAGTCTCTTCTATGACTTTCTCGGCCGCATCTTTATCACTTTTGGTAAGCTTGTCTAAAGTAGACTTGGCGGGAGGAAAAGGAGGTAAAGGTAAATTCCAGATCGAGGCCAAAAATGGTTTTGCTGCTTCTAGGTTTTTATCTTTGTTGGCTCTTGAAAAGAGAGCTAGCCTTAGTAATCCGAAACGCGCACCTGATTTCCCCAAATAGTGAGCTTGAAGTTGATTCAAATCACTGTAAGCCAGTTTTCTCTCAATCGCTACACTGTATTGGAATTCTATTGTCAACAGGCTCATGATTAAGATTGAAACTAAAACCGTTAGTAGGGCTACCCCTTTGTTGTTTGTGGCTCGAGACGTTTTTGTTGTGTTTAAGGTAATCAAAATGTCACCAAAAGCGGTTCATTGTTAGGAAATGAAACTTTAAATTGTGTTTCGACTGTGAGTGGTTTGTTTTTCCCTCCAGCGATCTCAAGTTTAATTTTGATGCTACTCGGAAATCGATCTCGAAATGCGCCACCATCCGAATTCCAGACGTCTTGCCATTTCTGTGTCTTGGTGTCGAAGTATTGAAATTCCAAGGAGAGCACATTTTCAAGGAGTGTGTAAATTTCGCCACCTTCATAAAGGTTGTCATCGATCCGTGAGGCTTCTCTTTTCATCAGTGTACTATAGTTGCTTTTTCGATTTGACTGTAGAAAGTAGGAAATCTCAGTTTGTTCGCTTTCTCGTTTTCCTGCAAAGTAATTTCTATGCGAAAGAGAAGTGAAGATGAGCTCAGCCTTGCGGCCATCGAAAAGAGTGTGTGCTACGTTGGCGTTGTTGGTTAGTGCCTGTTGGGTATCTTCTCCAAGATCGGGTCGAAGGACATGAAAAGCCTGATGGATGTCCGATTCCATCGCGATAAGCGCAGCCCTTGAATTGGAGTAGAGGTCAACATCTTTGAAGGCAGTGTCTTTTGTGTTTCGGATGAGAGTTATCTGCTTAATGGTTGTTAATGCAATAATACTAAAGAGGGCCATTGAAAGCAGCACTTCCAACAGAGTAAACCCAGTTTTTAGTTTTAACCGTATAGTCATTTTTAGTTTGTAGTCGGTCCTAGGGCCGGAAGGGTTAGGGGTTGATCATACCTAGCTACATGGGTGGTAACATCGACTGTCCTCTTGGTCTTTTTTCCTTGAAGCCAGTGAACTTCAGCATGAATTTCTCTCATTGATTTGCTGATATAATCACCCGCGATATTTAAAACCATCTTTTGGAGCTGATTTTCTTGAGTGCTTTTTTCGTTTTCGGAATCCCCTTTGGTGCCGGTAAGGGCCGCTGCGCTCTGTGAGAGTTTAAAATCGATTTGATGGCAGTTGGTGATCCAAGTGAAGCGCTCATAGGGGGCGTCGAACTTACCCTCTTTCTTTTTGTCGCAAGCCTTTTCAAAACCTTCGGATTCAACTTTGCTCTCCAGTTCGGTAATGGTTTTTTTTAGAAGCCAGGTGGCGACAGTTACATCTTTGAGATCTTGAGTTGCTCTGACGGAGCCTCGGGTTAAATCGACCGCAATAATAGCGGCAATAACAAAAAGAGTAATAGCTAAAAGCACTTCAATAAAGGTAAAACCGTCTTGGTTTTTTAAAGTTGAATGGCACATATTAAAAGCTGTCGATTTTTTGTTTAAAAAACTCTACTTTCCCAGAAGTGGGATGAATGAATAACGAATACCCACCTTCTTTGGCTGACTGGGAATTTAAATACACAATGGCTTTTTCATTTAGGCCATTGGGAAAAAAATAAATATAAGTAATTCCCTCTGTAATTTTACCTTCCTTTTCTTTTAAGAGACCGTTGAATACGACACCGGGCGGAAGATTTTTGGGTTCCTTGTTGTATTTGTCCACTACTTTAAAATCGCTTGCAGCCGCGTTAACGGCATCTGGATTTTTTGGATCTCGCTTAACACTTAAAAGTGCCAATTCGCTAAGAGGCTCCGCTCCGTCCCGGCTTTCTACAGAGTAGGTATTTTTATCTAGATCTAGACTTAAACGGTAAATGGAATTTAACAAAATTGCATCGGTGCGAACCCCCCTAATGAGAGCAGTAAGTTTCCGGGCAGAAGTGTTAATATTCTGCCCGGTAATTCGTGAGACCACCGGCATTCCAAAGGATAGAACCAGGACAATAATAGCCAGAACCAAGAGTATTTCGATTAGGGTAAATCCCTTTTTGTTGTGCGAAACACTCAATGCAAAACCTAGGGCGAACTTATTCCGACTTGATATCGTCCGAGGTGTCTGGCTTTTGATCCGGTCCATCGGAAGTGATGGAATAGTTTTGTCCGTCATCGCAAGCATAATGATAAGTTCCCCCAAATGGGTCTTTCGGAACCGATTTTTTACCTAAGTAACCCCCATCAGGATAGTTTTCAGGGATTTTTCCAACTGAGGGTTTGCTGATAAGTGCTTCTAGGCCCTGTCCTGTTTCTGGATAGTTGTTGTGAGCCAAATAATAGGCATCCAAGGCCTGCTTAAAACTAGCAATTTGGACTTTAGTAGCATCAACTTTTGCTCTTTTGAACTGGTCAATCAATTTAACCCCGGCAAAACTTCCCAGCATGACCACGAGGGCTAACACGATCATGATTTCAACGAGCGTGAATCCTTTGTTGTTTTTGTTTTTTTTCTTAGTTCTCATAGCTAACGATGCTCCTTCTTTCTGATGCTCTAGCCCGGTGAGGCTGCTAGATTGTTTAATTCGAGTAATGGCATAAAAATGGAGAGTGCTACTAAGGCAATTACTCCACCCATCACGGCAATCATAAGCGGCTCTAGTAGTCTTGTCATCGATTGTATTGCCGTATCGACTTGGGAATCATAAGCATCCGAAACTACATTGAGCATTTCCTCAAGCTCCCCGGTTCTTTCACCCACGGCAATCATGTGGGTTAGAATAGGGGGAAACTCACCACTAGCTTTCAAGGGGCCCGCAATGGAATGTCCCTCGCTAATACTGTCTCTTGATTGAATGAGTGCTTTTCGGATGACAGCGTTATCTACAACCTCCTTAACGACATCGATGGCATCTAAAAGTTGTACCCCGCTGCCTAACATTGTACTTAAAGTTCGAGCAAAACGAGAGACGGCAATCATTCGGACCAGCTTTCCTACGCCAGGGAGTTTTAATGCGATAGCATCCCATTTGGCTCGTCCGGCTTTTGTTCCTATCCACCACTTAAAAAGAAAGAAGCTACCGAGCAAAAGAGCTATGAGAAAAAACCATTGATTAGAAATGAAATTGCTGATCGCCAACATGATCTGGGTTAACTGAGGTAAAGCCATATTTGACCCGGCAAAGACTTCGGTAATTTTGGGGACGGCAAAAGCGAAAAGAAATATCGTGATAGCAGTTCCTGCTATCATCATGAAAATCGGGTAAGTCAAAGCTCCTATGATTTTTTGTCGCATTTGTTGATTGGCTTCGGCAAAATTGGCCAAACGAACAAGAACCAGGTCCAAATTACCACTGGCTTCACCTACTTGGATCATCGCAATAAAAATGGGGGAGAAGACCTTGGGGAACACCTTACAGCTGTCAGCAAGCGATTTTCCTTCATTTACAGTAGCCTTAACTTGGGACATGACGGACTTTAATTTGGGATCATCGGTTTGTTCTACAACTGCATCTAAGGCTTCATCCAATGGAATGCGAGCCTTAATCATCGTGGCAAGTTGGCGGATCATTAAAGTCAGATTTTTTGAATTTACGGTGCCACCAAAGCTGAATCCTGACTTGGATTGGCTCTTTATTTCCCCAGTTCTCTCTTTGATTTCAGAGATAAAGATCCCCTTCTGCTTTAGTTTTTGCCGCGCCGATTTGGTGGAATCGGCATCGACCGTTCCCTTAGTGGGCTTGCCCGCAGAAGAAACTCCTTTATATTCGAAAATAGCCATATTGAATTACTCTTGAGTGACAGCAACTAGTTCAACCGCCGTAGTAATCCCTTCGAGAACCTTGTTAACCCCGTTTTGTCTCAAAGTTATCATCCCCTTTTGTTGAGCAGCTTTTTTTAAAACCGCTGAATCGGTTCTTTGCATGATGAGAGATTTAAGTTCGTCATCTAGAACCATCAATTCATGGACCACCATTCGTCCTTTATAACCGGTGCCCCCGCATTCGTGGCATCCTGGGGAACGAACAATTTTTTTGCCACCGAATACATTTTTGTCGAGTCCTAAGTTGTCGAGTTCAATTTCGGTTGGGGTGTAAAGTTCAGAACATTTGGTGCAGGCCTTTCTCATGAGTCGTTGTGCAAGAACTGCCAAGAGGGAAGATGAAACTAGGAAGGGCTCTACTCCCATGTCAACAAGACGAGTGACAGCCCCGGGGGCGTCATTAGTATGAATGGTCGCAAAGACCAAGTGGCCGGTTAGAGAGGCTTGAATAGCGATTTCGGCAGTTTCCTTATCCCGAATCTCCCCGACCATGATGACATCCGGATCCTGTCGAAGAATAGCCCTAAGGCCCGATGCGAAGGTGAGGCCAATTTTGGGATTGGCTTGTATTTGCCCAATACCTTTGAGGTCGTATTCAATGGGGTCTTCAACAGTGATAATGTTTCTATCGATGGAATTAATTCTAGAAATTGCAGCGTAGAGAGTCGTTGTTTTACCCGACCCGGTTGGACCTGTGACTAGGATTATGCCATGTTGCTTGTGAATGAGCTGGTTAATTTGCTTGATTGAATCGGTATCAAATCCCAAGTCAGGGAGATCGAGTCGGACACTACTTTTGTCAAGCACCCTGAGAACTAGGCGCTCTCCATGGGCCGTAGGAATCACCGAAAGACGTAAGTCGACATCTTTTCCTGCAATTTTGATCTTGATTCTACCGTCCTGTGGTAATCTTTTTTCAGCGATGTCGAGTTCTCCCATAAGTTTTATTCGCGAGGATATCCCGGCATGGAGTCCCTTCGGAGGGCGGGCGACATCGTAAAGAACACCATCGATCCGAAGTCTTACGACCATTTCCTTTTCGTAGGGCTCAATGTGAATGTCGGACGCCTTATCTTTGATGGCTCGAAACATTAGATTGTTGACGAACTTAATGATGGGGGCGTCATTTTCTGAAGCTTCCAGAAGATCAACGGGTTCTTCGAGATCGTATTGGAATTCCTCTGCCTCAGGTTGATCCATATCCGGCATAATGTCTTGTCGAATTCGTTCATAGATTCTATTGATAGCATCGAGAATAATACGGCTTTCACAAAGTACTGGTTTGACATCTTTTTGATAAATAACCTTAAGATCATCAATGCATTGCAAATTAAATGGATCGCTGATGGCAACAGTGACAGTCAAATCATCGACTGCAATAGGAATAATTTCGAATTGTCGGGCGTACATGATGGGGAGGTCTTTTACCCAATCGAGATTAATTGCGTTGAGTTCAATATCTTTAATGGTAGGAATACCTAGCTGAAGACTCAAGGCAATTAAGATTTCCTGTGGCTGAAGAAACTTCTTTTGAACAAGAATTTCCCCAATCTTTCCGCCTTTATCTTTTTGAATCTCTAATGCCTCTTTAAGTTGGTTTTCTGTGAGCGAGGTTTGAGTCAAAAGGATTTGACCAATTTTGGTTTCTTGTCGAAGAGCTTGCTTCGCTGCTTGTGAAACATTGTTTGGCACTGTTTTATCCTTTTATCATAAAAACTGTTTCTTTAAATACTATGTCTAAAGATCTCCCGAATCTAAAGTTTTTGAATCCGAGGGTAAATTGAGATCTGGTTCCAAAATGGGATCTGGAGATTTACCTGTATCGATGTCTTCTCGAAGTCGAATAGGTGGTTCTTTAGATGGCGCGGCCTTCGATGATTTTAGTGGAGGTTCTTCTGGTGAGAGAGGGGACTGAATTAGACTCTCTCTTGGTTTGCTGGCCTCTTTGGGAGAGCTGAGTTGATTTGAAGAGGGGGGGGCTTCGGGATCGTCATCCTCATTGTTTCGATAATCAAAGATCTTTTGTTCGGCTCCCCGTTGGTTTTGTTCTTCGAGTTTCTGCTTAAGCTCTTTAACTTCTTTTTCATTGGGATCATCTGAACCATAAAAACGGCCTACAAATTCTTCACGGCTGTCAAAGCTTTTTTGAATTTGATTTGAGGCTTCTAAACTTGTAGCGATGATTTTTGGGTGCATTAGAATGATGGTATTAGTTTTAAGGTTCTTATAAGTTTTGGACTTAAATAACCAACCGAGCACGGGGATGTCTCCTAAGAGAGGAACTTTAGCGACATTCTCTTCAATTTTGTCAGACATGAGTCCGCCCATCATAATGAAATCTTGATCTCGAACAACTACAGAAGTGTTTGTAACCCTAGAAGTTGTAGCTACTTGAAAGTTTGCAAGAGCGGATGGGACCGAGGAATTTGGTTTAAATGTATCTACCTTTTGTTCGATTTCTAGACGAATATTTTTGCTTGCAGCATTAATGTGGGGCGTGAGTTTAATAGTGATCCCAGTTTTTAATCTTTCAATTGAACCGGTGGCCCCTCCGACTTGAGCGACGGCCGCAACAAGAGATGTTTGAACCGGAGTTTCGTCTAACACTTGAAACTCAGCTTTTTCGTTATCAAGAGCGATAATTTGGGGTGTTGAGAGCAGGGACGATTTCGTTGATTTTGTGAGGAGATTGATGAGCCCCATGAAATTACTTAGAGTAACCGAGCTTCCGCTGCCCCCAGCAGTTCCTGGAACTGTGAAGTTGAATGAGGAACCTGCTGCAATAGGTATGGTTGCCCCTTCTTGAGGTATTCCTCCGGTGATAGCGGAAAGTAAAGAGCTTGAATCTCCAATGAACCCCCCCGCAAATCCGCGTCCGGGAGAGGCGGCTGCGAGGTTGGTCCCAATTTTGGTAAAGTCGTCAATGGCGACTTCAATAATTGCAGTTTCAACAAAGACTTGAAGGCGAGGGATATCTAGTTTTCTAATTACTTTCTTGAGCGTTTGATAATCGACAGAATTTGCAGTTATGACAAGAGAGTTGGTGGCGGCATCGGAAGTGACTTTGACTCCCCCTTCGAGTTCTGCCGAAACGGGACCAGAGCTGACCGGTGTCGGTGCTCCGCCCGGAGCACCGGGCGCAGATGAGCTTCGTCGGCTACCGCCTTTCGCTCCTCCACCTGCGAGTGAAGAGAGTGTCGAAGCTAAGTCTTCAGCTTTAGAGTATTCGCAGTAATAAACATGAATTCTTCCGTTGTCGGATGTTTTAACATCGAGTTTTCCTACGAGCTGTTTGAGTTGTTCGAAACCGGCAAGATTCGCGAGGACTACTAGACTGTTAGTTTGTTCATCCGGAATGATTTTCGAAATAACTCCGCCACCCCGAGTTTTTTCAAGAGCACTTTTCCTAAAAGATCTTGGTTGTCCTGGAGATCCTTTTCCTTCGCTGTATATTTCACCGAGCATATCAGCAATGGATTTGGCGGCGCCGTTTTTAATTCTTAAGACGTGGAGAGTCGTCTCGTAGTTTTTAACGTCGAGAGTCTCGAGGATCTCTTTGATTCGCTGTATGTTCGATCCAGTATCGGTAATAATAATGGAATTGGTGGGTTCGTAGGCAAATAGTTTGCCTTGACGAGTGGTGAGATCGCGAAACTCCCTTTGAACTTCATCGGCATTAATGAACTTTAATTGGAAAATTCTTGTGATGAATTGATCGTCTTTGGGGGCATAATCTCCTGCATAGGTTTTAACAGGAGCCCGCCTTGCTTCTGCAGAATCGATAATCCGTATGTATTTACCCGACTGAACAGTAGTCAGTCCATTGGCATCCAGAGCAGAGAGAAACGCTTGATAAGCCTCTTGGAGAGAAACTGCTGACGGTCCCATGATCGTGATACGTCCTCTGACTTTTTGATCGATGATAAAGTTTTTTCCAGTCCACTTTGAAATTAGAGTGACAACATCTTTGATCTCTTTATCTGGAAGGTCGAAGTTTTTAACTTCAAGAGATTTTATAGAGGGGTCTAGTTCCAAGTAGTCGGCTAGTTTAGGCGGGGCTTTTTTCTTGCCCGCTGCAGCTGAAGAAGGCTTTGTGGGTGAACCTTGGGGAAGAGAAGTTGAGCCGTAATTGTTTGAGAAAGAAGAAGGAGGAGAGGGTTGATTCGGGGTTGAAGGTTGAGTGATTCGAGAAGGTGGTTGAGAGGGGTTGGGTGGCGGCTGCTGGGGTTGGGCGACCGGGGGCTGGAATCCAAAATTACTTCCCGGGTCTAAAAAATCATCGTCTTCTTGAAACTCGGATCCTGGAGGGGGGGGGAGTGTCCCTGGAATTTCTCCAAAGGGGTTTTCGTTAGGTTCCGACCAGCTCTTAACTGAGAGACCAAGAGTTAAGCTAGCTAGGATTAGTAGAATGATGCTTTGGTGTTTCATAGCGACCTCATTTGACTTCGTAAGAGAAGGGTATTTCTTGGCCCCCTCGAAGTACTTTTAAATCGATTCGTCTTGCATTTCTTAAAACCTGAAATGCCTCGACCCCTTTTCCTAAATTATCGAAAATGACATCATTGGCAGAGAGCAAAACATCGCCTTGAGCCAGTCCAAGCGAGGCGAAAGGGGAGTCGGGTTCGATACTTTGAATGAGAAAACCTTTCATTTTATTGTCCATTGTGTAGGGGACTGCCTTTGCCGTTTGAAGGACGTTATTAATGTCTTTTAATTGTTGTTCCAGATAATTTTGTTTTACTGCATAGCTAGATTCCCCAAGGCGATTAATGCCCTCTGCGAGGCGACCTTCTCTAAAAGGTAGGAGCCCGTTTTGATCTTCGGGAATTTCGATATATTCTAAATCTTGGGTTTGTTTCACTTGGAAACAAAAGCGCTTTCGATCTACCTTTAGAGCTTGAAGCCGGCCATCGTTAAAAAGTTCATCTTTCTTAACAGCGACTTTTGCTGGTTTACCTTCTTCTTCGACTAAGGCTACGGAAAGATCGTCATTGGTCATCACGATAGTGCCTAGGAGTTTTATCCGTTGGCTAGATAGTTTGGCTTGAGAGAAACAGTCCATGAGTCCTTGGTCGAAGGGCTCGGGTATTTTGTTTTCAACATTGAAGATATTTCTGTTTTCGATGGCACTAAAATCTTCGATGGGTGCAGTGGGTCTTTGAACTCTAAGTTTCTTGGGAGGAATAGGCGTGTAGGTTGGGCGAATGAAATAGGTACCAATAATTCGTGAAGCAATAGCGCTTGCCAAACAGATGGCTAGAACTGTTAGCCCGAGTCTAAACAAAAGAGAGTGTTCTTGCACTGAGTCGAGAGCGATCTTTTTTGGGAGCTTCTGTTTAATTGGGCCAAAAAGTTTTTTGGCCGAGAGTGGTCTCTTTAGCCGACTGCCATCGGGTCCGCGTTTTTTGAAAAATGTTTTAAAAAAGTTTTTCATCGTGCCTAACAATTAAATTCTGACACACCATGACTGTTGAAACGGAATAATCCGTTCATTGAGACTGCAAGCTTAAGACCAGGTTTGTAGGATCAAAAAGTACAATTAAATCAAGGCAAGCAGGAGGTGTAACGCGGCAGATTAAAGACCTTTTGTCAATTTAGAGCAAAACTTACCTCGAAATAATGACAAACTGACAATGGAATCTTGTAATGACGAAAATCTGTTCTCTAGGTAATCTTACTTTCGATGGAATCAAAGCTATTTGAACAGGGTTGTAGATATTTTGATGAAGAAGATTACTTTGAAGCCCATGAGGTTTGGGAGGAAATTTGGATCGACGCTTTTGGTCCGAGACGATATTTCTTGCAGGGACTCATTCAGGCCTCTGTAGCGTTGCATCATGCTAGGAATCAGAATTGGGCCGGTACCCGAAAACTTTCAGCCAGTGCTTTAGATTATCTTGAACGAGGAAGAACGGAAGCTCTTGAGATTGATATTGATATGATGAAAGATCGTATCATTGAGTTTGAGATAGCATTGCAAAAAGTTCTTAAGGGTGAAGAAGTCCCACTGCCTTTTTACAAGTTGCCTAGGAAGTGATTTTGAGAAACGACCACAACCATTCTGAGCATGTTGAAGAAAGCCATCCCCATCAATACACTCCTCACAAGATGGCGTATCGTTCCTTGAAGGGTGTTCTGATTCTTTCGGCGCTTTACATGTTTGCTGAGATTATTGGAGGGATGATAAGCGGGTCACTAGCTCTTTTGGCAGATGCCGGTCACATGGCCATTGATACTGCTGCGATTGCTCTTTCGTTGTTTGCTGCTTGGATTGCAAAAAAGCCGGCGAATGAAGGAAAAACTTATGGTTATTATCGTGCTGAGATCTTAGCCGCCTTAGTAAATGGGGCAACCCTTTTCGCTATTTCCATTTGGATCTGCTATGAGGCGTGGGAGCGATTTCATTCCCTTCAACCAATCCGAGGGGAGTTAATGACTGGAGTTGCGGCTGGGGGTTTATTTGTTAATTTGATAGGTCTATTTTTAGTTCATAAACATGGCGAGCATAATCTGAACACACGAGGCGTGTGGCTTCATTTGTTGACCGACACACTAGGATCGGTTTCGGCGATTTTAGCGGGTTTGATGGTTTGGAAGCTAGGTTGGGGGTGGGCCGATCCTCTCATTTCTGTCGTTATTTCCCTATTCATCTTTTTTGGAGCTTGGAGGTTAGTTCGAGAGTGTGTGGATGTTCTTCTTGAGGCCGTTCCTAAAGGTATCGATATCTCCGAGATAAAGCGGACTATCGAAACTATTTCAGGAGTGAGAGAAGCCCACGATCTCCACGTCTGGACAATGACTAGCGGAGTTGTCCTTTTAACGGTTCATGTTGCTCTTAAGGAAATGAAGGATCCAGGACAGATTTTAAAAACCGTTACTAAACTTTTGGTAGAGAAATTTCATATTCATCATGTCACCATTCAAATAGAGCCAATGGATTATGAAGCTCCTGTCGAGTGTTGTAACCTACCGAAATAACAAGAAAAAAATAGGTCATTTGTGGATGGGTCCTGTTGGGTTGATCTAAGAGTTAAATTCGGATAAGAAATGTTCTACATGTTGGGCATCACAAAAATTGTAGCGGCGCTTGTAATCTTAAGTAATGTCGTAATTGCAGACTCTTCTAACCCTCAAAATGCAGCCGATAAGGTCGTGTTAACCTGCAATCAATTGTCACAAGAAGACATTCTTCTTATTAAAGTGATTCAAAAAGACAGCCAGGACAGTATCGTCCTGACTCAAAAAGACGGAGAGGTTGAGTTTCTTACTAAGATTCCCACGGATATCAATAAGTTTGCATACCTTTTGCCGTATTGGAAAGGATCTGTGAGAAATCTGTTTAAAGAGGGCTCTCGCTGGATCATTTCGAGTTGTGGTGGAGTTAATTGCGTTGTGACACGAGTTAATTGTTTTTAGTCAGCTTGATTTTTACTGAACAATACCCAAAAAGGGATCGCGATAGACGTCGACTATATTGTCGAGTATCGGTTTGAACATTCTAAACAGCATTAGAGAAAATGGTTTTGAGAGACTCTAATTTCATTACAAAAGACACTGTTCTTTATGTCTCATTGGCTGAGCGCCCAGGAAATACGGGGACAATTTGGTTTAATAAGATGTTTACTCAAAAAAATATCAACGCGATCTACAAAGCTTTTCAAGTGGACAGAGGAGACTTCGACAAAGCCTTTGACGGAGTTAAATCGCTCAAAGTGGGGGGTGGGGCCATTTCGATGCCATTTAAAAAAAGGGCTTATGAAATGGTGGATGAAGTTCAAGGGGTGGCGAAAAAAATAGGAACCATTAATACCTTTAAGAGGGAACCCTCCGGGAAACTAACCGGCTTCAATACCGATTATAGGGCAGCTCTTAGCGCTATTCCTGAGAAAACAAACTCAGTGGCGTTGCTTGGAGCAGGCGGTGTTGCTGCTGCAGTGGCTCTCGCTGCTCAAGACCGAGGGGTGTCAAATTTAAGAGTTTTCTCACGAGAAAGAACAAGAAGCCTTATTCCAAATTCAGTTAATTATGAATGGATTTTTTGGGAAAGATTGAGTCAGGTTGAGGCTCCTGAAATAGTGATCAACTGCACTTCTTTGGGAATGGATACGTCATCCGAATTGAGTTTACCAGAATCGTGGTGGAGGCGAATGGAGCTTGCGATCGATTTAACCTTTCGACCTGAGGGAAACTTTTTTTACAGAATAGCTCGAGAAAGAAGCATCTCATTTATCGATGGGAAGCAAATGGCTAGGTGGCAAGCTTTAGAACAATTCAAAATCTATACGGGGATTGAAATTTTGGAAACAGAGGCCGGTTATTAACGAAAGCAGCAATTTTTTTTCGTTCGTCTTTA
>Ga0194122_10001372_pt1 | contig 29846 bp, 12 predicted proteins | sample TA2MahCa10mmetaG_FD_155487 | JGI IMG/M metagenome (GOLD analysis project Ga0194122, IMG submission 155487) | Freshwater microbial communities from Lake Tanganyika, Tanzania - TA2015021 Mahale Deep Cast 10m | ecosystem: Environmental > Aquatic > Freshwater > Lake | place: Tanzania: Lake... | reverse complement strand
ATGCAAATCTCTGACTTCCTGATCACTTCGTTTCAAAATGTTCGTTCTTCGAAGCGTACCGATCAACTGCACAAAGTTCTGCTCGATGAAGTTCTGAATTCGAATCCTGAGTGGGCAGAGTATACTTGGGAATATGAATATCAGTTGCCTGTTGATGGTTTCGGTGGCACCTTTGATGTAGACATTGCTGGTTTCAGTGAGGGTCAACTTAAAGTCGCAATCCTTGCCAAAGCTATCAATAGCAACGTCAACAAAAATATCAAGAACTATGCGAACACCACTATCGGTGAAGCAGCACGAATCATGTTTGCTCCTAATGCTAACATGGAGAAAGTTCTCTTTGTGAGTATACTTCCTCGTATTGCACCTCGGTTTAACAAAGGTGGAGATGTTGTCGGATTCGATGATGTTCTCTCTGCCAAGTCTCGCACTAAGGTTAATGAAGTTCTGCAGGTTCAGTATAATGGTGTGGTCGAATCTGTGGACCTATTCTTTGATATTAGTGATGTGAAGAACTTTACACATTCTGAGCAATTTGATCAGATCAATGTAGAGAATCTGGATGAACTTATGCTTGCTTGATTGATACTAAGTGTCACGAACGAACGTATGCCATTCGTGACACTTTTTGCAGATAGTGTGATTTTGGCAGTGTTTTTATGGTCGGTTTGTTATATTATGGCGGGCGATGCGTTTATAAAAATCCCAACCTCCCCTAACCTACAACGAACCCAAATCGACCTCTAAATATCAAACTCAAAAAAAATTTCCCAGTATAAAAAACGACTTCAAAAACCCTTTCATGTCAAAAAAATTCCGCAGAAAAAATTCATCGCAGTGGTCTTTTTGGAAAGTCGTGCTGGCTGGTTTGTGCATCCGATATCCGCGCCAAATTTTCTGGAATCCTCTGATACGATATCCAGTGTGTGTTTTTTTAGGTTGGGCAGCAGTTCGGTTGATCAACTTATTATTCACATAAATAGATGTAAAGTGAGATATCAAACATCTCATGACATATCAAATAAGAGCAAAAACAACAGGAGTTATATTCTGCGCTGATCTGAAAACGAAAGAGGAGGCAGAGAAAAATCTGTTGACAATTCAAGGACTGATAGCAATCAGTGGAATTAAAACTGATTACCTTGCAGAAGACTTTGAAATTGTGAATGCTTCATCATAGATTGACAAATCATTCTATTTACTGTAAACTTGAAATTGAACAAAGGAAATTACTTATGGCAAAAGGATTTGTAGTGAAAGCAAACTCCCCGCTTGCAGAAAAGGCACCCGAGTGGGACATTGCTGCGATTAAAGAAAGAATGAAAGGTAAGAGAATTGTATTCTGCTTACCTGGTCGTGGATGCTCCTATGTCTTTCTGAAAAATTTTGTACAGCTTTGTTTTGACATGGTTCAAAACGGAATGAGCATTCAAATTTCTCAGGATTACTCCTCGATGGTAAACTTTGCACGGTGTAAAGTTTTGGGTGCAAATGTTCTCCGTGGTCCAAGTCAAGTACCCTGGGATGGTAAACTTGAATATGATTATCAACTCTGGATCGATAATGACATTGTATTCAATACTGAAAAGTTTTGGCAACTTTGTGATCTTGCAGTTCCTGAAAATAATGACGAACGTGAGATTGCATGTGGTTGGTATGCAACCGAAGATGGACACACAACCTCTGTTGCTCATTGGTTAGAGGAAGAGGAGTTTCGTAAGAATGGTGGTGTGATGAATCATGAAACTGTGGACTCCATGAGTAAGCGTAAGAAACCTTTTACTGTGGACTACACTGGATTTGGTTGGGTCATGATCAAGAATGGTGTATTTGAACGTATGGAATATCCTTGGTTTGCTCCAAAGATGCAACAGTTTGAATCTGGTGCAGTTCAAGACATGTGTGGCGAGGACGTAAGTTTCTGTTTGGATGCAAAAGAACTAGGCATTGAGACCTGGTGCGACCCTCGCATTCGTGTCGGTCATGAAAAAACTCGTATCATTTAACACTTTATCCTATGAGAATTGTTTATAAAGGTAGAATTATTCATCGAGATCTGAGTCATGAACAATGTGCTGAAATTCTTGATGAACTATCTGAGCAAGTTTACAATAATGAAATAGATCCAATTGAAATTGAAGTAGAGGAAGACTAAATGGCACAAACAAAAAAGACACTTTCTGGATTAAAAAAACTTGAATCTCATCCTAAGAATACTCGACAGGGATCTGGAAAACATACAAAGTATTCTGCATCAAGTCGAAATAATGCGCGAAAGCCCTATCGAGGACAAGGTGGGTAATTTAGAGATCTTTCATGTAGTTGAGAGATCTTTTTTTATATGATTAAAAACCCCATATGCGCGTTCCTGAAAGATTAAATAGTTACACCAATGTAAAAAATACATGTCCTGTTTAGTTGTTAACTTACCATCTCAAGAAGTATGGGTTCGTAAGGAGTATCTTACGGATCATCAAAGTGGTTGGGGAGAATTTGTTAAAGGTGTCTGGGTATCTGCCAAATCAATGCCTGGTCGTGCTTTTTATTTTGAAACATATTTGCCAGAATATGCTGCAATGTATGATAAACTACCAATTAGTGCCTTTTTATCACGTCCCGAAACACCAAATCCCGATTTAGATCTTCCAAATTTACAATTTTGGAACTGTATGGACTATGGAGTCATTGCAGTTCAGAAACAATTTATTGGATCAATGGACTACGAGTGTTATACTCGTGACTTTGGACCTCAAAAAGGAACTTATATCTGCACATTAGACAATTATCATCAAGATCCTGATGTGATTGATTATGCAACAAGTGAAAATCCAGCAGAACATAAGTCACATAATCTTATTGAACTCCAAAACGGACAATTTGCACTATATCCTAACAATCGAATACGTATCTATGACAACAGTTTAACACCAAAAGAGCCAAAAACTCCTGATTTTAAGGTTTCAACACGTTATTATCAAGTTGAAAACAGTCATGAACGACTTGGAATGGGACATGAAGACGAATATTTTTGGAAAACAGCAAAAGAACGAGAGGAAAATTCAGTTGATAGTGATTTTTGATGATTTTATGCCTAAACTCGGGATGGCAACCCCGTAAAAAGTTCTAATTCACTCGAATTAGGAGCAACATGTCGAACTTACCCATTGATTCAGATCAAAATTACATGCATCAAATGTGGAAAACAACCTCAATAACCAATGATCACACAAAAAACACAAATTTAAGAGAAATTAGAGAGGTTGTTGGAGATTCAAACACTTCAACGAAGCATAATTTTGAAAAACAAAACGAAATTCACTCAAAAATTCGTAATGATGATGATTATGATGATTGGGAATATGGCACAGAACCACTTTATGGATAAAAAGGCAATTTTGATGTAATAAATATGATAGAAATATAGTGTTTTTCGATGCCAGTTGAGATTCAACAACGTACATCACTTGGATTTAAAGACCTTAGTATGTCTTTTCAAAAAAATCCATTAACAAATGACTTGATTGCACTTAATCATGCAAATGCGATTGCTCAATCAGTTAAAAATTTAGTTTTAACTGATCCTGGGGAGAGATTTTTTAATCCAGATCTTGGAACAGGTCTTTCAGAATCACTTTTTGAGAATGTTGATATTATTTCAGCATCTCAGGTTCAAGTTTATGTTGAAACCACTATTCAAAATTATGAGCCAAGAGTTAGATTGCAAGAGGTCATCATTGTTCCTGACTTTGATAATGGAATTTTTAATGCAACAGTAAAATATGAGATTGTTGGAATTGACGTACCACAACAAGCACTCGCATTTCCCTTAGTTAAAACCAGGTAGATAAATGCCACTAGTTAAGTTCAGCAACTTAGATTTTGATCAGGTTAAAGAGTCCATTAGAGACTACATCAAATCTAATTCAAATTTCACTGATTATGACTTTGAGGGATCAAATCTCTCAGTGATCATTGATGCGCTTGCCTATAATACTTATCTCTCCTCTTACAATGCAAACATGCTGAGTAATGAGGTTTTCATTGACTCCGCAACTCTAAGGGAAAATATTGTCTCATTAGCAAGAAATATAGGTTACACTCCTCGTTCAAGAAAAGCAGCAAGAGCAAATATCTCTTTTACAGTAAATGTTGGATCCTCAACTGCTTTAACCTTAACATTAAAAGCAGGAACAGTTGCAACTTCAAAAGAAAGATTTGGAAATTTATCATTTGCATTTACAATTCCATCAGATATTACGGTTCCTATTGTAAATGGAGTGGCAACTTTTAGCAATATTACAATTTATGAAGGAAATTATATCACTGAAAACTTTACATTTAATGTAAATATTCCAAATCAAAAGTTTGTTCTTGGAAATGCACACATTGATACATCAACGTTGGATGTAAGAGTTTATCCAACATCTCAGGAAACATCATTCAAACAATATAATCTTAAAACTGACCTTTTTAATGTAATTTCAGACTCACGAGTTTACTTCATCGAAGAAATTTCTGATCAAAGATATGAAATATTCTTTGGTGATGGAGTTTTTGGAAAAAAACTAGATAATGGAAATTATATTACGGTAAGTTATACCGTGACAAATGGAGAAAATGGTAATGGTATCTCGTCTTTTTCATTTGCAGGAAGAATATTTAATAATAATGGAACACTAGTTACCTCAGATATCTCTGTACTCACCACAAATACGATCTCCACCGGTGGTGAGGAAGTTGAATCAGTCGATTCAATTCGCAAATATGCTCCAAAAAGATATTCTGCTCAAAATAGAGCAGTGACTGCATCGGATTATGAAGCATTGGTTCCAAGAATTTATCCAGAAGCAGAATCAGTCACTGTTTTTGGTGGTGAAGAGTTAACACCTCCAAGATATGGTAGAGTGTATGTCTCAATCAAACCGGTGAATGGTCAATATCTTTCAGCGTTAATTAAAGATAATTTAGTGGATGAGATTCGTAAATATAAAATTGCAGGTGTGTTACCAGTAATTCTTGATGTTAAGTATGTTTATATTGAATTTAACTCAACAATTTTTTATGATCCATCTTTGGGATCAAATGCTGATGGACTAAAATCTGAGGTATCTGATTGTATTAGTAGATATGCAAATTCAACTGAGTTAAACAAATATGGGGCAAAATTTAAATATAGTAAATTTACAAAAGTGATTGATGAATGTACAGATGCGATCACTTCGAATATTACAAATATTTTTATTCGTAGAGACCTTGCACCAGTTTTGAATAATTTTGCAGAATATGAGATTTGTTTTGGTAATAGATTTCATGTGAATCCAAACGGTTTTAATTTAAAAAGTTCTGGATTTAAAGTGAGTGGCATTGCGGATACTGTTTATTTTTCTGATGCTCCTAATTCAGACTTGTTATCTGGTGATCTTTTCATGTTTAAAGTTGATAGCACCACATCAGCAGGAAGAATAATGAAAAATATTGGTAAAATTGATTATGTAAAAGGTGAGATTTTAATTGATCCAATTAAGATAACATCTACATCAAAATCAAATTCACAGGGACCAATTATTGAATTTGCCATAAAACCTTATTCTAACGATGTAATTGGAAAACAGGAGTTATATTTGCAACTAGATATTAATAACAGCATCATTAACATGCTTAAAGACGACATATCATCTGGATCTGATGTTTCAGGATCAAGATATGTGGCAGCAAATAGTTGTGCAGACACGGGAAGCCTAATCAGAAGTTAAAATAAATCATGATCAATAAAAGAGTTAAAATTAGCACGGTCTTAGAAAGTCAATTACCTTCATTTGTAAGAGATAACTATCCTCTTGCAGTTCAATTTTTAAAAACTTATTATAGATCGCAAGACTCTCAAAGTCTTCCAGCTGATATTTTGTCAAATATTGATCAGTATGTCAAAGTCAATAATATCACAAACCTGACCACACAAACCTCTCTGGGGAGCACAATTCAGAGTAATGACTCAACTATCGTAGTAGCGAGCACACATGGATTCCCAGACCAGTATGGCATCGTACAGATTGATTCTGAAATCATAACATACACTGGTATTACAACGAACTCACTTACGGGATGTATTCGTGGATTCAGTGGAATTAGTTCATATCATGCACCAAATCAACCAGATGAATTAGTATTTTCCTCAACAGACGCAGCGTCTCATAAAAATGGAACAATAGTTAAAAATTTAAGTGTTTTATTTTTAAAAGAATTTTTTACAAAGACTAAAAAACAAATTTCTCCTGGATTTGAAAATAGAAAATTATATGAAGGCGTAAATGAAAACATTTTTGTTAAACAAGTCAAAGACTTTTATTCGTCAAAGGGATCTGAGCAATCCTATGAAATTCTTTTTCGTGCATTGTATGGAAAAGATGTTGAACTAATAAGACCAAGCGATCAACTTTTTATTCCCTCAGATGCTGGATATAGAGTTACAAATGATCTTGTTGTTGAAACAGTAAGCGGTAATCCAGAATTACTAGTCAATAAAACACTCTTTCAAGACTTAAATCAATATCATAAATCAGCAAATGCAACAATCTCTAAGGTAGAAAAAATTCTTAGAGGGACTGACACATTTTATGTTTTAAGTCTTGATGCTGAATATGGTCGAGACATTGATACAGTAAGAGGATCTCAAAAAGGAAGATTTTCAATAAACCCAAAAACTCAAATTTTAAACACAGTTGCAATTGGGGCAACAGTCATTGATGTTGATTCAACAGTTGGATTTGCATCAACGGGTCAAATTGTTGCCTCTCTTACTAATGGTACAACACAAACAATTACATATCTATCAAAATCAATAAATCAATTTTTTAATGTTTCTGGTATCACTCAATCAATGCCAGAGACACAGGAGGTGCGTCAAAATACAGTAGCTTATGGATATACCTCAACATCAAAAACAAACCCAGTACAGGTTCGTATAGGAGCTGTTCTGGAAGATTTTGTTATCCCTGCAGATAATCATCTGTTTGAAAAAGATGATAAATTTGAAATTCAAACCTTAGGAAAGAAGACTGAGGATAGAAAAGCAAAAAATTGGTTGTATAATCTAAAAACAACTTACAATGTTAAATCAATTACAGAAAAATCTGTCGGATCTCAAATTTATGATGTTACAACTTTTGATGAAAATATTTTTCTAATTGGTGATACTGTTGTTCTTACAGATAACACCTCTACAACTTACACATATACAATCTTAAGTATATCTAATAATAAAAAATTCACTATATCTGGTGGATCTTTACCCACTACAAGAATATTCACTGCAAGAAGAGAGATTTTAAAAGGAAATTCCATAACATATCCTCATATTTCAAAGTATATCACAAATGTACAAAATACTTACATTGATGGGAATGATCTATATGTTGCCTCAAATTCAATTCCATCTTATTCAACTAAACCGTTAAATCCAGAAAATTTTACCGTTACATTTTCTGGAACTTTTTCAGGAACAGAAATTGTAATTGGAAATCATTCGTTTTACACGGGTGATGCTGTTCAATATATTGGAACTGGTCTTAATATTTCATCTGGAACTTATTTTGTTAAGGTTATTAATTCTACAACAATTAAACTATCAGCAAGTAAACCAAATATTTCTAATAATATTTTCTTCACTATTAGTGGGACAACATCTAATGCAATTCTGACAAGATATGGATATAAAGGGAAAACTTTTGAAGCACAACAATTAATCAGAAAAATAAAAGAACCCAGTACAGATAAAAATAAAATTAAAACTGTTGAGGGTCCAACTGGTATTTTTATTAATGGAGTCGAATTAATAAATTATAAAACAAGTGATACGATTCACTATGGTAAGATTGAAAATATAATTGTTACAGCAGAGGGAAGTGGATATGACATCATCAATCCACCAGTGATGACTATATCGGATAACTCTGGGACTGGAGCAGCAGCGAAGGTGTCAGTGAATGGTGGATTGGAAAGAATTGACATCATTTATCCTGGTGTTGATTATTTGAATACTCCATCAATAACAATTAGTGGTGGGAATGGTCAAGGAGCAATTGCAGAAGCTTCTTTAATGGAGTTTAAACATAGCAAACTCTTCAACTCAGTTCCCTTAGCAAATCAAGTTGATACTTTTTTTGATATTATTGCTTTTGGCGAAAGACATGAATTTAAAGATGGTGAACATGTCTTTTATGAAACTAATGGTGGAGATTCAGTAGGTGGATTAGAGGACAAACATGAATATTATGTTGGTGTCGTTGATGCGTTTAGAGTTAAATTTTACAAGACTGTAGATGACGCGGTTAAAGGAGAAAACAGAGTTAATCTAACTTCTAATGGAACTGGAACTCATACAGTCAGCACATATGAGAACAGAAAGAAAGTAGCTTCAATTCGAGTAATTGCTAGTGGGACTGGATATGAAAATAAGTATAGGGAGACTGATATCGTTGGTATTAATACAGCAGCAAATATTATTAACATTTCAAATCATGGATATGCCAGTGGAGATATTGTAACTTACAACACTACTGGTAATGAGGTGATTGGTTTATCCACTGCATTAACATATTATGTTACTAAATTTGATGATGATAATTTTTACTTATCGAATGTTGGTGTAGGGACAACAACTCAGGATTTATATTACAGATCAAAAGAATTTGTAGATTTAAAGACAGTTGGTAGTGGAAAACACTCATTTAATTATGAACCAATCACTGTAAAAGTTGAGGGCAGAATAGGTTTATCAACTATTACTACAACAAACAGTTTAGAACTTAATCTTGAAGGTATTAGATCTGGTATTGTAACTTATACTGCAACATCTGGACAAACGACATTCAATTATGCATACATTCCAAATGTAGGGCAACCACAATTACTAGATGTTTTTATGAATGGCATCAGGCTTGATTCAACAGATTATGATGCATCAAGTGGTTCTCAGATTGTTTTAAATAGTTCAGCAAGCGGAAGTGAAGTTATTGAAATAGTTGGTTATGCATCTACCATTAGAACTCAATATACAAAAATATCAGCTGGTTTAGGTCAAACTAATTTTCCATTTGTATATACTCCCAAATTTGTTGACGTGATTTATAATGGTGTCACTCTTCCAAGAGATGAATATGAATCAGATACTGGCACGTCTATCATTTTAGATGAGGGTGCAACTTCAAGCGGAGATATTATAGAACTCATAGGATATCCAGGTATTAGTAGAATTGAAAAAACTTTTATTGCACAAAATGGTCAAGTCAAGTTTACATTTAAACACCCAACAAGACTTGCATTGTCCGGTTTGCTTGATGTTTATATCAATGGCATTAAGTTGCCAAAAGAAGATTACATTGACACGGACTCTGCGTTAATTACTCTCAAAGAAGGAGCCATATCTGGTGATGTCGTATTTATTTCATATTATTTCATTAGTGAATTAGTAACTTTGGGAGATAATTTTAATGCAATTATTCAACCCATTTTTAGAGGTAATATTAAAACTGCATTTTTAACAAGTAAAGGTGCTGATTATGGGTCAAGCACAATTTTAAATTATAAAAGACAACCACTATTTACGTTAAACAGTGGATCTGGTGCAGAGGTAATTCCTGTTATTAACAGAACAACTGGCGGAATACAAGATGTTTTAGTAAAGAACGTTGGTTCTGGATACAACACCCCACCAAATCTTAAAATAGTTGGTTCTGGATCAAGAGCAATTTTAGTTCCAATCATAAACAATGGTATTTTGGAATCAATAAAAGTAGTGAATCCTGGTGTTGGATATAATCAAGATAAAACATCTATTGAAGTAACAGCAGCAGGATTGGGAGCAAAATTTGAAGCAAATCCGAAACAATGGAATGTTAACTATTTTGAGAGATTATTTCAAAGAGAAAAAATATCAGGTGATGATGGAATTCTTACTGTGGATAAAAATGATAATCTTCAATATGTTCACTTATATGCGCCAAGATCTCTGAGAGAAGAGGTTTATGGTATTAAAAGAATTAATGGTGTTGACACATTTAATCCAGAGTTGACAAAAGATCTTAGTGGAAATGAGACGGATACTTCTTTCCATTCACCCATTATTGGTTGGGCTTACGATGGAAATCCAATTTATGGTGCATATGGATTTGATAGTCCAACTGGTGGTATTATAAGAAGAATGATATCTAGTTATAAAAAAACATCTAGAACCGAAAGACCTCCTCTACTAGATTTTCCTATTGGTTTCTTTATTGAAGATTGGGAGTATGATGCATCTGGTGATTTGGATGAACATAATGGAAGATTTTGCATTACTCCCGAATATCCTAAGGGTGTATATGCATATTTTATTACCATTGATGAAACATCAGAGTTAAGTGGTCCATTTAAAAATTACAGAAAACCTGTTTTTCCATATGTGATTGGAAATTCATTTTACTCAAAACCAATCGATTTTAACTATCAAAACAACTCAAATCAAAATTCTATTAATTTAAATACAACTGGATGGTTGAGAAACACAAGTCCATATAATTTAACAACAGAAAATACCAACTATCAATATATTTTCGATCCAAATAAGATTAAAAAACAAACTTCAATTGTGCAGTATGCAAGTCCAGGATCCTTAGAAAGTGTCGATATTTTTTCACAGGGTTCAGATTATAAGATAAATGATACACTTTTAATTTCTTCTGGTGGTGGTAGAGCAGCGTCGTCTAAGGTATCTTTAATTAAAGGAAAAGAAATTAATAAAATTAGTGTGGCAACAACTTATATTGAAGATGTTGAGTTTTTAGCATTGGATAATGAAGGTAATTATCTTGGAATTACTCCAAATCCACATCAACTTAATAACTTAGATGTTGTTTCAATCGCAGGAATTTCTACATACAAAAACGATTTACAAAAGAATTTTAGAATAAGAGTATTTGATAGCACTTTATCTTTGGCTTCAAGTATATTATCTGCAACTAATACTGGAATTGTTACAGATATTCAATTAACAAATATTCCACCATATCCTTTTATTTTAGAAAATGATATATTGACCATTGGTAATGAAGATGTTCGAATCTTAAATATTAACAATGAAAAATCTAGAATTAGAGTATTGAGATCATTAGTTGGATCTTCACACACAATATCGACACAAATTAAACAAAAATCTAGAAGAGTAAGAATAAAGACAAATAGAAAACAGTCAGAATCCTCATCTATAAATAGACAGTTTTATTTTGATCCCAGAACAAGTGTTGCTCTTGGATCAACTTGGGGTGTTGGAATAACATCATCTCTATTCCTAGGAGTCGTCGAGCACCAATCTCCGGTTTCCATTCAAACTGGTTCCACTTCAATTTTAACATTTCAAAAAACATCGGATATCACAAAATTTGCTGGTGGCGGACATATTGCATTAGTAAATGCAACATCATCTGGATTTAATCAAGATAAAGTAAATATTCTTGCAGTTGGAACTACTTCAATTAATGTTGACTTTAATAGTTCAGGACTTGCTGGTTTTGGAGTCACGATATATCTTAATAAGTATGATGTAAAAGAGGTTCCAACAAGAACCATTTCAATTGAAAATCATGGATTAAAAACAGGAGACAAAGTTCTTTATAACTCAAATGGTGGAGCAACATTATCAGTTATAAGAGTTTCAACATCATCGTCTCTAACTCAAAATCAAGAATTATTCATTAAGAAAATTTCCGATGATTTAATTTCCATAGCTCAGACTTTCGGAGATTTAAGTAATGATGACACAATTCTGCAATTTGTTGGAGTTGGAACAGGAAATTTCCATAGTTTTGAAACTATAAGAAATGATGTAATTATTGGTCAAATTGAAAGAAATCAAATAACAGTTTCAACTGCATCTACTCACGGATTGTCATTAAATGATGAGATTATTGTTAATGTAAATGTTGGAGTGACAACCACAGTTAAAATCATATATGATGATTATAATAGAAGAATTTTAATTAATCCAAAGAGTTTTACCTCATCAAACGTAGATTTAAAAACTGATACTATTAAAATTGATAATCATGGTTTTTACACTGGGCAAAAGGTAATATTCAACTCGTCATCTTCAACTACACAGTTAGAAAATAACATGATTTATTATGTTATTGTTTTTGATGACAAAAAAATAAGATTATCAAACGCTTATTATGAAAGTATTTTAGATGTTCCTGTACATAAAAACTTTACCTCTGGTTTCTCTGGAACAATATCAGCAGTAAATCCACAAATTAAATATTATTCAAATCAAAATATTATTTTTGACCTTTCAGACTCTTCACTGTCATTTATTAAAAATGGAGTAAGTGAATCTGCATTTGATTTTAATTTATATACAGATCAAAATTTTGAAAATGAATATTTAACCTCACAAGATATTGGTTTATTCAACGTAACTAAAACGGGAAAAATTGGAATTGACACCGGTGCCAATTTAACTTTTCAGTCCTCTAATATTACTCCACAAATTCTTTTTTATGCGTTAAAACCAAAATTTAATATAAATCAACCAATTAAATCATCAATTATCTATGATAATGAAAAAATTGATAATGCGAATACAATAATTCAAGTTTCAAGTGTATATTCTGGAAAAAGACAGGTAACATCTATTGCTGCAACTTCATTTACTTACACTATTGATCAACAACCAGAAATATCTGAATATGATTTAACTTCAAATAAAATTTTCTATGAAACAAACTCAACCACTGCTGTTGGACCTATTTCTTCAATTAAAGTATCATCAGGAGGTTATGGATACTCTGACATTCCAAAAATTGAAGTGTCTTCGATAAGAGGATCTAATTCAATATTAAATGGAATATCTACAAGTATTGGAAAAATTAAAAAAGTAAAAATTGAAGATATTGGATTTGATTATCCAACTGATAACACTTTAAGACCAACAGTAAAACTTTCTAACATTTTGAATGTTGGAAGATTTAGTTCATTTGAAAGTATTGGTGTTTCAAGTGCTGGAAGAGGATACACAACTCCACCAGAACTAGTTGTTATTGATAGTGTGACAAATGATCTTATTGATATCATATTAAAATATGAAATAGGAAATCCTCAGGTAAAAATTATTAAAAATACTAAGGATTTATATGATATAAATCCGAGGATCATCCCAACTAAAAATTCTAATGGAGTTGGAATAAACACTATTGTGTACAATCAATCCTCAAAAGATGTTACCGTAACATTAGTTGGATCATTTGCAACAGTTGGTGGATTTCCATTTTCAGTTGGGGATAGAGTTTTTGTTGAGAATGTTGGAATTACAACTGCTGGAAAGGGATATAACTCAAATCAATATTCTTATTCAACATTTGCGTTAACTCAAATAGATCCAAAATATGGTGGATCAAATCCAACAATAACGTATAATTTATCCTCCAATTTAAAAGGAGGAGAGCATCCTGGTCAATTTGATTCATTAAACTCCTCAGGTAGAGTTATTGCAACAAAAGATTTTCCAATATTTACAATTAAATTAAAGCAAAACGATTTTCTAATCAATGAGAGAATTAAAAATAATACCAATGGATCTTTTGGTTTTGTTGATAAGTGGAACTCAGAGAGTAATTTGATAAAAGTTATTTCTCCGTTTGGAGTATTTCTTGTTGGTGACGTTATTGAGGGACAGACCTCAGGTACAAAATCTATTATTAATAAATCTACCTCTTTTGAGTCCGAATATAAAATTGGTTCGTCCTCAGAGGTTGTACGTGGATGGAAGAGAGAGACGGGATTTTTAAATAATGATACTCAACGAGTGCAAGATAGTGACTATTATCAATATTTTTCATATTCTTTAAAATCCGAAGTTTCATTTGAAAATTGGGATGAACCAGTACAATCTTTAAATCATCCAGCTGGATATAAAAAATTTAGTAATTTATTAATTAATAGTAAGTCTGATATTGGAATTGGAACAACTCAGGATAGTGGTGACTTCAGTGCAATAACTGATATTATTAATGTAGTTGATACAAATTGTTACTATGATTGGGATTTAGTTGATGAAAACTTTAAGTATATTGTTGGTAATATTTCATCTGATGAAATTATATTTAATTCCAAAATAATTCAAAATTATTTTGAATCTGTTGGAAATAGAGTTTTAGATATTGATGATATAAGCGATCAATTCTTGAGTAACGAAAGAACTGATAGATTCAGTGTGGTCGATAAGTTTGATTTGGCTGAAAGATATAAAAAATACATCACTTATGTTAGAGATAAGAGATTTACAAATGAAAGACAAATAATGCTTGTGACATTATTGCATGACAATACACGAGGATATTTAAGTCAGTATGGTCGAGTTGTAACACAAAAAGATTTGGGAATATTTGAATTTGATATTGGTTCTTTTGATTTTAGTGTTAGCAACTTACAAGGACAGTTATTATTTTATCCAAATAAGTATCAAGTTAATAACTATGATGTAAGTATTGCATCATATAATATTATAGATCGAGTGATAGGAATCGGAAGCACATCAGTTGGATCTGTTGCTCAAATATACTCTTCTCGCTCTGTTGTTCCTGTTGGCTCTGGATTAACATCTTTCCCAGTTGTGAGTGTGTCTTCGACACATAGAGCTGCAAGAATTTTGGTTTCGGTCTCAACAACTGATTTTCAACATCAATACGATGAAATAAGTCTTGTCAAGGATAAAAATAGAAATGTTTTAATGTTAGAATACGGACAACTTACAGATGCAACATTATCTGGATCTGTTATATCTGGATTTGGAACATACGACGCTAATGTCCCACTAAAAGTCATACCAACTGTAAAAATTTCTGAATATTTTAGCACCTCTGGTGTTACAACTTCACCAGGAGGGACTGGATCTGGACCTTTTGGTGGATTTGCAATTGGTGCTCACACTAGATTCATGGGAACGGGAAATAGACACCTTACACTAAATCCAATCGATGCAAGAAATTATGATGAAGTTCTTGTGAAAGCAATAGTTGGAAATGATTCAAACGGTGGGGAACAACCAGAATCTGGTGAAGATCTTCGTGTAGGATATAGCACAGATGGAACTAATTTTATTGATATTGGAGTAATTGTTTCAAATAGTGCATCTTCAAGTCTTCAAGAGTATCGTGCGACCATTCCACAAGCAGCAAAAACTTCTAACACATTATTCAGATTAAATCAACCCTCTAATAGTGGTAATGATTTTGATAGTTATGGAGTCACACAAATGACTTTTGAATCAGATAGAATGGTTCTTGATTTTTATCCAAATGCAGGTGTTGCAGGAACTGTGAACGCATTAACAATTGGTGTGGGTCTCACTGACGCGACTGGAATAGGATCTATAACATTTAATACTAACACTATTGAAACAATTTATACTGGAATTGGATCAACATCAACACCCACTGCTCATAGAATTGCTGGATGGTCAACCTCTGTCTTTGACGCTGGATATTTAATTATTGGTGTAGAAGATAAAACTAATGATGAATATGAATTTTTTGAATTAATCGCTGCCCAGGATGATCTTGATCAATCGTTTACAGAATATGGCATATTGCGAACTCAATCTGGAATCGGAACAGTTGGTATTGCATGTACAGATTCAACACTAAAAGTTTTATACACCGCAAATCCAAACATTAGTGTTGATGTACGTGTATGGCAACATACCACAAGATTAATTGATAATTTTAATACTCTTACTGGAATTAGTTTTAATAATGCGAGTTTAAACTCTGGAAGTGGAACTTACACTGGAACTGGAATTGATGTAAGAAGATCTTTTGATTTAACTCATAAACAAAAAGATATTTTCCAAAAATATTTTAGTCCAACGACAGATCCAAGAGCAGGTATTGCTACTGCAACAGGTGTTGTTAATTTAAATGCAAATACAATTACTTTTTCTGACGAGCATTTCTTTGTAACTGGGGAAGAAGTAACTTATGCGTATCCAAACATTAATCAATTTGCAGCAATTGGTATAGCGACAACAACAATTTCTGGTATTTCTACTAATAAACTTCCAGAAAGTGTTTTCATAATTAAAGTTGATAAATTTTCAGTAAAAGTTGCTGTCTCAGCAACGGATGCTCTTAAAGTTCCTCCAAATCCGTTAGATATTACCTCTGTCGGAATAGGAATATCTCACAGATTTACATCTAGAAAAACAAATCAAAGAGTTATTGTAACTATTGATGATTTAATTCAATCCCCAGTGGTGGCAACATCAGTAACAACACACCTTACAAATACAACCTCTTCGTTTGATGATCAGTTTACTTTAAATTCTGTAGAAAAATTGTCTGTTGGACAATTGATACAAGTTGATCAAGAAATTTGTTTCATTGACGCAGTTAATTCATCATCAAAAGTTGTTGATGTAAGAAGAGGATGGATGGGGACAAATATAGGAATTCACACCACAGCAGCTGTTGTAAAACAAATTAAAGGTAATTACAATATTGTCGATAATACTATTAATTTTGTTGCACCACCTCATGGAAAATCACCAATTGGAAGCACAACAAATCCACCAGATGAAAGAGATTTCACTGGAATTACAACTAGTTCGAGTTTTAATGGAAGAGCATTTATGAAGTCTGGTGCAAAAAATTCTACTTTTGAACCATATCATAAAAATTATGTTCTTGATGATGTATCGGATTCATTTACTGGTATTAAAACTGAATTTACTATTAGTTCTGCAAATCAAAATTTAACTGGCATTTCTACGGATAATGCAGTTATTCTTTTGAATGGTATATTGCAATCTCCGACAAGATTTGGCGCGAATCCAATCATTAATAATCAGTATCTGATTGAAAAATCTGGAATAACCTCAATATTCTTTAATAGTTCTCCCACTGGTGGAGAAATTGTTTCCGTTGGATCTACAAAGGGTCTTGGATATCAACCACTTGTCGCTGCGGGTGGAACGGCTATTGTTTCATCTGCAGGAACTATTTCTTTCATCTCCATTGGAAATAGTGGATCTGGTTACAGAAGCGGAATACAAACCACAATCAATGTATCAGTTGGAACCTCATCAGTTATTACTCCAAATTATCAAAAAATTGGAACAGCAACTGCATCAAACGGAATTATTGTAAGTGTTGCAATTACGAATCCTGGTTCTGGATATACATCTTCAAATCCACCATTTGTTGTTTTTGATTCTCCTCTCCCATATGAAAATTTAAATTTGAAATATACAGGAGGAACAACTGGCATTGGAACAGGAGCTAAGGTAACTATCGTAGTTGGTCAAGGATCTAGTGTTATTGACTTTGAACTTGTTAATGTTGGAACAGGATATGAAGTTGGAGATAAACTAACATTTACCATTGGAGGAACTAGTGGAGTACAAACTGATACTTCAAAATCATATAAAGAATTTGAATTAACGGTGACGGAGCAGTATCAAGAACAATTTAATGGATGGACTATTGGTAATCTAACTTTATTTGATAATATAAGTAACTTATTTGATGGATTTAAAACCAAATTTCCACTTAAAATTGATGGCGTTAGACAATCAATTATAGGAAAAGAAGGAGCAGGAATTGATGTAGCATATACTTTATTAATTTTCTTAAATGGAGTCCTTCAAGATCCAGGAGAATCATATACTTTCACTGGTGGTAGTGTTGTTAGATTTACAGAAGCTCCAATGGAAGGTGATAATGTTACGATTCTATTCTATCAAGGCAATAAAGATGTTGATGTTATAAACAGAGATATTTTAGAAACTGTAAAAGTTGGTGATGGACTTAGAATATTCCCACCAGAGGCAGATAATCGTCAAGATGAGAGAACAGTTTTTTCTATTGATTCTATTGATGTTGTAACAACAAATGTGTATGGGGGACCAGGAATTATTACAACAGGATTACTTAGACCAGTAATTTGGTGTAAACAACGTTCAGATTTACTTGTTAATGGAAATTATGTTGCAAAAAATAGGGAGGAGTATGAATCTCTAATTTATCCAGCAACAAATATTATCAAATCAATTTCTCAATCAGACAATGAAATTTTTGTTGAAGGGGCAAAAACATTTTTTGACTCAGTAAATGAAAATCCATCTCCGCTTACAACAAGAACGTCTATTCAAATCATTAGTCAAGATACAAAAGTATCAGCGGCAGCGACAGCAACAATTTCTGGAAGTGGAACGGTTACTGCCATAACAATAACAAACGCTGGTGTTGGTTATACTCAGGCACCCGTTGTAACTTTTGAAAGTCCAACTGGATTAGGAACAACATCTAGAGCACAAGCAACAGCAACTATTTCTGATGGTGCTGTCTCTGCAATATCAATTACAAATGCTGGAATCGGATACACTCAATCTCCAAATGTTCTAATATCTGCTCCAAGTAATGATATTGAAACTATTACTGATGTTACTTATGCTGGTGATTTTGGTCAAATTACTGGTATCAAAACAACTAGTGTTGGAGTCGCATCAACAGGACTTATATTTGATTTTTATATTCCAGAAAAATCTTTCCTCAGAGATGTCTCTATCGTTGGAACTGCAATTACTCTAAGTCAAATTCAAGTTGGATACCGTTTCGTTCTAAAAAATTCTAATGTTGGAAACGGAGTGACTTCTTTAAATTCCAGTGGGTCCATTGTGTGGAATGGTGTAAACAACATTGACAATGTTTACGAAGTCGTTGCAGTATCAATCGGGAAATCTAATGTTTCTGCTGGCATTGGAACAACTGATGTTATGCAGGTAACTGTGAGTTTGACTGATTATAATGGGATTACTAATCTTGGACACGGTAAAGTGTTTGGAGAATATTCATGGGCAAGAATCGTAACCACAAACAGAAGTGGTATTAATACTTTTGCAATATATAATAATGGATTATCTGGAATTGAAACATCTTCCCTGGTAAGAAGGTTGAGTCCATTAGAAAACTTTAATTATATTCAATAAATACATAAAAAACCTACAATGTCTGCTATCATAACTGATCAATTTAGAATATTAAGTGCAAACAACTTTGTCACATCTGTGGCTTCAACCACTAGCGCATATTATACTTTTATTGGTCTACCAAATGCCACAGATTTAAGTCCCACTTGGAACACAACTCCACCATCACCAAAAGATAGTTTTTCCGAGGAAAATGACGTTTGGGATACTCTCATTGCTCTTAAAAAAATAACAACATCTGATGTAAGACAGGTTATTCGTAAAATAACCTGGACTTCTGGAACCACATATGACATGTATCGTCACGATATAACCAGAGACAATCTATCAAAACCATCAAATTCAACAAATCTATATGATTCAAATTTTTATGTGATGAATAGTGAGTATAAAGTTTATATTTGCTTACAAAATGGAACTGATCCAGAAAATACGAACGGCAGACCATCTCTTGATGAACCAAACTTTGTTGATTTGGAGCCAAGATCTGCTGGGTCTAGTGGAGATGGATATATTTGGAAATACTTATATACAATGAATCCCAGTGATATTATAAAATTTGATTCAATTGATTTTATTCCCGTACCAACTAATTGGGCAACAAGCACAGATAATGCAGCGGTTAGAAATAACGCTGGAACTAGTGGTCAACTTAAAATTGTAACTATTACAAATAGAGGAGTTGGTCTTGGAACTGCAAATAAAACTTATACCAGAGTCCCTATCAAGGGAAATGGTTCTGGTGCAGAAGCAACCATTATTGTTGGAAATGATTCAAAAATTGAATCAATAAACATTTCAAGAGGTGGTTCTGGATATACTTTTGGAATTGTAGATTTAGTTTCAGGTAATGTTCCTACAGGAACAACAACTCCGAGGTTTGATGTAATCGTCCCTCCACAAGGTGGTCATGGTAAAGACATTTATCGGGAGTTAGGTGCAAGTAATGTTTTAATTTATTCTAGAATTGAAAATGATATCGAAAATCCGGATTTTATAACTGGAAATCAAATTGCTAGAGTTGGAATTGTTCAAGATCCAAAGGCTTTTTCATCTACATCTAATTTAAATTTAAGTAAAGCGAGTGGTGTATATGCTCTTAGACTCATTGGAACCGCAGTGACAACTTTTACTCCAACTGCTGATAGTTTTATCACTCAAACTGTTGGTGTGGCTTCCACGGCTGTTGGAAGAGTTATTTCATATGACAACGTAACTGGTGTTTTAAAATATTGGCAAGATAAAAGCAGAGCTGGATTTACAACTAGTGGTGTTCAAAATTTAACTCCACAGTATGGATTAAAACTAAACTCATTTACTTCAACTGTTGGAACTGGCGGGTCTACTCTTATTAGTAACAATGAAGTAAGTACTGGATTGCGAATTGATACATCATTTACAGGTATAACTACCGTAATAAATAATAGAACCTATAACCTTGGTCAATCATTTATAAATGGTGTGGCTCAACCTGAGGTTGAAAAATATTCTGGAAATATAATTTACATTGATAACAGACCATCTATCACTAGATCGTCTAATCAAAAAGAAGATATCAAAGTTATTTTGCAATTTTAAAGAATAATGCCACAGGAAACTAACTTAAACGTCTCTCCATATTTTGACGACTTTGATCCCAAGAATAATTATTATAAAGTATTATTCAAACCAGGTTATCCAGTTCAAGCGAGAGAACTGACAACCTTACAGTCCATACTGCAAAATCAAACAGAGCAGTTTGGAACTCATATTTTTAGAGAGGGTGCAAAAGTCATTCCTGGGCAAACGTTATACAATACTAAGTATAGCGTTGTTGAAATTGAAAATTCATTCACTGGAATTCCAGTATCATCATACATTAATGCTCTCATAGGGACAACCATCAAAGGTGAGACATCTGGTGTGCGAGCAAGAGTTGAAACGGTTATTTCTTCATTAGAATCAGAGAGAGGAAATGCCTCACTTTATATAAGTTATATTTCATCAGGATTAACAAACTCCGCACAGTCTTTTAGTGATGGAGAAAATTTATTGACTGAAAGTGGTTTACAAACTTCAAATGTTATTTTTATTCCTAATGAAAATTTTGCAACCACTCTAAGTCAAGATTCAACATCAATTGCCTCTGCATTCACCGTGCAGAATGGTGTTTATTTTTTGAGAGGAACATTCGTTAATGTTTCTACTCAAACAATTATTTTAGATCAATATTCCAATACTCCAACTTATAGAATTGGTTTTAATATCACTGAGGAGGCAATCACATCAGATACTGATGAAACTCTATATGATAATTCACAAGGATTCAATAATTTTACTTCTCCTGGAGCAGATAGATTAAAGATTACTGCCAACCTAACAAGAAAATCAATTTTTGATTTTGATGATAAAAATTTCGTTGAAATTGCATCAGTTCAAGAAGGACTTTTAAGAAACACTCCTAACGATACACAGTATAATTTAATCAATGATACTCTTGCGGCAAGAACTTATGAAGAGTCTGGTGATTATTATATCAAACCATTTAAATTAACTTGTATAGAATCTTTAAATGATGAAGAGGGAAATAATGGTATTTTTAAAAAAAATCAACTAACTTATGATGGAGGGACGCCATCAGATGATCTTGCAGTTTATAGAATATCTCCAGGAAAGGCATATGTTCGTGGTTATAGAGTTGATACTACCGCTCCAACTTTTTTGGATGTTAACAAATCGAGAGATAAAAAAGAATTAAAAAATCAAGGTATTAATTATGTGACTGGTCCAGCGATCTCCTTGAATAATGTTTCAGGATCGCCAGTTATTGGAATTGGAAATACATATGTTCTTAGCCTCAGAAGTTCTAGAATTCAAAATAAAAATGTTGCCAGTGGAAATGAAATTGGAGTTGCAAGAGTTTATGATTTTGCATTAGAGAGTGGATCATATAATACAACAAATCCAGCATCAAATGAATGGGACATATCATTATACGATATTCAAACTTATACAAATGTGATACTTAATCAACCAGTAACTCTATCAGCATCCACCTATGTAAAAGGTAGATCAAGTGGAGCCTCTGGTTTTGTAAAAACTGGTGTGACTAATCAGACCGAAATTCAACTACAAAGTGTTAAAGGATCATTTATTGTAGGTGAAAACTTTTCATTTAATGGATCTGAAAACGGGAGAGTATCAACTGCTGTTACAACATTTGGAATAGAAGATATACAATCAATTTATGGATTTGTTGGAACTGCTGGAACATTTAATGCAGATACTGCCCAAACCAAAAAAATAACTGTGGGTGAGGCAACTATTTCTCTAAGAGATGGTGCAAGTAATACTAGTGTTGTAACAATTCCGAATCTTACCTTTTCGAAAGTAATTAAAAAAGGCAATTTAGTATCCTTTTTTGATTCAAATAACTTTATTTTAGAAACTGCCGCAATAAAAGGCATTACAACCACTTCCACATCAAGTGGTCAAAAGGTATTTGCAATTGAAAACAATCCTGGGAATAATGATGTTTATGTGAACGGTATAAAATTATCTTCTACTGAATATGTTTCTCTTGGAGCAACATCAATTCAGTTAAATGTTGAAACAAATATTAATGATGAGGTGGAAATTAATGCTTTTGTTTCCGGGATCAGAAATGCTCAAGAGGTTATAGCATATCAAGGTCAAACAGTCATACCATTTTCCACAACGACAACATTAACGACAGCAGATTTAAATAGCACTCAAATATACATTAATGGAATTAAAATTGATGATAGTTTATTTAATATTTTCACTGGAACTGGTGTCATTCATCTTAATACTCCACCAACACAAGGATCTTTTGTTGCAATCCGAGAATACGCTGTTGGATCAAAGATTGGATTAACAACAGCAACAACATCTATTGCTACAACATCATTTACTGCTGCGTATACACCAGGTAAAGAAGAGGTATATGTCAATGGTGTAAAACTTCTTAAAAATACAGAATACACAGCAACAAGTGGGGCAGTGGTTAATTTAACAAATGCCACAAATCCAGGTGATATTGTGGAGATTGTTCAACAAAATTCAGTGATTGGCACTGCAACTACAATCACTGCGGTTGGATTGCAAACTGCATATACAGTGCCATCATATACTTCTGGATTTGTAGATGTCTTTTATAATGGTGTATTACTAAGAGCAACTGAGTTTACTGAGAGCACCGCAACTGAAATTTATATTCCAGTGCCAGCTGTCGCTGATGATAAAGTTGAAATCATTTCATATCCATCAGCGTCTTTTGTTTCGTCATCAAGCACAATAACTGTATCGGAGTCTCAAGATGATTTTATTCCAAACGCTTCAAACAAAGATTATGAGATATTTGTAGATGGTGTTAAGTACAACAAAAATGATTTCTCAGAAATTCCTGGAAACTCATCATTCTTACTTAATTATCAATTATTTGTTAATGATTTAGTTGAGGTAATTCGTTATCAGAATAATAGTTATTATTCTAGTTCAAAATTTACAGCAGTGGAGGGTCAACAGACATTCACAGTCTCATACACACCTGGATTTTTGGATGTTTATGTTAATGGTATTAAACTTGATTTTTCAAATTATGACGCATTAAATGGAACTTCTGTTGTATTTGGAGTGGGACTAAGTGCTGGTGATATTGTAGAGTTTCTTTCATATACTATAACAGCGTTTAGCACACAAGATTCCGCACTGGCATATGATACATCTTTTGGAAAAGTTAAATCTGTGGGAACAAATAATGGATTTACAATTCTTACTATTGAACCAACTACAAGTGTTGCTGGTGTGAACAATGGAAATCTTCCTAAAAAAACTATAAATGTTTCTGATTTACAACTGCTTGGCACAAAATTACCAGAATCATCAGATAATACTCTCTATACACCATTTTCACGACGAAATGTTTCAGATATTAATTTAGCCTCTTCTAATTTGACAATTAGAAAACAATATGATGTTGTTGTGACTGCAAATTCCACTAATACTGTCATAGCAGAGGCAAATGAAACATTTTTACCTTTTGATGAGGAGAGGTATGTTTTAACTTTTTCTGATGGCACGGTTCAGTCTTTAAGATCTGACATGTTCACTTTTGGTGCAGGTTCCACAAGATTGACCATAAATGGGATCAACAAAAGTGGAAACGCTAGATTAATTACGACTTTGAGAAAAATTAATGTAGTTTCTAAGGCAAAAGAAAATCAAAGATCAAACAGTTTGATTGTCATATATTCAGCAAACTCCTCATCTGGAATTGGAACAACTACTTTAAATGATGGTCTCACACCTGGAAATTATCCATATGGAACAAGAGTTCAAGATGAAGAAATTTCACTTAATGTTCCTGATATTATTAAACTTCATGGAGTTTTTGAATCCTATGGGACAGACAATCCAAGTGCTCCCAGATTGTCCCTAGAATCGCTTACAGGACCAAATGCCACCACGATAGACTTAATCCTTGGAGAGACCGTTAGAGGCGCTCGTAGTGGTGCCAGAGCAATACATGTTGAGAGAACAACAGATACTACACTTGAAATTGTATATTTAAATCAAAAATCTTTTATAGTGGGCGAAAATCTCACTTTCGAAGAGTCTGGAATTGAGGCAAGAGTTTCAAGTATAACTTCAAATGGAAGAGACATTACAAGTTCTTACATTTTAGATAATGGACAAAGAGACACATTCTATGATTATGGAAGAATAAGAAGAATTTCAGAAAAAGATTCTCCTAAGAAAAAAATTAAAATTTATTTCCAACGTGGATTTTATTCACCAAATGATACTGGAGATATTACAACTGTAAATTCATACACTTCTTTTAATTTTAGTAAAGATATTCCTTACTATAATGAATTGCGAAATACAGATATTATTGACATACGTCCAAGAGTTGCAACTTATACAATTTTATCTGATGCAAAATCTCCATTTGAATTTTCTGGCAGATCTTTTGCACAATCTGGAAATAGCGCAAAAAATATTTTGGCATCTGATGAACAAATTTTACTTGACTTTAAATTTTTCCTACCCAGAATAGATAAAGTTTTTCTTGATAAAAATGGTATATTTAAATTAGTTGAAGGAGTTTCATCAGAAAATCCAAATCCACCAACTTCTATCGATGATGCAATTGAAATTGCTCAAATTTTCTTACCACCTTATTTGTATAATACACAAAATGCATCAGTATCTCAACAAAGTTATAAGAGATACACGATGGCTGACATTTCTAGACTAGAAACTAGAATTAACAGTTTAGAAAAGTTCACAACACTTTCTTTACTTGAAACTGATACCGCAAATCTCTCAGTTCCAGATAAAAATGGAGTCAATCAATTTAAATCTGGATTCCTTGTTGACAACTATAAAAACAGCTCAAATCAAGATGTAAGAAATGGTGTAAAAAATTCAATTAACCCAAATGTTGGAGAATTAAGACCATCACATTACACTAGCGCAATTGATTTAATCTTAGGTTCAAATTCCATCATTGGAATTGGGCAATCATCAAATCCTCTTGCAGATTTAAATTATGTAACAGATCTACAAGGTTCAAATATTAAAAAAACTGGCGATGTAATCAGTTTAAACTATTCTTCAGTAGAATGGTTATCCCAACCTTTTGCAACTAGAACTGAACAGATTTCCCCATACTTAGTTAACTTCTGGGCAGGGACTCTTGATCTTACACCAGACTCTGATATCTGGGTGGACTCCGTAAGACTTGATCCAGAAAATCTTAACGTAGCAGGTAATTTTACCTCAACCATTGATAAAATTGCTAAATTAGAAAATTATGATTCTCAAATAGGATTTATTCCTACTATTTGGGAATCCTGGAATATTATTTGGACGGGAAATAGAAATTTACTGAGTGGTAAATCCGAGACAAGATCAACCTACACGCAATTTTTTAATAACAATGGCACTTCTTCAAACAATGGTGACCTGAGATGGATTGGTCTTGAAAAGAGTTCAGATGGAGTAACAGTTGAATCTATTACATCTGATACAGATAAAACTCACTCACAAACTATTGATACTCAGGAATTTGAAACATTAACGATTGGTGATAGATCAGTTGCTTCTGAAATTACTCCATTTATTCGTTCTAGAAATATAGAATTTGTCTCCAAGCGTTTACAACCATATTCCAGAATGTACGCATTTTTTGATGGTGTAGATGTTAATAATTTTGTGGTCCCTAAATTAATTGAAATTAAAATGGACTCAGGTGTTTTCACTGTTGGTGAAACTGTCAGTGGATTTTTCCCAGGAATTGACTATGATGATGTCATTAGTGGAGTAAATCCAAAAATTGCATTTAGAGTATCTGCATCAAATCATAAATCTGGTCCATATAATATCCCAACCGAAATTTATAAATTTAATCCATATAATTCAGATCTTTCCATTCCATCTAAGTATTCATCCACATCAACGGTTTTAAACGTTGACACATTTTCTCTTGCAAATGAACCACAAGGTGAATACTTTGGATTTATTTCAGTTGGAATGAAGTTATATGGTCAGACGAGTGGCGCACAAGCGACGGTTCAAAATGTTAGAATTGTAACTGATAGCACTGGAACGGTAATCGGATCTTTTTATGTTCCTGATCCAAATATTAGTATAAATCCAAAGTTTACAACTGGGGAAAAAGTATTTAAATTAACTAATAGTTCAGTTAATAGCTCCTCAACCGATGTTCTCAATTCTGTGTCTGAGGACAAATACTTATCTGTTGGTACAATTGAAACAGTTGAAGATGATACTGCTTCAATTAAGAGTCCTAAAAAAATCAGTAAGTTTACATTTAAAGACTCAGTTGTTTCATCTTTCGGAGGAAAATATATTGATCCTCTTGCACAGACTTTTACTGTTGATGACGAAACTGGTGTATTTTTAACTGGTCTTGATATTTATTTTGAGGACAAGGATGATGAGTTACCAGTTACTTGTCAACTTAAAACTGTGGATTTTAATCAACCATCAGATGTTGTTTTACCTTTTAGTGAGGTCACACTTGATGCAAGCTCAGTAGTAAAAACCTCTGATGCAACAACACCAACATTTTTTGCATTTAAATCTCCAGTTTATCTTGAAGGTAAGAGAAGTTATGCAATTGTTTTATCAACCAACTCAAATAATTACAAGGTTTGGACATCTAGACTAGGGGAAGTTGATAAGAAAACATCTTCCTCTTCACAAGTTTTAGTTTCAACTCAACCAATTCTTGGTGCATTGTTTAAATCACAAAACGCATCAAATTGGCAACCAACAGTTACAGACGATTTGACGTTCAAACTTTATCGAGCTGAATTTGTAAATACAGGAGATATTTCTTTCTTCAACCCAGAGTTGGCAGAGGGGAATGCTCAAATTCCGACATTGATACAAAATCCAATTACGTCAAATTCAAGAAAAATTAGAATTGGTATTTCATCCAATCTCTCAGATAATAATTTCATACTGGGTAACAGCGTTATTCAACTTTCAACTGGTGCTAATGGAAATTATGTTGGATCGGTTGGAAAAGCAAGCGGACTATCAATTTTAAATGCTGGTATTGGATATGCTCCATTAAGTGGAACTGAAACTTATTCAACAGTTGCATTAAGAACTTTGACTGGAACAGGAAAAGACGCAACGGCAAATATTACTGTTAATAGTGGTGTGGTTGCATCAGTATCATTAGTATCTGGTGGAACTGGTTATTCTGTTGGAGATGTTTTAACTGCAACTTTTGGTACAACAGAAACTGGAACAAATTTAAAAATTAATGTGACATCAATAAGTGGCATTAATCAATTAATTCTTGATAATGTGCAAGGCAATTTTGTTGCAGGTTTTGCTAATACAATTTATCGATATACTGGCACCACTGCAACTAGTGTTGGCATACCGACAACGATTGTAAATTCGTCTGGATCTGAACTATTCATTTCCAGTGCAATTGACATTGTATCTGATGGATTACATTTTAAAGTCAATCATAAAAATCATGGTATGCATTCAAATACAAATTATGTGACAATCAAAGGTGTGTTGCCAGATGTTTCACCAACAACTATTAGTGTTTCTTACGCTAAGGATTATAATGGAGAAATTGCAATCGGTGCCGCAGCAGGATTTGAAATTTTTGAAAATCTTCCGGTGTCTGGTGCAAACCCAGGATACATATTGGTCAATGAAGAAATCATCAAATATGAAGGAGTATCTAATGGTCAACTTAGCAACGTGACCAGAGGAATTGATAATAGTCTAAGAAAAGCAATTACTGGTGGCGATGTGATTTACAAATATGAGTACAGTGGAGTTTCCCTTAGAAGAATTAATAGAACACACAGACTATCTGATTCAACAATTGCAAATTCAATTGGATTAAATTATTACAACATTAAATTGAATACTAAGGACGCTGATTATGGTTTGGATAGAAGTAGTGAACAATCCGTGTATGTTCCACTTTATTTTAGTAACACAGCAACTGCTGGTGGAAATGTTGTAAAGGTAACTCAAAATATTCCATTTGAAGCAATAACTCCCAATATTCAAACATTTATTCCAAATCTAACATCAGTTAACGCTCAAATCAGAACAATTAGTGGAACGAGTATTAGTGGATCTGAGACATCATTTATTGACCAAGGATTTGAGTCTATAATCCTTAATAGAACAAATTATTTGAATTCTCCAAGAATTATTGCATCTAAAATAAATGAAAAGAATTTACTTCCAACTTTACCTGGTAATAAATCTTTTACAGTATCATTAAATTTAGCAACAGATAATACAAGATTGTCTCCAATTATTGATACTACCAGAGTTAATATGATCACAACATCAAACAGAATCAATAGTGTGGTTACAAATTATAAAACTGATCCAAGAGTAAATTCTTTCTTTGACGATCCATCAGATTGTCAATATGTAACTAAGATTGTTAGTTTGAAGAATCCAGCAAGAGCAATTAAATTGTTCCTATCTGCTCATGTAAACGTGGAGTCTGATATTAGAGCTTTCTATGCAATAGACAATTCAGAAAATGGAGATCCTGTGTTTATTCCTTTCCCTGGATATCAAAATCTAGATGTTGATGGAGATGTTATTAACTTTGCAGACAATGACGGGACATCTGATAAGTTTATTGATAAAAATTATATAAATCAAGCAATATCGACAATTGATAGTTACGCAAATTATGAATTTACCGCGAATAACTTGCCAGATTTTAAATATTTTAGAATTAAGATTATATTAACATGCACAAATCAAGCTTATGTCCCTAAGATTAAAGATATGCGAGCACTTGCACTAGCATAATGAGTGATTATATTAAGGTAAAAGATAATAAAATTCTTTTGAGAGATCAGAGGAGTAATGCCATTGTTAATGATTCTAAATATGAATATGAGAAATATATGCGTCTGAAAAAACAAAAAGAAAATGAGGTGAATCGAGTTAAAAATCTTGAAGATGAAATTAGCAATATAAAAGATGATGTTGATGAAATAAAAAATCTTCTTAAAACTTTTATAGAGAAATTACAATAATGGCAAACTCTCTTACTTTTGATCCAACATCAGGTGCTTCCGTTTCTATTAATTTAATAATCAACACTGGAGCAGATTTTATAAATGAGTTTACGGTAAAAACAACCTCTGGATCTGCTTTTGATTTTTCTGGTGCTGGAACAACTTGGAGAGGTTCATCTCAGTTGTCAAAGAGTGTTTCAATAGGATCATCATCTCATGCGTTGGCAACTTTTAATGTCGGTTTTACAAGTGCAGCAGGTGGAAAGTTT
>Ga0194122_10001369_pt1 | contig 29885 bp, 29 predicted proteins | sample TA2MahCa10mmetaG_FD_155487 | JGI IMG/M metagenome (GOLD analysis project Ga0194122, IMG submission 155487) | Freshwater microbial communities from Lake Tanganyika, Tanzania - TA2015021 Mahale Deep Cast 10m | ecosystem: Environmental > Aquatic > Freshwater > Lake | place: Tanzania: Lake... | reverse complement strand
CATCAATGCCGAGACCGGCACAAGCTTTGACCTAAATGGCAATACCAAAGATGGCACCGGGTACTGGCAAGGATTTAACCAAGCAGGCTTTGATATCGATGGCTTTAACGCCCAAGGATTTGATGCAGCTGGATTTAACGCCCAAGGATTTGATGCACAAGGCTTTAACGCCCAAGGCTTTGATGCCCAAGGCTTTGATGCCCAAGGCTTTGATGCACAAGGCTTTGATGCTCAAGGATGGAATGCCGATGGCAGCATCAATCGCGATACCACTGGACCCTTTGACCTAAATGGCAATACCAAAGATGGCACCGGGTACTGGCAAGGATTTAATGAAGCTGGTTTCGACCGCGATGGGTACGACGTAGACGGTTTCAACGCAGAAGGCTTTAACCGCGATGGGTACAACGTAGACGGTTTCAACGCAGAAGGCTTTAACCGCGATGGTTACGACCTAGATGGATTCGATGTTGCAGGATTTAATGCCGCAGGATATGGGCGCGATGGTTTTAATCTTGCCGGATTTAACGAAGTGGGCTTTGATCGCGATGGCTTTGATAGCGATGGCTTTGATAGCGATGGCTTTAATGCTCAAGGTTGGAATGCCGATGGCTTTGATCGCGATGGCTTTAATGCCGATGGCTTTGATAGCGATGGCTTTAATGCCGAGGGTTTTAATGCCGAGGGTTATGATGAGGATGGTTTCAATGCAGATGGTTTGAATGCAGAGGGCTTTGATGTAAACGGTTACGATACGCATGGGTTTGATGCAGAGGGCTTTGACATAAATGGTTTTGATGTAAACGGGGTTTCGAAGACAAACGATTCATTCTTTTCTGATGGTGAAAATCCATAGAATGAAGAGGACAATCCCAGTTGATCGGAGGGACAGTAATATGTGGATGAAACAGAGAAGTCTGCGTCAATTAGCCCAATTGTTGAATCTTGGACTAGTTGTATCTGTGCTTTCGATTGTGACTATTGCGATAAGCGCTGAGTCATCTCTATCGAACCAATTTGAAAATGCCGCGTGGAGAACTAATTTTTATGGTGACAAAGTGGCCAATGTTAGAGTAATTGCGGGATCTCAGTGTTATGAACGATTGGCTGGCAGATGCAGAGTAACTATTACAAAAAATCCTTCAGCACAGGAGGTCATCCCCTTACCGGGGGTGGTTGGTACGACTTATTACGTCATTAAACCTATGAACTCAGTTACACAATACAGAGCTCAACTTTGGGTTTCAAATGGCAGCAGAAGACTCTCCACAAGCTATGGAAATATATATGCCTTTAAGCCTGGTGAATACTTCCTGTTTAGGTTGGATGCTCCCTCGAATGGCCACGCCGCTGTCACATTTCTTTTTTCGTTAGGAAGTGCGAATCCTGGTTTTGCCGAAGAATATTCAGAGGTTGATTGGACCTATGGTTCAGGTGATGGACGAGAGGGTCATTACGACACAGCGCCATCCAATCTGAATGTAGCACTGAGTGGTCAAATGCAAGTGGGTCAGCAGATAGAAGCTGTCATTACTTATAGAGGAGTGGATGTCACCCTAAATAATCGCATGTGGATGCGCTCTCGTACCTCCGCCCTTGGCTGCAATGTTCCGCCTGGGCAGGTGGGTAGTGCAGGTGGTGTTGAGGTTTTGGACCCCCGGGTAGAACAGGGAGGCAAATTCACGCTAGGTCTAGGTGAGGTGGGTAAGTACATTTCGTTCAAAGTCAATGCTATTAACATGTATGGGGCCGTTAGTTCCAGTTCGGCTTGCCTCCTCGTCACTGCAGCTCCGGAGGCGGGCCGCAGGTCGGAATTTGGATCTATCACGTCGACATTTGGTGGATTTAAAGTCGATGTCACGAACTATGACGCGTCATTCTCATACAGCGCTACCGTTACAGGAGGGTCAGTTATCGTGGGCGCGGCGTCAGGGACGAAACTTCCTCTTACGGTAACCGGGTTGAGCTCCGCCCAAAATGTGGAAGTCACAGTGACAACCTCTAAAACGGGTTTTACTAATGGGACAGGAGTAGTTGCAGGTGTCTCACTCCCTTCAGCGTTAACTTCGAGCTCTGGTCCGGTAGGTCGATGGATCGCATCCTCGATAGCAAAACAAAATAAGACTTTGCTAATTGCAGATCAGGGTGGATATCTATATACGTCAACGGACAATGGGCTTAATTGGGCCCAGCGATCATCACCTCAGAATTGGACAACCGTCACTCAATCTGATGACGGAGTAACAATGGTTGCAGCTGCCGCGGGTGGTTCCATATATAAATCAACTGATGCGGGACTCAGTTGGAATGTTGTGGCACCAGTGGGAAATTGGCGCTCGGTTGCTTGCAGCGCGAATTGTTCTGTCCTTGTAGCCGCTGAAGCAAACGGCAAACTCTATAGATCACTTGATTTTGGAAGCACATGGTTGGAGATGGAATCAAGGCAAAACTGGCGAAGCGTCTCTGTCTCGGCAGATGGAAATACTATGCTTGCCCTGCCGTACGACGGTCAACCATACATTTCCACCAATAGAGGATCTTCGTGGCGTGCGGGTTCTACAAATTTTGTTAAGCCAAACTGGACATCGGGTTTAGTCAGCGCTGATGGCAGCAAGATTTTTCTAGCACCTTACCAGGGTCCGATCTCTTACTCCGAAAATGCCGGGAATTCATGGACTTCATACATAGCTCCTACACGCACTACCGTAATGAGCCATGCAAGTGCGGTCAATAAATTGATGCATTGTGGTAATGATGGGGTGGTTGCGCTTGGAGCAGGAAGTGGAGTCTCGGTGAGAAGTGTGGCAGTCAATTCAACACCATGGGTTTCATGTTCTATTAGCGCTGATGGAACTCTTCTACTAGCAACGTCAACAACGGGCCTTGTGTATATCTCGGTAGATGGTGGAAGTAATTGGACAGTCCGGAGCATTCACTCCGGAAATGTCAATCATCGGGCGTTTGTTGCGACTGCAGGTGGTAACGAAATCTTTTCTGCAATTTATGGCGGCAAAATTGAATTTTCCAGAGATGGTGGTACCTCATGGTCAACTGCTCTTGATTTGAAGCAAAACTGGATTGGTATCTGTGCCTCTACATTGCTTGATAAAATTTATGCAGTCGCATATCAGGGATACATTTACCAATCGATGGATTCTGGAGAGACCTGGACTCAAATAAAATTTAAGAAATTGCCATGGGTGGGCATTGCCTGCTCGACAGATGGCAGTAAAGCAGTTGCAATCGCAAAAGGTGGAAATATTTATAACACTACAGAATCAGGGACTAATTGGACTCCTCGTGATGAAAAACGTAAGTGGGTAGGCGTAACGCTTTCAAGTAATGGAAATAAAGTGGCGGCTGTAGTCGAGGGTGGCTTCGTGTACACCTCAAGTAATTCAGGAGATAACTGGACGCAGCGTGGTTCATCGCGGAACTGGAGTGCGATAGCGTCATCGAGCAATGGAAATAATCTCGTCGCAACTGTTGCGAAGGGAAGAATTTACGTTTCTAGCGATAGTGGAGAATCATGGAGTGCTAGGGAATCAAATCGAAATTGGGTCAACGTGGTCTCCTCATCAAGTGGAGATAAACTGATTGCGGTTGTGGGGACTGGACTCATCTGGACATCAAGTAATTCTGGATTGACCTGGACTGGTCGAGAGTACCCACGAAATTGGAGGGGGCTTTATATCTCAGGTGATGGAAATATAGCCTTTGCTGCAGATTTTGGCCGAAAGCTCTACTCTTCAATCAATTCCGGGGAAACGTGGACCGCTCGATGAGATATTTCGCCAGCACTATGTTGGAACCGACAACATCTAGAGTAAAATTTGGTCATGGATAAAGATTCTCGGGGTGTGACGCAGCCTTTCCAAATACGCTCTGCTCTCAACCGACTTCGAAAGCTTGTCGATCGGCAGCCTGAAATCCCGCTCACTCCAGAGCAGGCAAAGAAGTTGACGAAGCATCGGCGAAGTATCATCATTGCACTGATTATTCCAAGCTTCTTCTTTGTGGCTACTCCTATCATTGTTTTTCGCCCCGTCAAAGCAACCGCGGAACCTTGCCAAGGTGTCACGAGCCAATTCCAATTAACAGAACAACCCGTGATCATTCCTGCGGAAGATGCACGCTCGATAAAAGGACCGGAAGGCATCGCGATGATGCGTTCATACTCCATAGCCGGTCAAACTCTCGACACCATTCCGCTGGGATACTCAACAGCAAACAAACCCAACGCTAACCTTCGTGCGATTCCTTTGAACGAGATTGTTCAAAGGGTTGCTGATGATCCTGATCTGCAACCACAGTTAAGCCAAGTGCGAAACCTTGCCTACGCAATTCGCTACAACGGAGATATCGCATCGTCCATCCTTTCGCTCACTGCGCGCGAGGGAACAATCGCGACTTGGATCGCAGCCCAACGAATTCTCGGTATCGAAGCTGACTTTTTCTCACAAGATCAGCTCGTGAGTGAACTTGCCGATTCCATCGCAGGTGCTGCAGGAGATGGTTCATGGCCATTTGATGATGTTGGGCCAGGTGCGCTCTCATCGACAGCAACTATCGATGGCGATTCACTCCATATATATGTACTCACCACGCGAGAGGGTTTCGATAAAGATGATGTTGCAAATGGCGAGAACTTAGAACGCTCAGTGAGCCAAGCAGCGAAGAATCAACGGATTACCGTTACCTATCCAGGTGGGGAAGTACGTGGAGTCACCTCGAGCAATGGCGATGTCTGCATCTCCGTTCCCTGGACTACCGGCAGGACCCTGCCCCAACTTCGCGTGACCTGGCAGATGACCGTTCCTGCTGGAACGATTCTCCACAACTCGAAGGAGTTTGAGGGTGGCGATCGTTATGCCCTGATGGATAACGCAGAAATCACCCTTAATGCACTTGCGCTACCCGTTGCAACTCAGGTGATTTGGAGCTCGACCTCATGACCAACGACAAATTTGAAGATCGCGATAACAATGGAATCGATGATGAGGTCGATGAGATTCGCGAGGATTTAGAGGAGCTTCAAGAGGAGTTGCAGGAGAAGATCGAAAAACTTTCTCTCGCAGAACGTTCACGAACGATTGGCACGATCTCTGGATTACTCCAGGAGAATATGACGCAGATCGTCTCCTTTGGCGGCGTGCTCTACCTACTCACTCGGCTCATTGCCATCAGCGGACGCTCTGCTCCCACCGCGCTCTCATTCCTTGATGCCCAAGGCATTAGCAAAACGGTGACTGGTGCGATTGTGCAGGCGCTTCCCATTCTTTTGCTCGCAGCGGCGATCGGATTCACCATCACCGCACTCATCAATGTAAGTGATAAACCAGTCTCAAAGAATTCCCGAGTATGGATCTCAATCGTTGCCTGGTTTCTCGTAGCAACTGTCGTGCCATCGCCCTTCTCGTGGAATCGTGCTGTCGCATTAGTGGCTTTCTTTGCAGCAGGAATTTTGATTATCTACACAGCAATTTCCGCGTGGACAAATAATCTTGATGATTGGCCACATCCTTTCCAATTCTTGATTCTCTATTTTGCGCTTGTCGCAGGAACTCAGTTAGTCGCTGATGATCAAGTCTGGCTTGCACCAGAGCGCTTACAGATCATCTCCTCTTCTGAGAACTTAGTTGCAGTACAAGGTGTAGAAAAGGGCGATCAAGCATCCACTCTTGTTGGATATGTTCTCGATGGTAATGGTGATGATTGGGTGAGTATTTTGCTCGAGGAACCTCGGATCGTCTTACGGGTGAAGAGCGATAGCGTCTTGCAACGTTCAGTCTGTCGACTTCCCGATTCTTATCGCGAGGTTCCACCGCTTTTCGTTTCGATAGCAGAACGTTTTGAAGATCAGAAGCAGCGCGCGATCGAGGATGTCGTTCCAGTCTGTTAGTAGATTTTAAGCCATTCGAATAGAACGACGCGAAAAACCAGAGCGATGTCCATCTATTGCGGAAGTGATCTGTGTATCAGGAGTGAATGCTGCAGCAATGCTGAAATAACTAAAAGAAAAACCGGCACCCGTTTAAAGGTGCCGGCTCTCCTCATAACCGATGTGGTCTTGCTCTTACTTCTTCTTGAAGCCAGCAGGGCAAGCTGCTGTTGTGACCTTCTTGGTGCGCTTTCCTTTCACGCAAGTGATCGTCTTCTTCGCAGCAGGAGCCTTGACGACTGCCGCAGCAGTTGGCTTGTAACCCTTCTTCATCTTGACCGAGAGCTTGGGTTGTGAGTATTGGAAGCCTTCATATTCGATGCTGATTACATTGTTCTTTGCCGCGATATTTGCGCTCGAAACAACTTGCTCGCCAGTTGCCTCTTCAGTTGTTACTGAGAGCTCTAGCGCCTTGGCAGCATCATTTGGATTCTCAAGTCCCCAGAGAGTCTTGGCATCTTGGAAAGGAATGTAAGCGCGGTAGAAACCACGATTTACAGTCTTTCCATCGACATCAAAGTGAGGCGCAGAAGCAGTGAAGACAAATGACTTGTCAGTAGCATTCCATACTGGGCTAGAAAGTTTGCAGAGACCATCTGAGAGAACGATGATGTCATTGGAGACGCCATCGATTCCAAACTCGGTGAAGGAGATTGCCTGCAAGGTTGCGTACTTGGAGGTTGCCTTACCAGTCTCACCTTGGCACTGCTTGGAGTCTGATGCAAATGCGACATTGACTGGCTTACCAACGAGTGTGATTACGCGGTAACCAGTTCCCTCTGTTGTTTTCACTGTCATACCTGCGCCTGCGCCAAGAGTGACATTCGGTGAGTAGTTTGATTTCACACGAATCTTCACAGTGAAGTTGGTGTCAATATCGAGGCTGGCGTTCTTTCCAGTCGCCTTGTTATTGGCAAGGAAGGTCTTGTTATCTGCTGGATTGACGAAGACTGGTTCGATTGTGGTCCAGAGATTGGATGAGTTACTAAATGTTGGACGAGCATTAATGAATACTCCGTCATAACCCTTCACACCAAATCGTGCCGAATTCCAATTAGTCGATGTCCATCGCCCAGGTTTGGTCACGGTGCTCGCCACAGTCTCAACTTCTGGTGCAACAACTGCAGGTGCAGGTGCAGGAGCTGGCGAAGCTGCAGGTGATGCAGCCGGTGATGCAGCTGGATCAGCAGCAGCGGGGGATGCCGCCGGTGTTGCTGCAGGTGCAGCAGCAGGAGCATCGGTTGGATTTGCAGTTCCGCTAGCAACCCATTGGAGGTTAGCGACGGTGCCACGTCCATCATCAACCGAGACGCTCTCAATACAGAAGAATGATGTTGGCGAGGTACATGCTGGCCATGGGCCACTTACTAAAGGATCATTTGCCGCGTTAGCGGTTGTTGCTACAGAGATGACGCCACCAAAGAGTGAGGCGACTCCGAGGGCAACGAGAATTTTTGTCTTCACATTTCCTCCATCGGTTAAGCCGTCGGGCGGGAGGTCCCGAGGTAAAAAGTCTACTCTCGGGGGGTATTAATCGAGAATGCCCGTAAGGTTTTCGGTACCCGCCGCGTTAAATCGATACCCAACATGGCGCACCGTGCTAATCATCGCCTCGAATTCGGGGCCCAATTTCGCCCGAAGTCGGCGAATATGGACATCGACGGTCCGAGTTCCACCAAAATAGTCATAGCCCCAGACCTCCTGCAGGAGTTGGGCTCGGGTGAAGACCCGCCCTGGATGTTGCGCGAGGTATTTAAGCAATTCGAACTCTTTGTACGTTAAGTCCAGCGCTCGCCCTTTGACCCGCGCGGTGTAGGAGTGCTCATCAATTGCAACCTCGCCCGAGCGAATCTCGTTACTACTGCCGGATGAGTTTCGCGCATCGAGCGCCTCTTTATATCGGGTAATGGCAAGTCGAATCCGCGCATCTACCTCTGCAGGTCCAGCTGAATCCAGGATGCAATCATCAGCGCCCCACTCAGAGGTGAGCGCGGGTAAACCGCCCTCAGTCACGACAACTACAACTGGCGCACCAACTCCAGTTGAGGTCAGTAATCGGGTGAGATTTTTCATCGCACCAAGATCCCGCCGCGCATCGACAAGAAGTAAATCAATTGAGGGCGCATCAACCAGGACTGAAACCTCAGCAGGGAGAATTCGCACCTGATGTTGCAGGAGCGCAAGGGAGGGTAGAACCTCCGCGCTGGAGTGGCGAGAGTTGGTGAGTAAGAGGAGCTTCGCCATAGTGGGAGAATACTCTCGTGGAGAACATGGTGATACTCGGGGTGGTCCTGCTCTTGGCCACAAGCTATGGATATTGGTATCGCCATCGCGATGGGCGGGTGAAATCCCATGGCGAAGCAGAGAGCAGACTCCGCCTGGAGCCATCGGAAATCGGACCCTTGGGTGAGCGGGCCACCCTTGTCCAATTCTCTTCAGCCTTCTGTACTCCATGCCGCGCCACTCGAGTGATCCTTGGTGAGGTCGCAGCATCGACCCCTGGAGTCAGACATATAGATGTAGATGCGGAACATGAGTTGGCTTTGGTGCGAAAAGTGGGCGTGCTCTCAACTCCAACCACCCTCATTCTCGATAGCCAGGGCTATGAGATTGCGCGCGCCGTTGGCGCACCACGCAAAGCTCAAGTTCTGGCATCACTTGATGCTCTTCATTGATGTTCCACAACGAAGAAGTGTGGGGAACGGTCGTCTCGTTTCATGTTCCTGATCAGAACATCTCTCAAAACGTTGAGAAAGCTTTCTTGGAGCAAGCAATCTCTTTTGTTCATGAAATAGATGAATTATTCTCGACATATAAAGAAAATTCTGAAATTTCAAAGTTACGATGTGGCGATTTACTGATTGTAGATTCTTCTGAACCCGTTCAACGGATCTGGAAATTATGTGAGCAAGCGCGTGATCTCACAGATGGAGCATTTAATCCATTTCACGAACGATTAGGTGGTTTTGATCCATCGGGCTATATCAAAGGATGGGCAGCCGATCAGATTGCGCTGATGGGCGAAAAGTTAGGGATAACGCGATTACACATAAATGCTGGAGGAGACATCACGGTGCGCGGTGGGATGGATGATGCGAAACCGTGGATGATTGGAATTCAACATCCCAAGCGCGCGGGTCGAATTGCGGCGGTGATTCCGATACGCGATGGCGCTGTAGCAAGCAGTGGAGTATCAAGTGGTGTAAGTGCGGCCGGCGCATTGGCTACCTCGGTTTATGGACCTGATGGAGGGCTCGCTGATGCGCTCGCGACCGCTCTGATGGTTGCCGGTCGCGATGGCGCCCCCTGGTTTCTCAAACCAGAGCTCGCCGAGTATGGCTGTTGGGTCGCCAATCGTCACGAAGAAACCACCTGGTCAGTACGGTGGCCAGAGCGCTCCTGACTTATCGCGAATGACTTGCAATTCGCACTCTCGCTTTTTGGCCATTACCCTTAGCACTATGTTCGCGAAAATAGAGGTGTCGTTAATCAAACGACGTACGATCGATTACGGTCGCGCTACCTCTTCGCGCTGTCTTTCTTAATCCCAAACAATCTTCTTTGATTGTCGTGTTGCCCGCGTGAGTGGCCCCGTCCCAAAACTAATTTTAGGAGAGAGATATGTCTAAGCAGATTGATGTACGTGGCGCACGATTTGGCGCGCTACTCACTACTTTTGTGTTGGCGCTAACGCTTGCGACCGAATCGTGGATTCTTGCCTTATGGCAAACTGCGGTATTCGCGATTGGTGCAGGTTTTGGTCCAGCACGAACCCCTTACGCATTGATCTTTCGCGCAGTTGTAAAACCGCGACTTAAGTCAGCGCCCACTTTTGAGGATGAGCGTCCCCCACGATTTGCTCAAGCAGTTGGTTTCCTCTTTGGTGCGGCGGCCCTTGCTGGTGCAGCAAGCGGCGTCTCTCTCCTATTCACACTCGCGATTGCGTTCGCACTTGCAGCAGCGATCCTTAATGCAGCTTTCAACTTCTGCCTTGGCTGCAAGGTCTATCTCGTGTTTGCTCGCGTATTTGAGGGTAGCCACGAAGCGGTAGCGAAGACTCCCGCTAGCGTGCAGTAGAAGTAAGAATTTCGCTCTAGTCTTATCCCATGAGAGAAGAGCTCCGAGAGCGAGGACTGCGCCTTACCCCTCAGCGTGAGTTGGTTCTCACCGCTGTCCGCGCTCTTGGCCATGCCACGCCAGAAGAGATTGCTGAGTACATTCACCGAACTCATCCCAGCATCAATCTTTCAACGGTCTATCGAAATCTAGAGACTCTGGAAAATGTTGGGCTGGTATTGCATAGCCATCTCGGACATGGCGGCGCGACCTATCACGCGGCAGAGGAGTTAAGCCATCTCCACCTAGTCTGCGGTAAGTGCGGAAGCATCGGTGAAGCGCCGATTGAAACTGCGGCGACCTTCGTTAATGCACTCGCCGATGACTACGGATTTAAGACGGATGTCACCCACTTTGCGGTCTATGGGAAATGCATTAACTGCTCCGACGGATCATGAGCGCAGTTTTAGTTGAAGGCGGCCCAGATAATGGTGCTATCTGGCACTTTGGTGAACCGGTAAAAGAGCAGCGCGCGTTAGAGGCAGGGAAGGCATTTGCAGATCTAAGCCATCTTCCTGCAATAACAATTAGCGGCGCAGATCGACTGACTTGGATCCACTCGCTCTGCACTCAAGATGTCGAGAATTTGCAACCGGGGGAATGGAAGAGCGGATACATCCTCGATCCACAAGGACATCTGGAATTTCCCTTATTAATAGTTGATGATGGTGATTCGCTCTACCTCTTTACTGAGATTGCATCCGCCGAACCCTTGATCAACTTTTTAAATTCCATGAAATTCATGTTGCGCGTGGAGGTTACAGATGCCTCCTCACCGGTAGCTCTCTTCCGCGCACCAGGCGCTACAGATGAAATAGGCGGACCTTACGCGCTCGTACCGCGCGCAGAGATCAGAAGTATGACTGCAAATTTTGCACTTACCGCAATGCAAGTAGGCACATGGGCCTTGGATGCAATCCGGGTTGCAGCAGGTCGTCCACGTTTCGGATTCGAAAGTGATTCCAAAACAATCCCTAACGAATTAGGTGTACTCAACATCGCGGTACATATGAATAAGGGGTGCTATCGCGGACAAGAGACTGTTGCCAAGGTCTTTAACCTCGGCAAACCACCACGTCGTCTGACACTTTTACATCTCGATGGATCGGGAGTGGACCTGCCTACACCAGGTAGCGCCGTCACCGTAGAGGGAAAGAACATAGGCTTTCTCGGCACTGTCGCCCGCCATCATGAATTGGGTCCAATCGCGCTCGCACTCATTAAGCGCTCAGTTCCTATGGATGCAACGGTCAGCGCAGGAAATGTGCTTGCTACACAAGAAGAGATCGTTGCACAGTAGGTCAAAGAGATGTCGAGATTCATAACAATCTACTCGCGAAGAGGGTGCCATCTCTGCGAAGTCGCAGTAGAGAAAGTGCGCGATTTACAGCCTGAATATGGCTATCAAGTTCAAGAGATATTTATTGATGGTGATAGTGAATTAAGTAGCGAATATGGCGAGCAAGTACCTGTGATTCATATTGATGGTAAGCCTCATGATTTTTTTCGAGTGAATGAAGAGCGTTTTCGGGCAGCGCTCTCTTAAAGTTCAATATCTCCAATAAGAATGTCATCAGCATCGATAATTCGATAAGAGTAACCCTGTTCAGTAAGAAAACGTTGTCGATTTTGAGCAAAGTCCTGGTCTACGGTGTCACGGGCGACCAAGGTGTAGAAACGGGCCGTTCGACCATCTGCTTTAGGGCGCAAGATTCGCCCTAAGCGTTGCGCCTCCTCTTGGCGGGAACCAAATGCGCCCGAGACTTGGATAGCAATCGTCGCCTCAGGAAGATCAATCGAGAAGTTTGCGACTTTTGAAACGACCAATGCATTGATCTCTCCCTCTCGAAAACCTTGGAAGAGTTCTTCGCGTTCCTTGATAGGAGTATTGCCAGTAATCAAAGTGATGCCCATCTCCGTGGACAAGGTATCGAGTTGATCAAGATATTGGCCAATTACAAGAATCTGTTCGCCTTTATGTTTCTCAAGGAGCAATTTTGCGATGGCACCTTTGGTGCGCGTAGTAGCACAGGTTCGATATTTATGTTCTGGTTCGGCGGTCGCGTAAAGGAGACGTTCAGCATCGGTTAGGTTTACCCGTACTTCGATGCATTCGGCTGGCGCGATGTAGCCCTGTGATTCGATCTCTTTCCACGGCACGTCATAACGCTTAGGCCCGATAAGTGAGAAGACTTCACCCTCAAGTCCATCTTCGCGAACTAAAGTGGCGGTTAATCCAAGGCGTCGACGAGATTGGATATCTGCAGTAAATCGGAAAATAGGCGCGGGAAGTAAATGTACTTCGTCATAAATAATCAAACCCCAATCGTGTTGATCTACTAAATCCAAATGAGCATAGACACCACCGCGCTTAGTGGTGAGAACTTGGTAGGTGGCGATTGTTACTGCCCGAATCTCTTTCTTAGAGCCGGAATACTCGCCAATTTGATCTTCAGTCAGCGATGTTCGTTTAAGCAATTCATTTCGCCATTGTCGTGCAGCGACTGTATTGGTTACCAATATCAACGTTGTCGCTTGTGCAAGTGACATTGCAGCAACACCCACAAGCGTCTTGCCGGCGCCGCATGGGAGTACTACAACTCCCGAACCGCCATGCCAAAAACCTTCTGCAGCAAGACGTTGATAGGGGCGAAGTTTCCAATCACTCTCGTGAAGCTCAATGGGATGTGCTTGGCCATCGACATATCCGGCCATATCTTCAGCAGGCCATCCTAATTTAAGAAGAGATTGCTTGAGTCGTCCACGCTCACTGGGAAAAACTTGGATAGTTTCGCTATCGATTCGCTTCCCGAGCATTGGTTGAACTTTCTTCGCTCGAATCACCTCTTCAAGCACTGCCGAATCAGTGGTCGAGAGAATCAATCCATGAACCGGATGCGTTTCGAGGCGAAGTCTGCCGTAGCGCGCCATTGTTTCTGCAATATCGATGAGAATTGCATGCGGTACTGCATAGCGTGAGTAGCGAAGTAGGACATCAATGACGCTCTCTGCATCAAGACCTGCCGCACGGGCATTCCAGAGTCCAAGAGAGGTGAGTCGATAGGTATGGATATGTTCTGGTGAACGCTCTAACTCTGCAAAAGCAGCAATTGCGCGCCGACAATCATCAGCAGCGCCATGGTCAATCTCGAGTAGAAGTGTTTTGTCGCTTTGGACTATGAGTGGGCCGTCAGCCATTGGGGTTATTCACTAGATCCTTAATGAGGGCATGGAGGAATTCGATTTGCGAGGCAATGCCTGTAGCGCTGATCCATTCGCCGTGCGCATGGGCATTCCCACCAATCGCTCCTAAACCATCAAGAGTAGGAACGCCGGTTGCCGCAGCAAAATTCCCATCGCTTGCTCCTCCTACGGCGACGCCAAGTAACTCGCCACGACCCAGTGATTGGTAAACCTTCTGTGCACGGGTAAAGAGCGCTTTGGTGGACTCAGGTTGGAGAGGTGGTCGATTAATGCCACCAGAGATAACTATTTGCGCATCGGGATGTTGTGGTTTCAGGTCGTGAAGTGATCTTTCGATTCGTTCCAATTCGCTCATCGCAAAGGAGCGACAGTCAACGACAAGTCGAGCTAGAGCCGGCACAGTATTTGTCGTCGTGCCTGAGGTTAAGACTGTCGGTACTGCAGTAGTTTGAAATTGAGGATTGGACAGCTTTTCTATTTGGACAATCAGGTGTGCCATCTCAGTAGTGGCATTGATACCTTTCTCAGGTTCAAGTCCGGCGTGTGATGCACGTCCATGAACTTCGATGATGAAATCAGCAGTTCCCTTACGGCCGATTTTCACCGCTCCATTAATCGAGGCTTCTAGAACGAGTACTGCCTTTGCACTTCGCGCCGATTCTTCGATTAATGCCCGAGATGCTTTAGAACCGACTTCTTCATCTGTGGTACAGAGTATCGCGACCGACCCTTGTATGTCGCGGAGCGCATAAACTGCTTGGACGAAGCCTGCTTTCATATCAAAAGATCCTGGCGCAGTGATTCGATCACCCTCTACTTGCCACAATGGCTGGAAGGAACCTTTGGGCCAGACGGTATCGAGGTGAATCAGGAGCAAGAGATCTGCTGGCTTTGCGCCCCACCAGAGAATGGGTGAACCATTTACTTCAGAGATGGTTCCAGCGCTGCCAAGCACCTCTCTGCAGATGTGATTTGCTTCTTGGAGTACTGCATCGAGTGCGGCGCGATCATCGCTGGGGGATTCGATTCGGACTAACCGTTCGATATCTGCCAAGAAATCTGAGGGACTGCTCATAGTCGTAGTCTGCCTTATTCGACTATCGCGACGCCTGAGATGCGACTGACTGAAAAGCGGAGCACCTCATCGCTCCTGTGGTCATAGGCCATCAAAATCCCGGCAATCAAGTGAATGGGCTCGATTACCCGCTCACTCACTCCGCCATCGCTATCGGCGTAGCCAATAGCCACCGTGGCTTTTGATTTGATGGCAAGTGCGAGCGTGGCCATCGTCTCGCTCGGAGAGCCAGCAGCGACCGGGGCGCTCTTGCGATGAGCGGCGGCCTTATCTCCAGCGCGTAGGGCGCGTAAGGCGGCATTGATCAAATCATCGGATGGTGTTGCAAGATCACCAGAGATGCGTGGTGGACGTGGCTTAACTTTTGTACGAGCTCTCTCGTGCTTTCGCGCAACCAATGCGCCATCGCGATCTTCTAGGGCCGGAAAGTAACCACTTTCTACCAACCCATCAATTGCCTCATGAGTGTCACCTTCAGTCATCAAGACTGTTGTGCTTAATTGTCGAAGTTGCAAGTGAGCTAATTTCTTATCGGCAAGAATCGCTGCGACCAGTGCCTCATCTTCACATCGGATATACGAACTAAAACTAATTCCGACTCTTAATTTTCCATATCGCTTTCCGATATCGGCAATCATGTATTCGAGCGGTTGGGGTAGCGGTGTCTTTGATATTTTGGCGAGGAATTTCTTTATTTCTTCACTACTTCTGCCGTTATCGAGTGCGCGACGAATCGAGTGTTCTGATAATCGATAGACCGTTGCCCCTCCTTTACTTTCAATATTGGCAATCAGGGACATCTCGCGCGCTAAATCAACCTGCAGCGGCCCTGGAGCAATGGCGGTGTTATCGGCTTGAATCAAGATGTAGTCGATTTCTTTCGGGAGTAATTGCTCCATTCCAGTAAGTTCTTCTCCCTGAAGCAGCGCAGCGCCAAAAGAGGTCAGCGCATTTCTTCCGGTCAATCCCAACCATTGCGCTTCCCGCGCTATCCAATGAACAAAGTCGTGATGGCTACCAAAAGCTTTACGTGGACGTTCCCATTTGATGCGCTCGGCAAGAGCGCCAATATCGACTGCGTTAGGAGTTATCTCTGCATATAAGTTGAGCGTGACCTTCTTTAAATGTGAGATAGCGCAACGATCAATCTCTGGTCCAAGTGGTGCTATATACCCTCGTTCACTCTTACCCACTAGGCCTGCCACGCGTGAGGTACTTAGCCAGTTATTTACAATTTCTACCCAACGCTCTTCTAACGTGCGATTACGCCAGATATCAAAAGCTGGCGTGGGTAGGAACTCTTCTTCGTTATGAACACCGACAAAACCAGATATGTATGCAAGTTCAGCGATGAAGATGAGGTACTTTTCCTCTAAACCAAGTTCATCACTAGCCCGTTTGATTTCGCGAACGCCAACGCCACCCGAACGTAACGCAGCCGCCGGTTCGCCAGCCCAGAAGTGGAGCAACTCCTCGATGTGATGGAGTATCTCTAGCACCGCACCAATCGCTGCGCTATCGACATCTTCCCGGGTGAGAGCCTTGCCCGCATAGCTCGGAGGAGTATCCAATCGCTCCTTATGGACGCGATTGCCACGAAGATAGATGCCTACTTCGCGAGGAAGCGCGACGGTCTGGTTATCAACTGGGGTAAGGAGTTGATTCTCCAGGAGCCACGAGACCGTGGAGGTCGGACGTTTGACATCGCTCACGCTGCCGCGCGGTGGTCCCCAGGTAAGTTTCTCAAGCATCGCCTTCGCTGATGCAGGTGCTTCTTCGATCTTCTTGATCCATCGCTTCCGATCACCTAACCCCACCGGTCCTAGTCCTGCAGGTTCCGGGCCGAGCGTATCGCGGACACTGTTGAGCACTCTGATCTGATCCTCGTCCACATAGATAAGTGCAAGGGTAAGAAACTTCTTGTAGGGCGCTGCTGCATTGGTGTCGGCAACTGCAAGTAAGGAATCGATGGTCAGAGGTTGAGGAAGTACCGCGAGGATTTCCAAAACTTGGATCTCCCAGGAATTCAATCCATCAATGACGCGCGCGATGCTGGGGGATGAACTTGCGCGCGCTGCAAGTGCGGTGATGTCCGTAGGCAGCGGTGAGAGTAAATCTGGGCGTGCGCTAAAGAGCTCCTGAAGATTTTCATCACTCCGCGCGCGCAACTCATCGGCTAATGAACGACTGGGGCGAAGGGTTGGAGACATAATTTGCCTACGCTACCTGAAGGTGTGCAGGTTATGCTCATCGTATGAAAACGCTCGTACATGTAGTCCGCCATGGCGAGGTTGAGAATCCCGATGGCATTCTCTATGGCCGCCAAGCCGATTGGCATCTCTCTGTTCGTGGTCGGGAGATGGCAGAGGCAGTTGCGAAATGGACTCATGGCCGAGATATCGCCGCAGTGATTGCATCGCCACTCGATCGGGCGCAGGAGACCGCAACACCAATTGCAGCGCTTCATAAATTAAGTATCAACACCGACCCTCGATTAATTGAAGCGGCAAATGTCTTTGAGGGAAAGAAGTTTGGCGTCGGTGCAAGTACTGGCGCATTGTTGAAACCATCAGCATGGCGACATCTTTGGAATCCGTGGCGCCCTTCGTGGGGTGAGCCGTATCGCGAACAGATTGAGCGAATGATGGCAGCAGTGAAGAATGCCCACGCGCTCGCCGCTGGTAGGGAAGCAATCTGTGTCTCGCATCAACTTCCCATTTGGATTTTGCGTTCTGCTATCGAAGGTCGACCGCTATTCCATGATCCGCGAAAACGAATCTGCTCGCTAGCGTCAGTGACAACCGTGGTCTTCTCGGAACAGGGAGAAATAACGGGAGTCGAGTACGCCGAACCTGCTGCGCACTTACTTCGGGCTAACAAATGAGAGTGGTAGCGCTTAAGCGAATCACCTCTCCCATAATTGCCGCGGTATTGCTTACCAGCTGTAGCGGCGGTGGTAGCTCAATTGATGAGAGCTCATATGTTGCTGGTGATGGCGTAGTTACAACCGTAAAACTCGGAGAACGAAAGGTTGCGCCAAAGATCTCTGGGCGAAGCACTACCGATTTCCCATTCGCACTCACTCCGGGGAAAGTAGCGCTGGTTAATGTGTGGGCATCGTGGTGTTCGCCATGTCGCGCGGAAGCTCCCATCTTGGAGGAACTTTCAAAGAAATATCCAAATGTGGAATTTGTTGGGCTATTAACTCGGGACAGTATCGATGCGGCAAATGCCTTTATCAATCGATTTGCTATCACCTATCCGACAATCTCTGATGATCAAATACTTTTAGGATTTAGAAAGAGCTTGCCAGTGGCTGCTATTCCTACAACCTTCTTAATAGATAAGAAAGGCAGCGTCGCTGCTCGCATTTCTGGCGAAATCACATTCTCATCAATAAGTAAGTTGTTAGATGATTTGGCGAACGAATGACGCTCTACGGATTGAGTGAACAGGTATTACAAGGTTCAGTGCTTCTCGCATTTCCGATTGCAATTTTCGCAGGGCTTGTCGCTTTCGTTTCGCCCTGCGTGCTACCACTTGTGCCTGCATATCTCGCCTATGTTTCAGGTTTATCTGGTGCAGAGATAGAAAATCCAATCAAGCGCACGCGCTTAGTGGTCGGCACCTCTTTATTCATTCTTGGTTTCAGCTCGGTTTTCATCTCTTACGGTGCACTTTTCGGTGGCGTGGGAAACACGCTGCTCGTTCGTGAACGAGGTATCAGCCAAGTACTGGGAATTTTCACGATTGCGATGGGCTCACTCTTCCTCGGGGTATTTCGCGGAAATAGAATGACTAGAGAGTTCCGACCACGAATCAAAACTGATGGTGGATTATTTTTCGCTCCATTCTTAGGGGTGCTCTTTGCAATTGGTTGGACGCCATGCATTGGTCCGACGCTCGCAGCTGTCCAAGCACTCGCCTTGAGTGAAGAGAGCGCGCTTCGCGGCGCATTTCTCTCACTCGGTTACTGCATCGGGTTAGGTTTACCTTTTCTGTTGGCAGCGCTTGGTATTGCACGTGCGCTCCGGGTTTTCAAACGCTTGCCTACTCGTGCGCTCTCTTATATCGGCGGCATCAGCCTTGTTCTTCTGGGAATTGCGCAACTTACCGGTGCGTGGATGGGCATTGAAGGATGGCTCCAACGTTGGGCTTCATCATTTGTGGTGGCGCTATGAGTAACTCCCAGATCTCCTACGATACACAGCCTCCACAATTGAGTGGGATTGGCTTTGCGCGCTGGATTTGGCGACAGCTCACCAGTATGCGGACAGCCCTTGTGCTCTTACTACTTTTGGCAATCGCATCAATACCTGGCTCCATCTTCCCGCAGCGTTCGCAAAATCCGCTTCAGGTCAATGAGTATTACGGAACCCATCCAGAGCTTGCGCGTTGGCTCGATCGAGCCTCACTCTTCAATGTCTTTTCCTCACCATGGTTTAGCGCGATTTACATCTTGTTATTCATTTCGCTCATTGGGTGTGTAGTACCAAGAACATGGGAACACTTCAAGAGCGCACGCGCGCTACCGCCAATGACTCCAAAGAATCTGGAGAGATTAGAAGAGTTTCACCAATTCAGCACCAATCAGAATGAGAGTGAACTTCTCGCACGTACCTCCTCTGAATTGAAGCGACGTCGTTATCGCCTTCGAACGCTTCCTGATTCGATTGGAGCTGAGAAGGGGTTTATTCGTGAAACGGCAAATCTGCTCTTCCATCTGTCATTGATCCTCTTATTAATTGGAGTGGCATATGGATCACTTGGAGGCATGCGCGCTGACGTCATTGTGAGCGAAGGCGAGACATTTACCAATGTTGCGACAAGTTACGACTCGTTAAGTACGGGAGGACTTTTCTCAATTGACGATATTCCACCTTTTACGATTACCGTGAAGAAGTTCACTGCTAAATATGATTTAGTGACAAACGCTCCAATCGACTATCGATTAGATGCGCAAGTAGTAGATGAACCCGGCAAGGTTCCTCGCGACGTTGTTGTGAAAGTAAATAAACCATTTACATTTGGTGAGACGCGGGTTTATTTACAGGCTAATGGCTATTCCCCAATAGTTACGGTGCGAAATAGCGCAGGCGCCATCGTGTTGCGCGGACCTATTCCATTCTTACCGCAAGATGGAAATCTCACCTCGATTGGTTCAATCAAAGTACCTGATATGCAGCCCCAGTTAGGCTTTGTTGCCAAATTCTTACCAACATTCGAGCGAACTGCAGAGCGCGGTGGATTCTCGACATATCCTGAGGCGTTAAAGCCAGTACTGGATCTCGCTGCATGGAGTGGAGATTTGGGATTGGATTCTGGAATTCCCCAGTCGGTCTATCGAATTAATACTGAGAAGTTGGAACAGATTGGTTTGGCTGCGCTGTCACCTGGGCAGAAATGGGAGTTGCCCAATGGAGTTGGCTCCATCACATTCGACGGATTTACTCCGTGGGTAAATCTTCAAGTAGTTCGCGATCCAGGGAAGGCGTACTCGCTGGTGGGTGCAGTACTGATTCTCTGTGGGTTACTTGTATCACTATTTGGGCGACGCCATCGCATCTGGGTTCGCGTCAGCCAGAAGGATGGAGATACCATCGTGCAGGTCGCAGGCTTAACTCGCTCACCGGGGTTAGACGAAGAAATCAAAACGCTTGTGGGTCTGCTTCGAGGAGAACCACTCACAGTTAGGGATAGCAATGTCGAAGAGTGATTTAGCTTATCTCTCCAATGACTTGATCTATGCAAGCATGGCAATCTGCGCTCTAGCATTTTTGGTTTTTGCCTATGAACTTGCATGGTCGATTCGCCTTGGTGAAGAGAGGACCACACTTGCCCGTCGGCAGAAAGTCATCCGAATAGCCCAGGCTTTGACGATTCTCTATTTCTTAATACTTTTTGCAGGAGTGGTGACCCGTGGGCTTTCGGCTGGCCGTGCACCTTGGGGAAATATGTATGAGTTCTCAATCACGGGGGCTCTTGCGTTTACCTTTGCTTATCTTGTTGCATCTTTAAAGTATGAAGTGCAATGGCTCGGCATCTTGATCACATTTGCCTCACTTTTGACATTAGGTACTGCAGTGACATTGTTATATGTCCCGAGCGCTCCACTGGTACCTGCACTTAAGTCGCCCTGGTTAGTAATTCATGTTTCAGCAGCGATAATCTCTGGCGGTGTTTTCTTACTAGCAAACTGCATCGCTGCCGCCTATCTAATCTTGGAACAGATGGAGAAGAAACGCGCAGGTGCCCGACCAGAGTGGGCAATACGGTTACCAAAACTTGAAACACTTGATCAACTCTCTTATCGATTGGTGGCGCTGGTCTTTCCACTATGGACCTTTGCGATTATCGCCGGTGCAATTTGGGCTGAAGCTGCATGGGGCAGATATTGGGGATGGGATCCAAAGGAAACCTGGTCGTTTATCACTTGGGTAGGTTATGCCGCTTATCTTCATGCGCGGGTAACTGCAGGCTGGAGAGGCAAGCGCGCTGCATGGCTCTGCCTTATTGCGGGTTCTACCTTCTTATTTAATTACATTTACGTCAATATTTGGGGAACTGGAAAACACACCTATTCGGGGCTTTAGATTGAAGTGATTAGAGTTTCCGCAAGAAATCGGGATTGTCATCGGGTGGAATAATTTTTTTAGGGGGCTTTCGCCATCCACCATTGCCCCGTCCGCGTTCTTTGCCTAGAACCAACCAGGCAATACTCACAATTGGTGAGGGGCTGAAGAGAACAATGAGAAGTAACCAGGCCCACTTCGGAAGTTTTTGCACCTCTTCTTGCGGAGTTCGAGCGCAATCGACAAAGGCATACACCGTGATTGCGATTGAAATGAGAAGAAGAATGCGAACCATGTTTGTAAGTATATAAGGAAAAGAAGTTATGCGCTCAGGACAAATCCGGCACCATAGAAAATGGCGAAAAGTAGTTGAAAAAGCGCTGTGTGCTGTAGAAGCGCGATGAGATCTCTGCCACCAGCACCTTTCAAAACGCGAATGCAGAGAAAGAAGGATAGTGGGAGTAATAGCGCAGTAATTGCTACCCATGGTTTATTAAAAGCAGTAAATACCCCGATGAGATTGCTTCCTAGAATGAGCGCTGAATAAAAGTATCGAGTTGGCCGCTCACCCATAAGTACTGCAAGAGTCTTCTTTCCCACCTGAGAATCTTTAGCTCGATCGCGAAGATTATTGAGAACGAGAATTGCACAAGCCTGCGCTCCGACCGGTATCGCGGCAAGAAGTGCAAGCCAGGTTATTCTCCCGCTTTGCACGTAATACGTTCCCATAACTGCAATCACTCCAAAAAAGATGAAGACCGATATCTCACCCAGAGCTCGATAGCCATAAGGATTCTTGCCTCCTGTGTAACCCCAGGCAGCGATGATTGATAGCGCTCCAACTGGAATTAACCAGAGCGAAGTTCTTAGCGCGAGAGCCAATCCAAAAACGCCGGCAAGAGCGAAGAAGGTAAAGGCGATGTTCCGCACTTTTGTTGGTTCTGCCTTGCCACTTCCCACAAGGCGCATCGGTCCACCTCGCTCAGTATCAGTACCTCTTATCCCATCGGAATAGTCATTCGAATAGTTGACGCCAACCTGCAGTGTGAGCGCGACCAAAAGCGCTAAAAATCCGTTACTCCAAAGTGGTGTGGGTGCAGCAAGAGAGGTGCCTACGAGGACAGGAGCAAGGGCTGCTGGGAGAGTTCGAAGTCGCGCGCCACCTATCCATTCGGTGATAGTCGCCATATTCGTTCAACTCTCTCTTCGGGTTGGGTGACTTAGGTAGATCAAATCTCTTCTGTTGCCTTTGCATTAGCTAAGAATTGATGGTCAATCTTTCCATTTGCCTTAACGGGAAGTTCTGAGAGTAGTAGGAGTGAGCGAGGCGCCGCCACTTTGCTGATCCCTTGAGCGACCAACTCTCTGATCTGAGGAAGCATCGGGCCATGGTGGTCATTACTTATCGTCATGATCACGCGCAAACTTTCTCCCCACTCTTTGTCAGGCACTCCCATGACAAGAATCTCACTTGTTGGAAAATTCTCACGTAGCAAATCAGCGACACGATTCGGAGAGAGCTTTTCGCCACCGGAGATGATGACGTCATCAGATCTCCCGTGTACAACCAATTTTCCATCGCTACTTAATTCACCTTCATCGCTTGTGATGAACCAACCATCGACAAAGGAAGTACTTGTTCCGTAGTCATCATCAAAATATCCCTCTGCTTGCATTGGTCCTTTGAGGGCAACCGTTTTTCCATCTATAAATTTCACTTCAACGCCAGGAAGTGCTCTGCCATCGTAGATACAACCGCCACACATCTCGGTCATACCGTAACTTGTAACAAGGGGGATCCCGGCGCTAGCGGCTTCCTGCAGAAGTTGTGCGGGCACAGCAGCTCCGCCAATCAAGACTTTCTTCGCATTGGTAAGAAGTTCAAATTGTTCTCCTCGTTCTCGGAGTGCTCGATATAACTGAGTGGGCACCACCGAGATGAATTCCGCACCTTGCTCCAAAGGCTCCGAATTATTATCAATCGAACGGAGTAATTGATTAACACCAGCGATGTGATTGAGTGGAAGTGAGAGCGACCAATGATCGCCCTTGGTTACACCTAAGGTTTGATTGCTCAGCCGTGCACTTGCCCTCAGTGCACTCGCACTCAGTGCGACTATTTTTGGGGCGCCAGTTGAGCCGCCCGTTTCGATGAGAAGCGCAACGTTCTCTCCAACCTTTTCATGGGGCAAGGCAGTGAGAGCAACTGCTGGGCCACCCGAAAGGGCGCTTGCAAGCGCATCGCGAAGTCGCAAGGTATCGACAGTTACCGGGTCGATTCGCTCTACTTTTCTCACGCCTCTAGGCTATCGCCTGTGAGTAAACCGATTAAAAGAGAGCCTGGTAGTCGTGATATTCCTGCTTGGGAGCAGATAGGGGAGTACAGCGACATCATTTATCAGCGCGCTGAGGGCATGGCAAAAATCACCATCAATCGTCCAGAGGTACGGAACGCATTTCGTCCCGAGACGCTTGCGCAATTGCAAGAGGCATTCAACATTGCACGCGATGATGACAGCGTTGGTGTCATCATCTTCACTGGAGCAGGCAGTGAAGCTTTCTGTTCTGGTGGCGATGTCATGGTCCGCGGTGACGATGGTTATATCGGTAGTGATTCGCTTGGTAAAAAAGGTATCGGTCGCTTAAATGTTCTCGATCTTCAAGTGCAGATTCGGAGGACTCCCAAACCAGTCATCGCAATGGTTGCTGGTTGGGCGATCGGAGGGGGACATGTCCTCCATGTCGTCTGCGACATCACAGTTGCTGCGGAGAATGCGAAGTTCGGTCAGACCGGCCCGATGGTTGGTTCATTTGATGGCGGTTACGGCGCTGGTCTGCTTGCTGCACATATTGGTCAGAAAAAAGCGCGCGAGATTTGGTTTATGTGCCGCCAATATGATGCAAACGAAGCTCTTGAAATGGGATTAGTGAACACCGTCGTGCCAGTAACCGAGTTAGAAGCAGAGACTGTGTCATGGGCACGTGAGATGTTGCGACACTCACCGCTAGCGCTCCGCTTGCTCAAAGCGGGTTTGAATGCGGCAGATGATGGGTTAGCAGGTGTACAACAACTTGCCGGCGATGCCACGCTTCTCTTCTATCTAACTGAAGAAGGCCAGGAAGGTCGGAACGCTTTCCAAGAGAAGCGTCCACCTAACTTTGGCCAGTTTCCAAAGCGCCCGTAGCAATGCAACCTAGCGATTTGCTCTCCCGAATAAAAGTCATTGGAATTCCAACGCGTACCAACTTTCGCGGCGTGAGTCTTCGAGAAATCGCGCTGATTAAAGGGGAGAAACGATGGAGCGAGTTCTCACCTTTCAAGGATTATTCGGTTGAACGAGATGCATTGTGGTTACAGGCAGCGCTTGAATCGGCAAATCACGATTTTCCCGATCCAGTGCGTCAGCGAGTTCGGGTAAATGCCACACTTCCTGAAGTGCCAATTGAGCAAGTTGGTGAGGTGCTCTCTTGGTTCCCTGGTTCAACGACAATCAAAGTCAAAGTTGGCACAGCAAATGACGAGGAACGGATTCGAGAGGTGTTTCGAATAGTTCCAGAGGCACGTTTACGGCTTGATGCTAACGGACTGTTTTCGATTCACGAAGCTCAGAATTTTCTTACCTCGCTGTATAACAAGTATGGACATCACATCGAATATGTCGAACAACCTTGTGCATCTCTCTCTGAAAATGAAGCATTAACAGTGCCGATTCCTCTAGCTATCGATGAGAACCTTCGTCTCGGAGAAGATCTTGGTGAAATCAACAGAATTGCTGACGTAGTAATTGTAAAGGTTGCCCCACTTGGAGGAATGACCCGTGCTCTCAATGTCATCTCAAAGTTAGATAAACCTGTTGTAATTTCTTCAGCATTAGAGAGTAGCGTTGGATTAGCTACGGGAATCGCGCTAGCAGCCCACTTGGCTGACGATGTAATTTGTGGATTGGGAACTGCTGCTCTACTCGACTCGGATTTGGTTAAGGACCCCCTCCTTCCTCAAAACGGTTTTGTATCTGTTACAGAGGTTGAGATTGATGATGCTGCTCTAGCACGATTTCAACTTCCGCAAGAGCAGTCGGAGTGGTGGCATAATCGCATTGCTAATGCATATGCGAAGTACTTAGAAAATATCGATCGGGGGGAGTCGCGATGACTGCGTCGAATTACACTCCTTCTCCAGTTTTAGGCGAAGTGATTGTTGATCAACTTATTCGTCTTCGCGTGAGGGATGCGGTGATCTCTCCAGGATCGCGCAACGCTCCTCTGACAATGGCGCTCTGGCGAGCGGCGAGTAGAGGAGAGATTCGGCTACATACTCGGATTGATGAGCGGAGCGCGGCATTTCTTGCCCTCGGCATTGCAAAAGCCACTGGTTTGCCTGCGCCAGTTATCTGCACCAGCGGTAGCGCCGCAGCAAATTTTTATCCCGCACTCCTAGAAGCTCACCATGGGGGATACCCACTCGTTGCGATTACGGCGGATCGTCCAGCTCGACTTTGGGAGAGTGGTGCAAATCAGACGACTACTCAGGTGGGAATGTTCGCTGGCGCTGGTGTGAAGTCTTTGAATCTTGCGGCGAACGGGTCAGAGATCGGAGAAGTGACGCGATGGCGCGAAGCAATTGCAAACGAGATTACGTTGGTAAGACCTGCACACATCAACGTTGAGTTTGATGAACCACTCGTAGGCTCCCTGGACTGGGTTGAAAATATTGATCAAGAGGTTGCCATTCCATCCTCTCCCAAGGTTCACGTTAAGAAATTAGCGAAATACCATCAAAAAGGAGTGATTATCGTTGGCCATGATGCTGGTGGCGTTGAATATGAATCAATCCTGAAATTCTCTCAAGCAACTGGTTGGCCAATCCTCTCGGAGAATCCACTAATGGGTGCTGACCTAATCCCACATGCATCGTTGATACTGGCAGATGGAGAACGTAGAAAGACTTTATGTCCTGAGATTGTGATGACAATTGGTCGACTTACTCTCTCACGTGCAATCAACGCTTTCGTAAATAGCAGCGCGTATCAAGTGGCAGTCGATCCACGAATTGCAGTAGTTGATACCAAACGAAGTGCAGATGAAATTCACTTCGCCTTACCGGAATTAGCGGGGCAGGTAACTCCTGACCCAACCTGGCGCCATCATTTCGAAGAATTCGCTCACAGAATCTCAAAGAAACTCCCTGCGCTACTTACGCAATGGTCGGAAAGCTCAGCGATTAGAACCGTTACCCACAAAATTCCTAACGAATCCACGCTCTTTGTCTCATCTTCGCGACCCATCCGAGATATCGAAGCATTTTCCGTTAATCGCTTGGGAGTCGAAGTACTTGCAAATCGAGGCCTTGCTGGAATTGATGGAAATATTTCGACGGCGATGGGCATTGCCCTTTGCAGAGGGCGCACTTATGCGATTGTCGGTGACCTCGCCTTTTTGCACGATGTCAACGGATTACTTTTGGGTGGAGATGAACAACGGCCAAACCTCACGGTCATCGTAATCTCTAATGATGGTGGTGGAATTTTCTCAACTCTGCCGCAGAGCGATGCCCCAGGTTTCGAAAAGATTTTCGGAACTCCGCATGGAAGAGATATTGTAAAAATCTCAGAGGCATATGGAATTAATGCAATCAGCGTCCGAACGCTTGATGCACTTACCTCTCAACTTGCAAGAGGAACAAATGGAATTCGCGTGATTGTTTGTGAGATGCCTGATCGCCAAAGTAATGCTCAACTACTAAAGAGGATTACTGAGTCTCTAGCGCTTCTCTAATCGGTAGTAATTTAGCTTGGCTCTCACCATATTCTTTTGCTGGATCTGAGCCTTGCACAATTCCGCATCCGGCGAGGAGGCGAATCTCCCGAGGATTCTTCGCCTCTATTTGCGCGCATCTCAGAGCAATTCCAATCTCGCCTTCACCATTGCTATCTATCCAGCCAACAGGACCTGCATAACGTCCACGTGACATCTCTTCAATCTCCTTGATTGCTTTCTGTGCCGCTGGCCGAGGGGTGCCACAAACGGCTGCAGAGGGGTGAAGTTCGCGGACCACTGTGAAGAGGTCTGCCGGCGCTAGTGAATCCGTTAATACTCCAGTGACATCCGTTGCTAGATGCATCACATTCGATAAATGGAGCACGAATGGGGTTTCGGGAACATTCGTAGAAGAGCAGAAGGGGGCAAGAGTCTGCGCAACTGAATCCACTGCATATTCGTGTTCTTCTAGATCCTTTGATGAACGCGCGAGGGATGCGGCTAGCGCGAGATCGCGCTCATCATTACCGGTTCGTTGAATTGTTCCAGCGAGAATTCGCGAGGTCACTAAACCTTTATTTAATCGGACTAACAATTCTGGAGTTGCACCCACAAGGTTATCAATAGAAAAGATCCAAGTAGATCCATATTTCTCATGGAGCTTGTGCATGATGTGGCGCGAATCGAAAGGTAAATCAGATTGGGCAATCAAGTCGCGAGCAAGAACGACTTTGGATATTTCTCCGTTATGGATACGTGCTAACGCTTTATTGACGTTAGCCTCCCATTGAGATGCCGAGATTGCGCCACCAACCCAACTGAGATTCAGTGGGGCTTCGATTGGTTCTGGTTGCGGGAGAGCAGGCACCTCTTCATCACCTAACCAAGTGATCCAGGTACGACCATTTCTCTGTCCCACTACGATTTTGGGGATGATCGCGATACTTATCTCGTCTGAGTCAAATGCGGCTGAGAGAAAAAGCAGCGGACCAGTTCCAAATTTTTTTACCTGATCGTGAACTCGAAAGTGTGCACACCTCTCTCGCCACCAAAGCCGGATCTCTTCAAATCGATCACTACCCGATACCTCTAGGCGATCGAACTCGCCCCAACCAACTACCCCATCACCACCACGTACCCAGGCAAGAGCAGAGCTATCAGGGAGTAAGGAGAGTAAATCCTTGGCCTCACTAATTTCCTGCGAGTGGACCGTTACAGAGTGCGCAGAGTTCACTTGCGACGCTTATCCACCACTCGCCAGAGCATAGGCAGGGTCGAGGCTGCGATTGCGAGTTTGATAATTTCGCCGATGATAAATGGAGTGAGACCGGCATTGATTGTCCATGCCCAATCTTTTCCGGTTGATTGTTGTAACCAGATCAAACCAGGAATGAAAATGAGGAGTTGACCGATAAGCATGGCGAGAACTGCTGTAGAGATCTTCTTGTCCCACTTCTTTGATGCGAGAAAACTCAGTGCAACTGTTGCCAAGAACATTCCGATGAGATAACCGCCGGTGGGACCAACTAACTTTGCAATGCCATGTCCTTGCTGTGAGAAGACTGGAGCACCTGCAACGCCAAGGGCTATATAGAGCGCGAAGGTACTTGCACCAAGGGCACGGCCATAACTTGCACCAATGAGTAGCGCGCCAAGCGTCTGGCCCGTCACGGGAACTGGGGAACCGGGAATGGGTAGCGCAATTTGAGCCATCAGAGCGAGAAAGGCAACGCCGCCAGCGGCAAGCGCGCTATTGGTAATAAGTGTGCTCCTAGGAAATAGCGCGGCGCGCAGGGAATGGGGCGCTAATGGAATGGTGGTCATAGATCTGCCTCCAAAACTTCTTCACTCTCAATTGGCATCTGAGCGTACACACCATAAAGATGTACTCCATGGTACGAGCCCGACTGGATAAGTCGCCACGCGATGTGGCCGCGATGTTCGATCAGGTGGCAAAGCGTTACGACTTCCTCAACGACCTTTTGAGCCTGGGGCGGACAAAAGCGTGGCGCCGTTCAGTCGTAGCGACAATCGCACCCGCTCCAGGGATGCGGATTCTCGATTGTGCAGCAGGTACGGGTTCATCAACTGCCCCCTTGGTGGCTGCAGGCGCCGAGGCAATCGCCTCTGATTTCTCGCTGGGAATGCTTGAGGCTGGAGCGGCACGCGCCTCAAATCTGACCTTCATTGCTGCCGATAATCTCGCCCTCCCATTTGCAGATGAGAGCTTTGATGTTCTGACTATCTCCTTTGGGTTACGAAATGTGGCCGATGTGGAGCGGGCGCTACGTGAGGCCTACCGAGTAACGAAAACCGGCGGGCGACTTGTGGTCTGCGAGTTCTCGCACCCCAGCAATCGCCTCTTTCGCCAAATCTATTTTCGATATCTGATGCGGGTACTGCCCCCCTTAGCCAGAGCCTTCTCTTCCAATCCCGATGCTTACATTTACCTTGCGGAGTCGATTGAGGATTGGCCCAATCAGGGGGCGCTCGCCGAACAGATTTCGCAAGCTGGGTGGTCACGGGTCTCTTGGCAGAACCTGACCGGCGGGATCGTGGCCCTCCATCTCGCCCTCAAACTCAATGAACTCAATGAATAGGCCCCATAAACATAAATAGGTGGGTCAGATAACACTGGCTGGCGGTAATCGGGCGCCCCTTTGCCCCGTAAGATTTGAAGGAGGCCGGCGTTATCGCCTGCCAATCAAGTCGCGACAATGGCTCAAGGGGGAGCGATGAATCCATATGTTCCGATTCTGGTAATCGGGGCAATTGGTTTTGGATTCGCGGTGATCTCCATCGTTGCCGGTTACCTCACAGGCCCGCGCCGCTACAACCGAGCCAAAGCGCAAGCATATGAATGTGGCATTGAACCCACACCTCCTGCAGCAGGGGGCGGACGCTTTCCAATCAAGTACTTCCTCACCGCGATGCTCTTTATCATCTTTGATATTGAAATCGTCTTCCTTTATCCGTGGGCAGTTTCCTTCGATCAACTTGGCCTCTTCGGAATCGTCGAAATGTTTTTATTCATACTTACCGTCTTCGTCGCATACATCTACGTATGGCGCCGCGGTGGATTGGATTGGGACTAAATGGGTCTTGAAGAGAAACTCCCCAGCGGTTTTGCATTAACAACCGTTGAGAAACTCGTCGGGTATATGCGGAAGAACTCGCTCTGGCCTGCAACTTTTGGTTTGGCATGTTGTGCAATCGAAAT
>Ga0194122_10001368_pt1 | contig 29887 bp, 12 predicted proteins | sample TA2MahCa10mmetaG_FD_155487 | JGI IMG/M metagenome (GOLD analysis project Ga0194122, IMG submission 155487) | Freshwater microbial communities from Lake Tanganyika, Tanzania - TA2015021 Mahale Deep Cast 10m | ecosystem: Environmental > Aquatic > Freshwater > Lake | place: Tanzania: Lake... | reverse complement strand
TTAAACCCTAGTCCATGAATTGTTCCTTTTGGATCTTCATCTGTGTAAAGATCTGAGTGTTTATCGGACTTATCTGGTTGTCCTGGTTTTTTTGGAATACGCGCACCCTCATCAATTGATGCTCCATTTTCTTTCGCAAGCATTCCTGCTGGATCGATTAGAAATCCTGCAGGAATTGGTTACACTCTTTGTTAGTGTAACAATAATATTGCCCTTTAGGACAGCGACCGTTTTTTGTCATTCAACTGGTTTAGACTTAGTGTTTTCGCCTCTTGCTCTTTTTTTTCTCCCCACACAATGAGCGCGTTGAGAAAATCCTTTCGGATTTGAGCAATCAATACTCTTTTTATATTTATTAGACCAATCTTCTTGGAATTGTTTAAATGTTTTCATCTGATGTTTGCTGTTTTAATAATTTAGCTAATTCTGCGGTTGAACCCACAAAAAGAGCATTATTAACTGTTGTTGGTCCTTTAGTTTTTTCTTCTTCAACGTCTTTTAACGTTTTCTGTAGAGATAATAGTTTTTCTGCAATTTCTCCAGTATTTTTAATAAGTTGTCCCGCAACCTCATATGCTCTAGGCATTTCACTTTCTTGAGCCAATTCAAGAATTCCATTAATTGCTTCTTGACCTTTTTCTATGAGGGAGTATAAATTACCTCTAGCATATTCATAATCTTTTTGAACATCTGTTGATACTGATTCAACTTTTAGAGTATCTAATGCTTCTTTTGTCTTATCTATTTCTGTAGAAACGATTTCTCCAGAAACATTGAATGCATCGTTTAAATCGTCAAACTTTTTTGTCATTTTCATATTTTAAACAGATCCACTAAATCCAAAATCATCCCCAACCTCAACTAGAGCATTATCGGAACTTGTAATAGATTTTACCGCAGTTCCAGATACGTGTTCTGTCACTGGTGTATCATCAGATCCTCTTAAAACTGTTAGTTGATTGCCTGCAATTGACTTAACGTACATTTCTTCACTATCGATGACAATATAAGTTTCTGCCGTAATTTGAGATGCATCAACAACTGAAAATACATACTTGGTAAGATTTAAATCCTCTGATAAAGTTGCTATTGTTTGTCCAGTATAATTTTTTATAGCTCTAAGTTCTGCGGTGTAAATAACTTCTCTCTTTGGCGTTGGTGTTGAGTCTCCAGATACAAGTCCAATAGAAACTTTTTTGATCGTATCTTTTGCACCAGAACTAACAGGACCAAACAAATAAGTTTTAGCAGTAAATCTTAAAGTATAAATTAACGCTCTTCTTTGATCGAAATTTCCCTCATAATCATCACTCATTGTAATATTTTCCAACACTACGGGAATGTCTCTTTTTTCATTAATCGAATCAATTAAGTCAACAGTCATTGAATATGAAGGTTGAAAATATGGAAGAATTTGTTCGATAATTTGAAGCATATCTTCATTCAATTTTGTATAGATATTCAACTCAAATTGCATATTATATGGCACGGGCATATAAACTTTTTTAACTTCTGTTTTATTTGAACTTTCCCTAGTCAAAAAAGTTTGTGTAGTCGTTACTTTTCTTGTAGGATCATAAGTTAAAGAAACAAACTCAAAAGACATTCTTGGTAAACTAATTTGAGTTTTTTTGCTTAAATCTGGAGATTGTTCTAATCTAGCTAAAAACTTTTGGGTTGGACCATATGCTAAAGGAACTTTCAAAACACTTTCAACATTACCAGAACTATCAGTATGCTTGATAGTTATGTTGTTGAATAGAGTTCCAAAAGAAACAACAGTTTTTCTTAGTATTTCGTGATAAAAATATTCAAACATATTTAAAACGCTTGTTTACTATTTAACAATGTTTATACAGTTCCAAAAGGATTTACTTCAGAAAAATCTATTATTTGATCTGCTTCACTCTCAATTTGTTGATTCTGTGCATATTCATCATTTGGATTGTCAGTGTTTACTGTTCTTAGTTTATAAGAAGCTCCACTTGTAGCACCAGTAATAGTTTCTCCTTTTGCAAAAGTTCCATCAATATTAGATACTTCTAGAAGATTTGTTGTAGAGTTCCAAGATTTAACTCTTGCAGTTGTCCCACTGGATGATCCAGTTATTAACTCATTGAAGGAATAAGTTCCTATTCCAGTGGATCCAGACCCAGATATTGTAATCACTGGGGGTTGAGTATAACCAAGTCCTCCATTAGTCATTCTTATTGATGTTACGACTCCGGCATTATTGATGAATGCGACAGCAGACGCATTAATTCCACCTGCAGGCGCTGTGCTTATTGAGACTGTAGGTGCCGCGGCATATCCAGATCCACCAGAAGTTATTGTTACTAATCCAACAACACCATTACCAATCGTAGAGGTAGCTGCAACTCCAGATCCACCTCCACCAATAAACACAACTTTTGGTGCTACTGTATATCCATATCCCGGATTTGTAATTTGAATATCTTGAACTTTGGATAAAGATTTATCAACCTGGCACAAATCTGAAAGTCCAGACAACATAGAAGCAATACCGACCGCAGTCATACCACCCGATGGCGCTGATGAAAATGCTACTGTAGGACTTGATGTGTAATTTTTTCCTCTGTTTGACATGGTAACAATTCTCACTGAACCATTGAAAACACTTGCAATTGCTGTGGCAGTAGATGGTGCTCCAACTAAAGTAAGTGTTTGTGTATATCCTCCATATGTTGCAACAGTTCCGTCGTCTGCAACTTCTGAAAGATTGTCAATTTCTTCAATACTTGTATTAATAAGTTCGTCTTCGTATCTAAAGAGTTCGCATTTTAATTGATATGTATATAATCCTTGTAATTGATAAAATGGTTTTTCGTGTTCTACATATTTGATTTCAAATAAACGATCACCTAAAGGAAAATAAATTAAATCACCCTCTTTTGGTCTGCTGTGTAATTTTATATTTGACTGATCTTTGATTAGAGGTGATATGTAACTTTTAAATCTTTCTCTTGAAATAATTAAAGAAAGTTCATTTAATGACTGAATTCCAAATTTTGATAATATGGTTGAATTATCTCCGTATCCTTCATATGTTTCTACATATGCTTCAATTGGATATGCGTTATCGAATTCTGATTCTATAACTTCTTTTATTATTGTTTTTTCGGTTATATATTTTCTTGGCAAATAATATACCTCAACACCATACATTCTCAACTGCTCGTTGATTAGATCTCGAATAAGTCCTTGCTCGGTTGCAGATCCTTGAAGAAAAAATGGATTGAGCATTTTAAATTATCCTATCATATCCAGAGGAGGAAGTTCGTAAGTGCTTGACATTTTTTCCATTAAAATATCTATTTCTCTTTGCGCGTCATCAAACATTTGTCTTCCATTCAATTCAACGCCACCTGGCAATTTAACCCCAGTAAATTTCATCATATTTTGACCCCATTGCCTCTTTACAAGAGAGGTCAAATAAGGTTTTAGAAAAGAATCATTCCATACTCTTGAATAATCATTAGGATCGAGAGTTGAATAACAATCAATTACAAAATACTGATCTTTTTTTACAGAAGACCAGTCAATATCCAAATATAACCTATCTTGTCTTTTGTTAAAACGAATTTGTTTGTGGGTATTTAATAGAAAATCTAAATCTTCCAAATATGTTTTAACCATCGCATAACTTAACAGTTCTGTGGTTCCCCAATAGTAAATATCATTTAAAAATAATTGATACTTTACGCTAAACATATTATGAGTTATAGTGTTTGAACCATCAAAAGTAAAAATTTTATTTACTCCAATAATATTAGGAGGAACTTGTAAATAATTACTGTTCTCATAATAGGTAAATGTTGTCGCTGTACCAACTATATTTGAAGTAGCTGATGTACTAGCAATACCAACAGTGCTAATAGCGTTACCTCCATAACCAGCTCTTCCCCGATTGATATCATTCTCGGTTACTTGATACTTATAAAAAGTTGGATATACCCCATCAAAATGTCTTTCTTGAAAAAATTGAATGGCATCATCCACTAAGTCTTCAATTTGTTCGTCAGCAACATTTATTTCTAAAACTGGAGCTCCTAGTTTTCTTTTACAATAATCAATTAATTCTTGTCTAGTGGATGGTTGTGCCATTAGATTTTAAAACTTGCAACTACTTCTTGTTGTTTAAAATATAATTTAACATAAGATTTTGTTAAATTTTTTAAAACTTCAATATCATCTATACTATCTATATCTCTAGAAAGTTTTTCATATTCAAACATTTTATTGATAGTTTCTAATGAAATTTTATCGTGGTTCATCTGACAATCCTCGTAATAAATTTTTTATTTCGGATAAATCATCCTTAATGTTGTTGAGATCATTTTCTATATTTTTTATTCTCTCAGACTCTTGCTGCTTTAACTTTTTTTGTTGAATGTAATTGTTATATTCATTCATATTCGTATTGATAATTGCTCCACTAAAACTGTCTCTACATAAATTTGTATTATCAGATATTTTTACGTATTTCATATTATGCTAATGCGATGACTCTCAGATCTTTAAGTCTTGGCGGATAAGTTTGGTTTGTTGAGGTTGCTATAATTTTGATGCTAAAATATCTAAATGAGGGTAATCCATTGATAGTAAATTCAACATCTTTGTATGGGAGAATATTCGAATCAAATCCAATGACATCTGTTTTAGACAAAAAACTGTCAGGTAAACCATTACTATTGGAAATATTAATAATTTTTTTGTTAGCATCTAAGTTTGAATATCCTGGGAATGGATAATAAATTAATTCTTCTTGTGGATTGTTTGTTATTGCATAAAATACTCTTATATCATTATAAATGTTAACATAACAAGTTAAAAATGCCTTTATTGAACTTGCAGGATTTTCCAAAGATATTGGATTCGTCGCATAAACAAACGCTGACGGATCATCAATTAAAGTAGAAACACGATCATCAGTCACATAGTCTTCGACCGGTTTGTTTACTCGGTTTGAAGTTAAAACTAAACCTAATCTATCAAGATCGACTACTGGAGAAATGTATGTATTTGTTGTAGAAAGATTTAAATTTAAAGTAAATGATTTATTTGAAGGTAAGGTTGTAAGTTTACTAGATTCATTAACTTTAGATGAAATGACTCTTGGTGAAGTTAAATAATTTGAAGAGTTTAAATCAATATCTTCAAATCCCTGGTTTACAAATGAAGCCTCTGATCCAGAAGCACTAGTTCCACTAACAGTTCTAATTGATGATTTGATATTAGTTCCGTTTAAGTTCATAGTTTGAACTATTGGACTTATGATATCATATTGAATATTTTGAGTTGCTTTTACTTGAATCCCACCGGTTGATTTTGATTGATTTGCAAATAATTTTGGATAATTTGATCCTAAAGTTCTATCTACTTGTCCCTGGGGTAATGCACTAATTTTTCCATCCGATGAAGTATCTATTTTGATGTAATAGTAGTCTAAATCTATTGGATTTGAAATTGTGACATCTGCAAAATCGTGAGTTTTATTAATTCTTCGAAGAGAAACACCACCTAATTCATATTTGTAGACAGGAGTTCCTGACACATAAGAAAATTGCGGTGTTTGGTCTATTGATCTTGTAATACTAGTTAGAGTATTTCCTGATACTCCTTCATATGCAATTATTTCGTTTCCTATTGCAATATATCCTGGATTTGTTGAACCGACACCTACATTTTCAAATGTAGAAAAATTAGTCGCGTCTTGTAAAGAAATATTTGAAGTAGATCCCTTATCGATTGCTGATGCTAATGTGGTTGGTCTTAAATCAGATAAAACATTTGAAATTGTAACTTGATTGGAAATAGAGTGCATTCCGTGATTTTTATGATTGACTTTTACGTGCAATCCATCACTAATAACTTCGGGAGAAGTTAATATTAATACATCTGCCCCCGTTCCGTTTAAATCTGTTCTAACTCCAGAATTGTTGATATACTGAACGGTTTTTCCAACTCCTGTTTGAAATTCACCTTGAACTTGATCTATAATTAATTCATTTACTCCGGAAATATTTCCTACAGATAAACGAAGATTTCTTCCCAAAGAAGTTGATCCTAATTGAGTTGCAGTCAAAACATCTCCAATTTGATATCCAGTTCCTCCCGATGTTATTGATGAACCTATAGAAACACCATTTTGAATGGTTATATTTGCAGTAGCATTTTTACCGTTACCCGTTACTGATTCTAATGAAACAGAAGTAAAGGTAAATATTCCCGAAGAGGGTGTATATCCAATGCCCGCATTAATTATGGATAGTGATCCAAATGCTGAACCAGCAGTCCCAACTAGATTTCCTGTGACATTTGATACCTGCTGAACTATTGTATTTCCAAACGTCGGTATTTCATCTGATGCTAAAGTTGTACCTAAACCGACTCTCACCTTTTTAGAGGATAATTCTAAAGGATTACTTACTAAGGAAGCTACTTGATTATTACCTAAACTTAAATCTGGATTATATAAATTAAAATTTCCATTGATAGAAAAACTTGCTCTATATAAAGTAAATTTTAAATCATCATAATCACTAGATGTCCATGTTAAACCATTTTGAGATTTAAATAAAGATCCTGACAATGGTTGTTTAGTTACAATTATTTGTCTTGATTCTGTGCTGTTTTGACTTGTAACATCTACTTCACCCAATCTAGAAAGCCATACGTTGTAGTCACTTGAATTTGAAACTAAAACTACAGCGTGAAATTCTTTTCCCTTTAAATATACTGGAGATTCAAAAGTGACTGTAGTTGAAACTGACCCATCTTCAGAAACTTTAATATTTGCAGGATTTATGACAACTTCACTAAATGGATAAACCTCATTTGAAGGAACTCCCAATTTCATAGGACGAAGTTGAACTGTTAATGGGAGTTCTGAGTCTTTACTTTGAAAATATAATTGAACTGAAGTCGCAAAAATACCAGACTCGGGTTCAACATAAAAAGATTGTGCTAAAGGATCTATTAATTTCATTTTTATCTTTTACGACTCTTGTGATTGTTGGTTATTTTGGACATGATATCTTATTTAGTTTTATTATTTTGGTGTTGGAGTTATAAGTAATCCTTTAGAACCGGTAACTTTTGCTGCTTCAGTTTCTTTGTCAATTCTAGTCTTCTCTGCTTTTGCTTCTTTAGCTACGGCAGTATTATAAGCCTTTGTTGACTTATCTAATGCTTTTTGAGCTGCTTTAACATTTTTCTGTTTCGCATTCTGCAAATTGGTTGCTGCTTTCTTTAGGTTTGCTTCTGCAGTAGAAAGTGCTTTTTCTGCTTTTTTCTCTGCGGTTACTGCAACATTTTTTGCTTTTATTAGAGCTTTACCTGCAGTGCTTTCAGCTATAATTACATTAGTATCAAATATCAATGTTGATCCGACTAGTCCTGTATTTCTCTTTCCAATAAATCCATCACTAGTTGATTTATTTGCTTTTGTAGTTAGGTTTTTATTAGCTAATAATTGATTTGAAACTTTTTGTGTTGACGATCCAAATTTAGCGGCTAATTCCTGTACTTGTTCTAAGGTTAATATCTGTTTGTCATAAGTACCCGCTCTAACAGTTTTTTCAACTGTAAATGTTTCTAGTCTTAGATCATTCTCAGTTAAAACTATTCCAGCAGACTTGAATATTCTAATTGCACCATTCCTATCGATTTTTGGCAATGCTTCCAATTCCGCAAAATTATAATACTTTCCTTCATAAAGAACAGTATTTAACTCTAACGCAGTTATTTGTCCTGTTGAATTATTAAATGTGACATAATATTCTTTTCCGGTTGGTGCTGGAGGACCTGGAGGTGGTGGTAGAGGTAACCCTGCAATAGCTGGTGCTGGTTCTGGTGGAGTTGGTGGAATTGGAGGTTCTGGTACAACAATTGTTGGTTGTATGGGCACCACAACTTCTTGTGCTACAGTTGGTGTTGGAGTAACAGGACTTGGTTCTGGTGGTACTACTACCACTGGAGTAGGTAGTGGTGGTGGTGGTGGTGGAAGTACAATATTATTGTTAATAACAGTTGAAGAAACAACAGTTGATGATTCAGAAACTGCTGCTTGAGACTCAATAATAATTTGTGTTTCTACTCTCTTATTGCGAACAGAAAGAACATTTTCTTGAAGGGTATTAATTTTTCCTTCAGAGAAGAACTTTTCTTCCGCGCTTGTAGTATTCAATCCACCGGTGGTAGCATTTATAGAATTACTAGACAATCTGAATAGTTTAGTACCGGCGGCAAAGGATGGATTGGTGTTTACGTTTGGATTAGGAACAAAGAAGGATCCTATTAAAGTTCCTATAGTATCTGTAAACAATCTAACTAATGTAACTGTAGCTTCTGCTCCACTTGTCTGCCCTCTCAGTTTCATTCCTGTTTGAATGAACCCATAATAATTTCCTTGAGATTGTGAAGACAAACTGAAAGTATCTACATTTAGAATGGTTGAAGTTGAAGAATAATTTGCTGGAACCTTTAAACTTCTTTCATATGGATTTACATCATATACGTCTGTTGGTTCATTGAATGGTCCATACTTATGGTTTTGTTTTGCTACTCTAAACCTAATAGAAGCTTCTGAATTTAGAGTTCGGGATGAATCGTTTATTTCTCCAATTACAGTTTCTCCAACTACGAAAGTTCCAGATGTCATTGAAATTTCAATTAATTTGGGGACGACAAATTTACTTACATCTTTACCATCAAAAAATGGATATACGCGAGTCATAGGTTTCAGTCTATTTGCTGTAAATTCAATATTTCTAGATCTCATAAATGGAACAACGTCAGTGGAAACTACTCTATCTCCTAAAGAAACCGTATCAAAAGCTTCTTTAGTTATTGCTCTAGTCCCTTGTCTTGTTGATGTTCCTGTTTTAGTTACAGTTTCAATAGTTTTGTTTGTTATTTCTTCAGAATTATTTTCACTCTGTGTGGTCGTAAGAGTCTCTTGTTTTTTGTTTTCTCCCGTCCACAGAGTTTCCCAAGATCCCCAAGTAACAGGTGAAAATCCAACTTGCTGGTCTAACTGTCCTATTTGAATTTGTTCGGAAGTTTCTGTATAGTTTCCTAAAACATCTACCTTATTCGCTGCAAGTTTTACCGTATCGACCCAAACATCAGATGATGGATTTAGTTTAATTGTTCCACCATAATAAGTAACTCTAAACGGAGTGACATTTTCAACTCTTGTTGCATATGGTTGTGTTATTTCCGGAACTTCATCATAGTTCAGTGTTATAACTTGACCCATTCTCTTAATACCATCACCAATCAGATCAGTGGCAAATGCTGGATCTTCTGTATTTGATGCGAGAAGATTATTGGATCCTAATAGTAAATCAATTGAAGTTGTATATGGAGTTGGTCTTAATTCTGAATTTTTTACATCTATGCTATTTTTTACAATAGTATCTTTTCTTTGGTATTTTGTGGTTGAGAAATCATCAACAAAAAATCCAGACTTAAACCTATCTAATCCATTTTCATCTTTAATAGAAAGATTTGAAGTATCTGATTCTAGTAGTGATAAACTAGTATACAATTCTAAATTTTTAATTCTATTCTCTAGTTTATTGATATCAGACATTTTATAATGTTTATATTCATTCAATATAATATTTGCTGAATCAATAGTATACATATAAGGTGGCAGATATGCCGTTCCAACTTCTATTGCATTATCGATAGATTGTGGTGGTTGTGGATTATCTGAGGGACTTCCAACGCTAAGTTGGAAAAATCCTTCTTTTGATAGGAAAATTTTATCAATTCTTGGTAGATAATATGAATAGGATAATAATATAGATTCATCAGACGCTAAAACATTTGCAGAAGAACTACCACTAGAAGTAAAATCTCTTCCCAAAAATTCAAAAGGAGAACGAACTGATTCTGCAACACTGAATGTCGCTACTCTAGGTCTGATATCTAAAATATCAGAATTTCTAGTTCCATTTATTGTGGGAATTTCTGCATAATCAAATTGATTATATGAACTTGCTGTTATTAAGTCGCCAGAATCTGCTGAAGAAAACTCTGCAGATTCGAACACAATTTTTAATTTATTAGTTGGTTCCTTAAAAGAAGATTTTCTTAAAATTTTACTATAATCATATATTACATTATTTTGACCGTTATCTAAAATATAATTTTTTGTAATATCTTTATCACCCTCATCAGATGCTGAAATTGCACCTGTTATGCCAGATTCCATAAATACGATATTTTCTCCAATTTGGAATCTATTATCATTTAAATATACAATGTTAATTTTATCATCGTTAACTTTTTCGATATATATTGCTACAGCATCACTAGAGGAACCAATAATTTCTTCACCAACAATTAAATCTCCAGTTTTATTCGTAGGTCCACTTAAACTAGTAAGAGTTAAATTTGGTAAATCTGGATTTGATGTATCATTTGATTCAAATATTCCATAAAGTTTTGTAACATCTGGAACTAATAGGCAAATTTGTTCGTCTTGAACACGAGTTCCATATGGATAATTTCCAAAAGTTAGTCCATCATTTAAAGTTGTTGCTCCAATACCTGATCCATCATACTTTGATTTATCTACAATAATAGTTTTTACTTTGTTTTTGTTTTTTACCTTTGCCTTTACGTTAATTTTTCTCAGAGTTGCTATTAGTTTAGCCGCACCAGATCCAGACAATCCTTCTATAGATAATTCTTTAGATCCTGCTGAAAAAGAGAACTTATCTGCACTTAATGGTTCTATAGTTCCATCAATTCTAATTAAAACATATCTTTCTTCATCATATGGTAAAAATGTTTCATTATCATTTCCCGATGAAATTGCACCAGTCGCTCCTAGAACAGAAATAGTTACGTCAAATTGTCTTCTAATTGTTAAATTAGATTCTGTGAGATCTACTGATGATATGTTCTTTTTGGGTAAAGCAGTGAATAAAGTATTATCTGTAGATGACTGTAAATTTGAAGTTAGGATTCTAAAATCACTTGGATTAATGATTGTCTGGGGTAATGCCCCATCACAAATTCCAGATACTGTTGTTACTCCAGAAATTGTAATATCATTTTGAGAAACTGACTGAATTTTTGCAAAAGTTGGTACGGTTAATCCTGGACTTGAAAACGCAACGATAGCGCCGGCAGTTACAATTCCAGCAAAAACAAAACTTGTTGATGATACTGTACTAACTCCGCTCTGGGCGGTTATATTTACTTGTCCTACCTGATATTGTATTGATTGTTTTACATCTCCACTGAACGTATGTGCAGTCCCTACGATTCCATACAAAGACTTTACGTCATTTGTTCCATATGCAGTGATTGCTGTAGAAACTCTGGTATTTTCTATTCCGTCGAAGATAAGTCTCTCTCCAACAATAAAACTACCTTTTGTGGAGTATGCCGTAATAATTCCACTATTGGAGGCATCATATCTTAAATATCCAACAGCTCCGCTTGACCTTCCCTTAATATAAGTCGGAACAGAAAGAGTAATCGGTTCATTTACTTTTATTTCAGTGTAGGTTTGGATATCATACAGTGTTATGTCCCACTCATTTAAAGATAAAGCACTAGAATTATATGACCCAGATTCTAGTGCAAAATCATAGACTCTTGACAATCCAATTTCTTTCCCAGGAGAAGTAATGCTACTGACACCAACTCTACTATCTCTTAAACTTACGGTATAATTTGTAGAAATTCCTAAAATTGGAGAACCGTGAACTCTATTCAAAGTGTATGTTGGACCTGTAAAATAATTAACACTTTGATCTTGTAATTCTTTAGTTGTTCTTGGTTTTATGAAATCCAAAAATATTGGAGTAATAGTTTCTACTTCATACCCTTTTACATATGCTTTCAGGGGAGATATTTGATATGATCCAAGATCTTTTGATGCAGATATCCCGTTATAAGTTACTTCACCTCGATTGAAAAGTCCGTTGTTTCCTTTTAAATCATTTAAAGTTTCTCTTACTGTAATACTTGGAGATTTTATATAATAATCTCCAGACTCTTCATATGTTCTTCTTGCAAATTCGTCCTCTATAAAATTATAATCTGTTTTTTGAGGTACTGTTTTAACAGACCCATTTTCTACTTCCATTAATGTGATAAAATTTTCTGCTTTAGTAGAACTCAGAGCAATTTTACTTGCAATTGCTCTTATGGAAAGTCTATCAGCACCGGGAGACGTGTAATTAGAAAATCCTTTTGAGTTATCTGTTAAACTTAAGTCATCGTCTGGAGTAATAATATCTTCGAAAATTTCAAACCCAACTCTGTAACTAGGAGTATTTGAATACTGATCTAATAATATTGTCTGCTCTTGAACTTTTACAAATCTACCTCTTAAATAGTAAACCCCTTCATATATGGTGATAGCAGATCCAATTGAATTCGGATTTGTAGAAATTGTAGTTGCAAATCCTTGACCTGCTTGAATTAAAACCCTTTGTTGACGATTTAAAGTACTATCTCTATTTAAATTTTCTTCTAATATTAATACTTCACCGGAAGCAAATCCCTGATAACTTCCCGTTTGATAATCTGAACTTAAAAAATTAACATATAAAGTATTATTTCCTCTTTCAGAATTGGTAAAATCTAAAGCTGCAACAACTTTTGCTCTTATGCCTGAGGATTGCCCCCTTATAGTCTTACCTAAAAGATATGGAAGATATGTTAAAACACTAATACCCAAATATTCTAATTGAATTTCTACCGCATTAAAATTTTCATTATAATTAACTCCACCTGGAATTACAACCGAACCTTCTTTAAAGAAATGATTTCCTAAAGATTCTATTTGATTTTGAAGAGTTGATTGTAAAGTTGTTAACTCTCTTGCTTGAAGAGGATATCCTGGTTTAAATAAAACCTGATAGTAATCGCTATTTTTGTCAAAATCATCAAAATAAGGGGAGACGTTGAGATTAGTTTCCTGTGGCATAATTCGTCAGAATTGCAAAATGACTTTGATATCTTCTTTTTGATTTTGAGACCTAGTTATTGAAGGTCTATTGTCAACATATAGTATGTTTCCAGAATATTTTTTTACTTCTGGATTAGAAATTCCTGAAGTGAATGATTGTCCTAGGTAATATGTTCTATTATTTATTTGAGTTGAAACACCACTAAAATTAGTATCAACATTCAGTGTCAAAGATCCACCAGTAATATTTAGAGATCCCCCTGTTCCAGGACTAGCACTAAATTGATTTAAATCGAATCCATATGTTGGCGAAGAGTTTTGAGTTCCATCAGTATTAAATCCGACTAAAGATCTATCTTGCCAATATTTTAAAACTCCAGTTGTTGAATCATATGAAACAACTCTACCTACAGTTGTAGACCCCGTGGAAACTGTTTGATAAATTTTCGAATCTCTTGTAAATGATGCAATTTTATAATCGTCTTCTGATCCTGGCAGTCCAATAAGTTTTAGAGCAGAAACTGCACTTACTTTACTTAAGTCTAAAATTGTGTTAGAATTATATACCTGTGGATTTTGAACGATACCAACTCTGGCTATTTGGTTTCCAATAACAAAGTCTGGATTTTGTGTATCATTTTCAATTCTAGAATAAATTAGAACATTATATGCTCCTAATTCTCTATAAACATCTGCTCCATGTCCACCTTTTGGTGGAATAATAACGTCAAAAGTTGGTGAAGTTGTACCAGTAGGTACGTTCCCACCAATTAAGTCAACAGAACCATAAGTATATCCAGATCCTCCATTTGATACAGAAATAGAACTTACTTTAGAATCACTCCCAACAACAATCGTTGCTTTAGCTCCGGTTCCGTCTCCTTTAATTGGAACCTCGCTATAAGTTCTATTAGCAGTTCCTAAACCAACACCTCTGTTTGTAACAGTAATTATTTTGAGTTGCTCTGATGTAGCAGCATTTTCTCTAACTGAAGCATTGTCCTCGTCAGTTTGCCAGTTTCTAGGAACAGGCATAAAATTGATGGAATCAAATTTTACAATTTCACTGGGTTTGATTGTGTAGAGATATTTCCAAATATAACCATCACCACTTATTCCAGCAGTTCTTGGTTCTAAATCTGTAAAAGTTGGTTCATCGAGTGAAGATTTTCCCTCAGGATTTTCTGGATCTATACCATTATATAAACAAATATAAACTTTATAATCACTATTTACAACATAAAAATTTGCAGAATATAAACTTGTAGCTCCTGATGGTTTAGATGTATTAGTTCTACTGATATCGTGTCTATACATATCATAAGTTGTTCCTGAGGTCCAGGTAATTTTTCTTATGACCTGTCTTACATCACTATCAGTTATTTTTTTGAGGGCAATCATAGTGTCCCAATAATCATTCTCCTGATCAAAATTATCTTTAGGAGCAGGAGGACTTACGTCCCAGTTAGAATCATAATCAGTTGCATTTGGTAAAGCAATAAAAGAATAAAAAGAATTATCTGTTGTAGTTGCAGCCGCAACAAAACTTTTAGCGTTTAAAATTCTTAACTGATCAGTTATAATTGCAGACATTTTACAGAGTTTTTTTATCTATTTATGAGTTATAACTAAAATACTTAAGAGGATTAATCCTTTCGACAGTTGGGGATGTAGATATTCCAGATATTCCGTTTTTATTGGAAATAAATTCTTTAGCGTCAATTCTAGTATTTAAATTAATTTTGCCCCAACTATATCTTCCATAGAAATTACTGTACCCAAGTCCGGTCAAATTATTATATGAAGTTAGGTTGACTGTTACTTTAGCAACTTGAGTTAATCCAATTCCTAATACACTTGTTGTTCCTATGGAAACAGAAGATGCATAGTAAATATTATCTAAGAACGAAGTTCCAACTCCAACAACAGAATTTGATGAGTTTAAGGAAGTGACACCATTTCCAACATTTGACTCTGATATTATAAAGTAAAATCCAGTTTGGATACCACTAATAGTAATTGCTGTTCCAACTATTGAAGAATCTCTTAGGAAAGAATCATTTGGTATATAAAAATCAAAAACGAGAGCTGTAGAAGCGATTCCGATTGAAGTTGTATTAATTCCCGAAATAATACCAAAATCACCACTAAATGAAGATGCAGTCACATTTTCTATATTTTTGGATGATGAGGGACTCTCAATCAATACAACAGGAGGAGTTGTTGAAGTATATCCAGTGCCTGGATTTGTGATAATAATTGAAGAAACTGTACCTCCCACAGAAATTGTTGAAGATGCTTCAGATCTTTGCGTTGTTCCCAAACCAACTGGATTTTCTATAGTTACTGTCGGTGAAGTTGTATATCCAACTCCTCCATCGGAAATAACAATAGAACTTATTGTTCCAAGTCCAGACACCACTGCCGTGGCCGAAGCTGAAACCAGTGTTTTTTGAGATACTATCTTAAGTTTTCCAATAAAGGAAGACGATGTATTTTCTTTTGAACTATCAAAGAAAGTCTTAACACTTTCGACAAAAAGTATATTTGTAGTTACGCCAACATCAGCAATTATATTTGTTGTGGGTTGAATCAATGGTTCATAAGAAGTTCTATCTTTTGTAACTGGTTTACCGTCAATAAATTTATCTTCGGTTTGTCTACACCAAGTTACAGATTTGACAAATGTCTCATCTGTATTAATTCCAACTCCACTATAAACATTAGTTTTGACTATGTTCGATGAATCAACTGAGTTTACAGTTCTTTCTTCTTCTCTATAAAGAATATTATCACTATAAAGAGTAATATCATCTCCTTTTTTAACAGTTTCTAAGATATCAACGTCTACAACGTCAACTCCTCCCGTTCCTTTATAGAATATAATCTTGCAAGTATCGCCTTCTTTAGGTGCTTCTACAAAATCAATTATGCTGCCACCATCAAAATTATACGCTACATTTGGAACTTGAAGTATATCATTATGGAATATCAACAAAGTAGATTCTATATCAATATCAGATCCTTTTTTAGATCTAATTGTTTTAAATTCTCCATTAAATTTTAATTGGAAAGACTTTCTAACACCATCAAATAAATCACTAATATCATCTAGAGATTCTAAATCACCAACACTCCAACCGACGAAAGAATCTTCATATGTTTTTTCTACTGTAATTTTAAACTCCTCAAAGGATAATCCTAGATTTGTTGGGATTCCCGTTATTCCGCCAAATGGAACTGTTAAAACTTGTCCTTGACCGTATCCATAACCATAATTTTTAATTTCAAAGTTTATAACGCTAGATCCTTGTCCGACAGTAATATCAATAGTTGCACCCGTTCCAATTCCACTTGAAGAGGAACTATAGACTAATGGAATATCTGAATATGACAGGGGATCATCAAAAACAACTATTGGCGGATTGGTTGAGGTATATCCACTACCTGGATTAGTAATTGTAATCGTTGATGATAATCTTCCTGCGTTTACAGTAGAATAACCAACGTTAATAATGGATGTGATTCCCACAGTGCTAGTGGCAATTCCCACATTAACAATACCAATACTTGGATTGGATATTTTAACTGTCGCTTGAGTTCCTGATGGTATAGTGTATGAGGTAGTTGCACTAGTTCCAACTGTAATAAAAGTTGAACCAACAGAAGTAATTACAGATCCAATTCCAATAAAAGTTCCAACTCCAATACTACAATTAGATCCAGTATTTAAAAGATTTAGGATACTGAAAATGCTATTAGAATTTTCCAAATAAATTATTGTAGATCCTACACTAATAGGAGAAGAAATATCAGCACTTATTTCATAAACACTAGATGCACGATATCCAGAACCAGCACTTCCAATACCAATTGATTGGATTGTTCCAGCAGTAGAAACTACAGCAGTTCCTCCAGCGGAAACAAGTGGTTGATAACCAAATCCTTGACTGGATCCAACAGAAACGATAAGACCACCAACTGGTACATTTGATGATTGAATATCATAAGAAGATACTGATGCTGGTGGTGTCGATCCAGTAAAGAAAATACTGGTTATACCTGCACTTTCATTTAAATAATAGTTTCCAGAAACAAAAACTGGAGATGTTGATCTTCTTGGTTGTTGAAAAATTTGATTAATCAGAACAATGGCATTGCTAGTTACAATTCCACTCACAGGACTTTCATTGCTTGACAATGTAAATGATGTAGTAACACCGGTAAAATTATTTGAAATATCATCAAAGATATAGTTTCTATCGTAGGTGCTCTCTGTACTTCCAATTAATCCAGATCTTAAAAATATCCTACCATCAAAAGTTGAATGTGTAGATATTCCTTCAAAATCTCTTTCTGATGGTGGATTTGTTGTACTAGAAATCGGAGTCAATCCATATGGCGCTTCGGCAAAGTTAATTTGATTTCTTACAATATTGAAATTACCATTGACTTTAGTAACTTTGCTGTTTATTGAATGAAGCTCTAAATCAGTTCCTAACGAGGGTCTCCTTACTGCAAATACGTTTGTACTACCAAATCCAACTCGCGTAATTTGCATTATTTCTTGGTCAATTTTTATTAAATCTCCACCGAAGAAAGAGGTAATTCCGGCAACAGTTATTGAATCGTCCGTAGTTAAAACGGGAAAGATTATGTGAGTTGTAATTGCTGTAGAAACAACAGGAGATTGAATGACGTTATCTATAGAAATTAATACCCTTTGATTTTGACTAAATCCAACAAATGAATGAGACGTTCCAACTCCAACCGCAACAATATCAAATGTATCTGGAACTGTTAATAAAGCATTTTCAGCACTAGCGGTTAGTTTGATATTTGAGTTATCAATTTTTACAACATAAACATTAGATGGAAGAAGATCTGTGCTTCCAATACCAGGAACGGTGGTTGTTGCTATTCCGATGGGAGTTCCACTATTAGAATATGCTAATTTTTCTCCGGTAACAAAGAAGTGATTTGGTAGAGAAATTGTATTTTTGGTTGTGTTAACAACTGAAGTTAAATCTCCTCTAAAAGATCTTTCGAATATTGAATATCCACTATGAGTTAAATCAAATTGTTTCTTTAAATCTTTTGAGGTTCCAAAATAACGTCCAGAGACACCTTCAATACTGGATTGATTCATATCAATTGCTACTGATCCTAAAGTGGAATCTGTTGCAAGACCAATCGTAGACATAAATGTACGAACTTCAATTTGACTATTTGCTATTGGAGTAAATCCAATTTCAACAAATGATCCTGAAATATCAGCATCAAAAGACCCTAAAGAAGTATCACTCTCAACAACACCATATTCGACAATATTTGGAGTTGTATCATCATCGACAACAGTTATTTCAGAAACCTGATATCTATTATTTGTTAGATCTTCAACGGAAACAATCAAGTAAGCTCCATTGTATTTTTCTGTTGAATATGTAATGATTCCAACTTTTGTGGGGGATCCTGATGCTGCTATTGAGGTATATCCAGATTTAATTTCACTAGTATTGCAGACTGTAGATCCTGTTCCAACAAAAGAACTATTACCAATAGAGACTGCTAATGTATTTGAATAGAATGAAACACCCAGTCCAGCATTGGGGTAAAAATCAATATTTAAATTGGATCCTATTATTTCTGCACTATAGGTTCCCAATCCACTTGAAGATGGGACAAGATTATTATTCGTTTTTCCATATTCAAGTAGAAAAACATCGGAACCATTATGAATTGCTGTCAATTCATTTGTTTCATAATATGATCCATTGGTAGAAGCAATACTAACTAAGAACTTAGATGCCCTGTAAGAAGAAGAAATGCCAATTAAATTTGCAGATGTGCTTAATCCTACAGGAAGTTTTGCCGCAGATGTTTGTAACTGAACTACATTTCCTATAGATGTGGTTCCAATGCCACTATAAACTTCTTCCAAATTAAATGACAGTAAACTGATGTCATAATCATTAACTTCATAATATATGGGATAGAAAAGAATTCTACCTTCAGATCCTAGAATGTCAAAATCAAATGTCCCAAGATCTTCTACTGTATATACCTTTGCATATTCGTTAATAAATGCATTGGTCCCATCTTGTAGCAAAGTAAATAGTGAAACTTGTCTTTCGTGGGAGAATCTTTTATCTCTAACAAATGTTAAATATTTTAAGAATCTGGCAGAATTAATATTAAAGGAAGAAATCACACTAAAAACAGTGCTTCTTGGCGTGTTATTAAAACTGTCACTGAAATTATCGACTATCAAAACTCTGTTTCCTACAGATTCCACATAATCTTGTAATATTTTTGATTTAAAGAACACCTGATCGGAAATTAATTTTGTTCCTATTTCTAAACTATTTTCAGTAACTAAATCAAAATCATAATAGCAGTTTAAATCTACTGACTCGAAAATGTCACAAATTCCAGATACGTCCCCAAGATCTTGGTTTGTAGACATACCTGCCCCAACGCTTGGAGTTGACTCAATAACTAAATCACTAAACTTTTTGAATCCAAGAGTGTGATTTAATGTACTGACTGGTTCATTCCAAGTTTCAATTGGAACTCTTGATTTGATTGAATATGACATATTTTGATAATAGTCACTGTCTTGAATTCTTTGAGATTCGTCATTTAAAAATCCAGAACTGTTTTTCCATCCATCTATTTTTTCAACTGAAGAACTCATTGAATAAACTATTCTCGTATCCTTAACATCTTCAATTTTTGCTCTTGATTTTGAGGTTCTTCCTTCAATAATCTGATCAATCTCAAAATTATTGAAAGATGATATCTTCATATAGTTGTTTTTGCCATCCGAAACTTCCACAACACCAGTTGCAGAATCTGTAAAGACAACTTCTCCGGGTCTAAAATTATTTTTCTTAAATGTTGGGGCAAATATTGGGAAATATTTTTCTGGAGTTATAATTCCAGCGGACAAATTAGTGTTGAATTTTCCAGGAACTTCATTTTCTCCCAAATATTCTGTTAGATTGTATTTTACGGATGCTCCCGAACCACCAAACTGCGGAGTAACTTGAGTTAGAGTAAAAAGGGAATATCCATAGTTTTCTGAATTGTATCCCTTTCCGGTTGAACCTACTCCTACACTTGTATTTTCAATAATTACTTTATCACCAACTTGGAAAGGAAATACATTTCCAGTGCTATAAGTCGCTGCTAAACCAACGGTAACATCCTTAGTTGCTGGATCATATGTTATTGATTTTATACCAATACCGTTTGAATTATTAATAGGAATAAATTTTACATTATTTTCATATATGCCATAAGCGTTATTTCTTATCAAAACTTCTTGATTTTGTAATGAATATACTAAATCAACCTCAGATAGTACTTGATTTGTTAGAGTATCAATTGTAACTAAGTTTGGTGCTTTTGTATAATATTTCCCAACTGATGAAATTCCAATCTTTTCGAAAGAAGAGAAGGCAGTTAATTTTACAATAATTGGTAATCTTCCGGTCAATGCTAAAGTGGGATCTGAAGGATAATCAAATCCAAAGTTTTCAATCTCTACCTTTTTAACTTTGCCAATAGAATCGTCAAAAATGTTCACTACACATCCTGTTCCAGTTTCGCTGAAAATTGATGAAATTCCGGGAAGTGATTTATAACCTCTACCATTAGAAATTACATTAATTTCTGACACTTCGCCTAAAGCTGATTTTGAATTTGTTTTATATTCAAATAATCCTTGATTTATAGTATAGAGACTTTGCTCTGGTCTTCTAGATATATTAAACTTAAATGTAGTAGATCCAATACCAGTTACATTGAATACTCCAAAGTAATCACTTGGTTGTACTGATAATAAATTACTATTTTGGTTATACTCCGAATCATTTATTATTTCTTTTTTAATATTTAAATTTGTAGTAGAAGGAATCGGATCTAGTGAATAATATAATTTAGTTGGAGTAAGATCTGAAACAAATAGAGTTAATTTTGCATCAGCATCTATTCCAATCCTTCCTACTTTTACTACATCAAAGTTTTTAGATGAAATAGATTCAAATTTGTTTTTAAACTTAAAATCCGTATACAGATTAAAATCAAATGCAGAGTATGTTGTTAATTGGCTTTGGTACGATAAAGAAGAATCTGACAAGTCAAAAATTACAGTTTGATTTTCCGTAATTTTAATTTCTGGATTGACTTCAGATAAAGTTCCACTGGATGTTGATGTAATATCAACTACATTAGGACTTAATAAAGATGTTTGATAATGATTATCAGTTAATCTAAAGATATTTTCGTCATCAACTATTGCATAGTAAATTGTATTATTAACCAATCCACCAGCTGGAGATGTTGAAGTATGAATTAATTTTTTACCAGTATAATAGTTGTGGTTATTGATTGTTATTTGATTTTTACTTGTGTTTATTCCAGATGAGGAAAAATCTCTTGGATTTACTACTAATCTTCTATGATAATCATTGTACTTAACTACAACAGTAGTTGTGATTCCAGATTTAACATTTATTAAAACCCTATCGTTATCCTCTAATCCGTGAGTAGATGCTGTTGATACAGTTACGATATTACTGTTTACTTTTCCACTTAAAACTTTATCATAATCTGTTTTAAAACTATGAATAGCACCTGTCCCTAAACCAGTAATATAAACAGTTGAAACGTTCGTAGTAGAATTAATTCCGACAAAAAATCCAGTGGATCCTAATCCAACTCTCTCAGTTGCAATTCCGATGAGATCCGATGATAATTTTGCTGCATATAAAAGTTGGTTTTCGCTTAGTTGATAACTTGATATTCCATCAGTAGATATTGATAGTCTAGTTCCACCGTTAGAGTTGTAAATTAACTTGTCACCGGTGTTAAGTTTGTGATTTGGTAAATAAATCGATTTTGTTGGAACAAAAATTTGAGTGATTCCAACTCCAGGATTGGAGAAAGTAAGTGTAGTTCCAATTCCAACTCCAGATATTGTACCGACCCCAATAGATTCGCTTGGATCAAAATAGATTTGCTTGTTTACGTTAAACGCGCCAGATGTTGAGAATCCAACATTAATATTGAATTTTCTTGGATTTTCTATTATAACGCTTGAAAATGTATGCGAAGAACCAACGGTTCCATCATATCCTCTAATTATCCTTATTCTTGAAGAAGTTTTGTCTACAGATAAAACTTTTATTTTTTCTGTTCCAATACCTAAAATATCATTTTCTCTTATGTTGGGGAAACTTAAATTTCCATTGATTGAAAAATATGTTACTATTCCGGTAGAAGATATATCTCCAACTGCATTAGTAAGAACAAAAACATCAGTTTTAACGCCTATGGAGTAATTATCTTGTAAATAAAATCCATTGGTGGATATTCCACTAATGTTAATAACAGTATTATTAGTTAAATTGTGTGGAGTCGTCGAAAATCCTATAAGAGATTTAAGACCATTTGAATAGAATTCAACATTATCAATTGATCTACTTTCAGTTTGAATTGTATTGATTGGTTTTCCTTTTAAAATAGAAACATATGCAAATGCATTTGATCCTCCAGAATTTCTATCATCAAATACTAGTGGATCCCCAACAGAATAATTTGATCCTCCAGTAACTATACCAATCGAATTTATGGATCCAGTTGAAGTATGAGATACTTTTAAGTTACTATTACTTAAATATTTTTTGTCTAACAAAAAGTCATAAGAAGTATTTTCTTCCGTTAATCCATATGGTGTTGTGTTTCTGAGTAAAGGAGAAGTTTCAAAATCAAAATCATTTTGAGTTGAATTTGTTTCAAAATTAAAATTGATTGGAATTGAGTTGTACTTATTACCAATAAAGTAGGGAAAAATTGGTTTTTTGAAATTTTTAAATGGTCCTTCAGATTCTATTGAATTATTGATAGTTGAAAAATAAGCATATACACCTTTTGGATAATCTGGAGTTACGCAAAATCTTCCATTATATTCATCTAAATCACTATTTCCCCTATAGACATAATCTTCAATAAAAAAACCTAGAGGGAAAATAGTTTGGCTTGGTCTATTTGATGAAATTTCTTGTTCTTTAATTAGTTCATATCCAGAACTCATTTGCTTAATAAAACCCCTACCTTCAGGATTTGAATAAGCATAAGGTCCGTAAATTGGGTTACCATCATACGCCCATCCAATTATTGGTGAATGAGCATCGGAGTTTAATTCTTGATTATTTTGGATTCTTAAATCGGGTACATAATTTAATTCACCATTTATATATTTTGACGCTAAAATTTTCTCTCTTAATAATCTAGGACTGTATAAATGGGTATACTGAAGTTCATTCTCATCGTTGATGGAATTGGTAATGACTCCATCGTCAGAATATATTTGATTAGATAATAAAAGTTTTTCAAATAAATTTATTTGCCAGGATTTAATTTTAGATATCAAAGAACATCCGTACTCTACGGGCACTACTAGAATTTCAGTGCTTTCACTCTCATAACCTACACCACCATTAATAACTTTAACCTCAGTTAAAACACCATTTTCTATAATTGGAGTAAGAGAAGACCCTTCACCTGTACCTAAAATGATTAAGTCCGGTATTTGAGTATATCCACTACCAGAATTTTTTACAATAACTTGTGTTATTTTTCCATTATTTACTACTGGTTCTAATTGAGCTTTTGTTCCTGATGAGATGGTTATATTTGGTTGTCTATTGTAATTTATAATTTCCGAAGATCCATAATTTGATCCTCCATTAGAGACATATATTGATTTTATTGATCCTCTGAAAATTGGTTGTAAAACAGCACTAGTACTGAAGTTTGCTGTTGTTATTCCAGTATATCCTGATATTGATACTGAAATCGGTTCGTGATTAAAGATATGTTCTCCAGAACCTTGGGATGTAAAATCAACAAATTGTCTGGATTGATAATAAAAATCTTTATTAGTATTTCCAACACCAATTTGTGATAATTTAAATTCATCTGAACTTATTTTTGTAACATAATATGATGTTGTTGACAATCCCCCTACATTTGTCCCATTATATGAATATGAAATAATATCACCACTAAGATACCTATGATTTTTTGCAAATACTATATCTGATGCTGTGTTTATTCCTACTGGTTCAACAATAATCTTTCTGTTTCTATAAAGTGATCCTTTATTTTCAATTGAAATTGATCCAACTTTCTTTTTTAGGACAGATGAAATAAATCTATGATTGCCCTTTCCATATTGGGTTAGATTTATCGTATTAATTCCAATAGCTGCTTCATTTGAAGAATTATGTATGGTTACAGTATAATCATTTTTTACGCAAACATAATACACAGATCCTGTTGAAAGACCGGAAATTGCATCTTGATCGTCTGTTTCGTAAATAACAGATTCTGCATTTCTAAATTTATGATATGTTGAAAATGCTACCGTATTATTTGATAAATCAACTAAATTTGCATTTGAAGTTGAATTAAATACTGCAGCATGTTGGAAAGTAATTAAATTTGCTTTTGCTAAAGCACCATATCCATTTCCCCCTATTATTGTTATAACAGGAGTATCCAAATAATCAAATCCACTGTCAATTACATCAATTCTATCTAAGTGTCCCTCCACCTCACAAAAAGATGTTGCCCCAATACCAACTAAATCAGTTATCGTTATATTGGGTGGATTAATTACATCATATCCACTACCAGGAGACAAAACATTTATTTCTTCGATTCCACCATGATAAACAAAATTATTTGATTTATAATTTGAAATTTCAACACCATTCACCAAAATTCCGATTGGTTTATTTGAAGTTTCATACTTGTTTGAAGTTTTTGTTACTTCAGATATTTTTCTAATAATTTTTTGTGGTTTCAGAGTTTTATTATAATGTTCTAACGGATAAATGGGATTATTCGTCGCGGCACCAGAAAAACTTACATATTTTGAATCAAATAAATTTGATCTAGACTTTGAAAGTTTAATCGTAGTATCATCTATTTTTTTAATGAAATAAATTCCAGAAGAAATACCTACATCAGATTGATTATCATAATATATGGCATCTCCAGTTTTGAATCCATGAGAAATAATTGATCCGTTATCATTAAAAGTTTCAACACTTTCTCCAGAAAGTGTTCCACTCAAATAAATTGTATTTACTCTAACTGGAGATGAACTATAATCGGGTAATGAATTAGATGTTATATAAGTTGAAACGTAGTCACTATAAACATTTTGAATATTTGATGTGTAATTGTTTAATTTTGAATAATAGAAAAAGTTTGGTTTGGAAATATTTCTTCGGACTTTAATGATTCGAGAAATATCAATGTTTCCAATATCTTTAATTTGAAATACGTTTTTGTTTAAAATTGAAAAAACAGTTCCTATAATCTCGGTTCCGTCTGATAAAAATAATGTTATCGAATCATTAGGGAGAAAAATATTTTTATCGTAAGTTGTAATATTACATGTAAAATTTACATTATTAACTTTTTCTATTTTTTTTACTTCATAAGAAACCGAAATATTAAACAACCAGTTATTATCTCTTAGATTCTCTGAAGATACCCCAAAAGATTGAATTTTTCCAGTGTCTCCTACTTTAAAAAGAGAAGTCCCATCAATAATATTTGCCCCAGAGATAATCGAACAAATTCTAAATGTAATTTTTTTATTAGGGTCTCTTGGATCCAAATAATATGCATAATCATCTAGTCTTAACTCTTGTCCTAATGAAATATTTTCTTCTATAGCACATTCAAGAAATTGATTTATACTTTTATTTTGATAAGATATTGATATCTCTCTCCCATCAATAAGAATTGTTTTTAAATTTCCGGATTTTGGAAATCCTATAGTTGAATCTACATCAATAATAGTGTCTAAGGTTGTGAAAGACTTTAGCGTTTTTGTTTTTGGATGAACTGAGAATTGAGAAAAAACTGGAGATTGATTAATATCGTAATTATAATCTAAACTTAAAATATAATATTCCCTCTCCCCTTTTAATATTTTTTCTACATTTTTTACTACACCAGACGCTTTTTTAAAGTTTTCGTTTTTGTCTTGTCTGATTGTCAGATTTACCAAGTCTAAAGGATTGCCCGTGATTGACTCTATAACAAGTTTTTGTGATCTTTGGTAATCTGAGTTTGATGGATTTAAAAGATTTTCTCTTGGTTTTATAATTTCGCAAGGTTCTCCATAAAGAGCTCCAAAAAGAATTCTAAATGATTCATCAGTTCCTTTTGTGCTGTAAAAATCTTGAGACTGTTTTATAAAAACATTTTCATTTAACCCAGATACTAGTTGTCTTGAATCGAATCCAGGTGAAAATTGTTGTTTTACTTTTTGAGCGAATTCTTTTAAAAATAAAATACTTAAATTCTTAACTTCAGATCCAGTAAAGTGTTGATCTACTTCACTTTGGGAAAAAACTAATTGGTCTGGAGAATTTAAAGATCTATGAGATGTTATTCCACTGAATCCACGGATACATCCAATAAACTGAGAGTCAGTTTTAGAAGTATATGTGAGAATTTCTGAATCAATTTGAATCAATCCATAACTATCAGGAAATCCATAAGTAGATGCAACATTAATTGACGTTTCTTGATAATCTACATCGTTTATTAATATCGTTGATTCGGTAAGATTAGTTATTTCGTCAACTTTGATATATTGATCTATATTTTGTAAGAGGTCAACCGGACCACCTTGATTTTCAACCGAAAGATAGTATTGTGATAAAAACTCAGATAATAGAGGGAAATCATCCCTTATGAAAGAAGGAAGTTGATTTTCTACAATTGAACTGATTTTAACTCTTTTATTTGCCATTTTTTAAGGTCTTACCAAAATACCGTTTGAATAACTTGAAGTTGAAGTGAATGATGTTCCAGAAACATCAGCACCAGACGAAATTGTGTCTGATAACATATTTAATACACCATTAGAAGTGTCTAATTGTAAATATAGATCTTGTAATCCAACAACATCATTTGATTTTGGAGTTGCTGAAATTTCTATAACAGGAACTCCTCCATTTGTTTTTGCTGTTGAGGTGAAGATCACTGGATTTAACAAAATTTCACCTTTAGCATAATTTATTTTTCCTACAGATCTTTTAACTACAGATGCTTGATTTTGTGAGTTTGTTCTAAAAAAGATTATCTCTCCTAGATCTATACTATTTGGATTTGGTATATCTGATAGATAAATTTCTCCAGATATTCCATTTACAAAGAATCCAGATGATTTAATGTTAAATCCCTGATCTGAACGAACGTGAAATGCATTTCCAAAACATATTTCATATTCTGCAGGAGATCCTATTTCGGGTCTCAAGTCTCTCCTAATTTTTATTTTTGTAATGTTTGAGGTTACTGCATCACTACTATCATCAATTATTTTTAAAAATTTACTATATTTAAATCTAGACCCATACTTATTTAACTCTGTGGAATCTGCATATTTTAAAATATTATTATAAATCACAGTTCTAACAGAATCTGAACTTGAAGCTAAATTATCATTGTAGTAAACTGTACTGTCATATTCGACAAAAAGATATTTAAGATCTAATATTTCTGGAACAATTCCAGCGACAGTGTATTTTTTTAATTTGTTTCTTAAATTATTTTTAATACTCAACGAAAGAATTTCATTATTATATGGTTTAATTGTAATAAAAACTTTTCCATATTGAGGTGGACTTAAATCTTCTCCTCCAAATACAGAAATTGACTCGGCTTCTGGATATATTGAATAGATTATTGCTTCATAGTCTCCAGAAGTTACCGCTCTATTTTGAGATGAATAAAATTTATTAGAATACTTTTTAATTGAAGATACCGGTTCTATTTCATTTCCATCTTGAGTTGGTCCATCTGAAGTAATTAATGATATTCCATTCGTTATAGGAGTTTCATTGTTATCCAACAATCTACCAGCATAAGAAAACCCACTGATTCCATTTGCAGAGGAAGCATTAGTTGTAACGTATGAAACTTCAATGAAATTTTGATCTTGTAGTTTTTCGCCAAAAACACCATCACCAAAAATTAATTCATATCTTTGATCTTCTATTTCTTGGATATAAAAAACTTTAGAAGAAGAATCAACGCCAATCAAACTATTAGCAAGAGTGAACTTTTTTGTTATAGTACTGTTTTGAGTATCTTTGACGATTACTCTAATCGTTGAAGTGTCAATATTTGGATTGTCTAGAATAAATCTTTGATTTAGATTTAGTGAACTTACCGTAAAATTATTTGTGACGTAAGAGCCCTCATATATTGTTACATTATTAAAAAGAGCTGCTCCGTTTACTACGGTTGCAGTAACGTCATCTGGTATTGCAAATGTATAATTAATCGATCCGACTGTTAAAGATGTAGTACAGACAATTCCTTTCTTTAAAGTTACTGTTAAAGGTGAAATATCATAGTTTGATGTATCTACAAAAAATGATATTGATGTTTTAGATGCTGATGCTGATCTTGGAACATATCCAATGTTTCTAGCAAGTGAAACTACATTTTCGCGAAGGGTTGCGCTATCAATAAACACTTCATTGCTAATCATATTAGCATTGTATGAAGAAATGTAAGTATTATAAGCTAAGATATCAATAATATTTGATAAATTGGATCCCTCAAAATCGTAATCAGTAAAGTTTGAGTTCGATCTTAGGTAATTTTTGATCGACTGTTTAATTTGATCGAAATCTAAATTTGTAAAGTTAACTAATGACATTTATCTTGAGGATTGCAGTGCAAATGATAGTTGTTGCGGTAATGCTTCTATGCCAATAATATTATATGTAATAGTTATATCATATTCTGTCGTTTCATAATTTGGAGATACTTTCAATTCTAAAAGATCAACTCTAGGTTCATAATTTTTAATCGTATCTCTGATTTTATCTTCGATTGAAATAGCAGTTAAGTCATCAAATTGTTGGAATAACAACTCATTAATACCAGATCCAAGATTTGGGTCAAAAAACCTTTCTCCAGGACTGGTTAAGACAAGATTCTGTAGTGAACGGGCAATAGCTCTTTCATTTTTAAGATCAATTAAGTCATAATTAAGTGGACTAATTTTAAAAGATGCGCTAATGTCCTTAAACTGTTTACTTACCCGTTCTACAGGCATTTGGTACTAATAAAACTACTTTATTTATTCGATTATTTTGACTCATAGAGTGGTTCAGTACCATATTCCCAATCATCATAGTCTTCATCATTACGAATTTTTTCATGAATTTCGTTTTGATGATAAAAATCATGTTTTTTTGGTGTCAAATCATCATTTGCAATCTCACGAAGCATTTTTTGCTTCTGAATTTGCTGGTCCCAACCATATTCACCTGACAAATATTGAGTTCCCCACTTATTTTTCATAAAATTTTCACCTTTATCGACTTGTTTGGTCATTTTGCTCTCCTGATTCGTTAAAATCAGAACTTTTTACGGGGTTGCTATCCCGTTCTTGTGCTGTTTTCCAAAAATATTCATCTTCATTGCCCATTGCAAGTCGTTCATATCTGTTTTCAACTTGATAGTAGCGTGTAGAGACCTTAAAATCGGGTGTTTTTGGTTCTTTAGGCGTCAAGCTATTGTCATAGATGCGAATTCTATTGTTAGGATAAAGTGCAAACTGTCCGTTTTGCAGTTCAATCAGATTATGTGACTTATGTTCTGCTGGATTTTCGCTTGTTGCATAGTCAATCACATCTGGATCTTGATGATAGTTGTCTAGAGTGCAGATATACGTGCCTTTTTGAGGTCCAAAGTCGCGTGTATAACACTCATAATCCATAGATCCGATAAATTGTTTCTGAACAGCAACTACTCCATAGTCCATACAATTCCAGAATTGTAGATTAGGTAGGTTCAGATCAGGATCTGGTA
>Ga0194122_10001362_pt1 | contig 29981 bp, 32 predicted proteins | sample TA2MahCa10mmetaG_FD_155487 | JGI IMG/M metagenome (GOLD analysis project Ga0194122, IMG submission 155487) | Freshwater microbial communities from Lake Tanganyika, Tanzania - TA2015021 Mahale Deep Cast 10m | ecosystem: Environmental > Aquatic > Freshwater > Lake | place: Tanzania: Lake... | reverse complement strand
CCAGACAGAAAGCCTCATAGGGCGGAATCTCACTGCCGATCAGGGTGCCGGCGGAAACCTGGAAAGCGAGGGCCTGCTTGCAATCTTTGGTCTCGCCGGGTTTGGGACGGCAACCCTTGAAGATCTTTAACCACTCCACCGGGATGTAGTGGGTGAAGCTGCCCCGCAGACGGTTGAAGGTGGGGGAATTTTCTCCAACAGAAATGAACTGCTCGGTGCCCAGGCTCAGGAAATTGCCCTGGGTGGGATTGCGGGGATCGTTGAGGGTGCTGTAGGTGGCACCCACCCGGAAACTCACCAACTGGTTTTCAGAAGCGCAGTTGTAAGCCAGGCAAATCACCTGATTGCTGGGGACGGTACTCGGAGAAGCGGTGGCCTCCACCACGCCATAGGAATACTTGCTGCCCGAAAAGTCCATCGGCGTCACTTCCTGAGCACCGAAGGACAAGATCAAGTTCCAAGGCGCTTTCTTGTAGGGATTGCCGCCATTAAGAGGGCGCACAAACTGCACGTTGGCACCGATGCGCTGAATCGCCACGGTGTCGAAGTTGGTCGTGACCGTTTCGGTGCCGTTGTTATTGAAGGTGCGGCTGGTAACGACGTCGAAATCGGCACCATCAAAGTTTTGGAGCTGATAGGTGAAGGAGGTATTTTCGCTCTGGAAGAGCGGGGGAACTTCCCTACTGAAGAAGAAGCGGGCCCGGAACGAGGTGCGGTACTTGTTGTCCTTGATCCAGGGGTCGGTGAACGTGATGTCTCCGAGGCCGCCGTATTGGCCGTAGGAGATGTTGGTGCCCAGGTCCCAGGCGCGTCCAAACAGGTTGCTGTCCTGCAGCTGGATCTGGCCGAACACACCCTGGCTCTGGCTGTAGCCCAGACCACCGGAGAGGGAGCCGCTGGACTGCTCGACGATGCCCAGCACGATCACCACCTTGCCGGGCTCAGCCGGCACCGGCTTGAGCGTCACCTTGACGTCGCTGAACAGGCCAGTGCCATAGATGCGCTTGATGTCCTCCTCGAGCTCGCGGCGGTTGAACACCTGACCGGGCCGCAGGGAGACCTCCCGGGTCACCACCCAGGGCTTGGTCTTGCCCCGGATCGGCTGGCCCTTGTCGTTGGTGGCCGAACCCTCCTTGTTGAGGAACTGAACCTCCACCCCTTCGACGGTGCCCTGACGCACTAGCAGTTCCACCACCCCTTCCGGACTCACCCGACTGGGCCCGGTGATCCGGGCCAGGGAATAGCCCTGGTCGGCATACCAGCGCTGCAGCTCCTGCATGCGGGTCTGCAGGGTGTTGAGGTTGAGGGTCTTGCCGTAGTCCGCCGCAAAGGTGTCCTTGACCACCTGCTCGGGCAGCTTCAGGTCGGCGGGATCGAGCTTGATCTCCTGCAGCACCGGGTTGGCCACAACAACAACAACCAGGCGCACGCCCAAGGGGCCATCCACGGGCTGGATGCGCACATCAGAAAACCAGCCGCTGGCGTAGATCGCCGAGAGGTCGGTCTGGAGTTCCGAGCGGGTCACCTGGGAGCCGGGGGTGGCCGCCATGGCGGCGTAGGCGGCCATCTCGAGCCGCTCCTGCTCCGGGTGGCCCTGGAGGCCCTCGATCACCACCTCGGCAATCAACACCTTGGGCTCAGCCTTGGCGGCGGGCTGGGCGTCTGGGGCCGGAGCCGGTTCCGCCAGGGGGTTATCGAGCTGCTCGGAAACCGGCCTGGATTCAGCCGGCTGTTCGCTGGCTGGCTGGGCGAGGGCAGGAGTCGCCGAGAGGAGAGCGGCACCCACCAGGGGCCACGCAGCCTTCAAACCCAGCAAGCCAGCCATGCGATTGGGGGGCGGAGCGGACAAGCCGCAAATGTGCCTGACCTTACCCGTAGACCCTGGGTTGCGGACAGGCCCCTTGGACCCGTTTGAGGACCTCCCCGTAGGCCTCGACAACGCCACCCAAATCCTGGCGGAATCGATCCTTGTCCAAAATGCGGTCTTGGGCATCGGCCACGCCCCGATCCCAGAGGCGACAGGTGTCGGGGCTGATCTCATCAGCCACCACCAATGCACCGGTGGTGGTGAACCCCAGTTCGATCTTGAAATCCACCAACTGCAGCCCGACCGAGCCAAACAGAGCCAACAGCTCGCGGTTGACCTGACGGGCCAGATCCTCCAGCTGCCGGCGCTGCTCCGGGGTCACCAGCTCCAACTGCTCCAACCGGGCCTCGGTGAGCAGGGGATCGCCGTAGGCATCGTCCTTGTAATAGAGATCGAGTAGCGGTGGTTCCAGAGCCGTTCCGGGTTCGATCGGCATCTGCTTGCACAGCGATCCCGCCGCGATGTTGCGGATCACCACCTCAACGGGAATCACCCGCACGGGCCGGCAGAGCATCCAACGCTCTCCGTCAACCCCCAGGTAGTGGGTGGGCACTCCACGGGAAGCCAGGTGTTCGAACAGCAGGGCCGAAATCCGGCAGTTGAGCTCACCCTTGCCCGCCAGCTGGGCCTTTTTGAGGGCGTTGAAGGCCGTGGCGTCATCCTTGTATTCGACCGCCACCAAATCGGGCTGGTCGGTGGCATAGACGCGCTTGGCCTTGCCTTCGTAGAGGAGTGAACCGAGGCTGTACGCCGTCATGGCTGGGACACGGGAGTAGGGGGAGCAGCATGGCCGCCGGGGGCGCGAGGAGAACGCAGTTGACGCTCCAGATCGAGCTGCCGTGCTGAGCCCGCCGGATCGCGGCGGCGCAGCAGCCATTCTCCGTAGGCATCGTCGATGCCGCCGCTCAGCCGCAAGCGGCGCTCCCGCACCCGCGCAGCCGACTCCGGGGTGCTGCCAGAGAGAGCCAGCTGCTGATCGAGGATCTGGGCCACCAGCCCCCACGCCCCCGCCGCGGCCGCCTGCTCGAGAGCCAGCTCCAGCAGGCGATCCTGCTCAGGGGCGGGCAGTCCAACCAGCAGAGCCACCGCCTGGGAGAGACGAACCGCCGTCGCGGCCCCAGGCTGGGCACTGCTGACCAGCACCTCGGCCGCCCGTTGCCGCTGGCCCAGGCTCTCGAGGTGGCTCGCCAGCAGATCCAGGGCCGGGCGCATCACCGGAGTGCCGTCCTGGCGCTGGCCAACCGGCAGCTCCAGCGATGCCAGAGACGCCAGGTTGCCGGCCGCCAGCCGCTCCAGGGCATCGGCAGCCAACTGGTGGTGCAAACCCGCCTGGGCGGCGCGCCACTGCAGCACCAGCCACTGCATCCGCTCGGCGCCCGCCGCAGGGCCGACGCGGCCAAGCACCTGCAGGGCCCCATCCGGGGCCCCACAACGCAGCAAGCTGTCGGCGTTGGCCAGCACCACCGCCAGGGGCTGGGGAGCCGGATGGATCGTCAGCAAACGCCGCTGCAGGCGACGCAACTCCGGCCCGTCGCCCCGTTGGAGGGCTGCGGTGCAGGCCCCATCGAGGGCGCTGAGATCACCACTGCGCAGCAGAGCCTCCGAGGCCGGATCAGGGGTCGCTGGTGGAGCCGCGGCCAAGGGTGCTGCACCGAAAGCGCCGCCCAGCGCCACCAACCCCATGCCCACGCCGAGGGCAACCCGCGCCTGCAGGCACCGCAACCGGGACAGGGTGTGCCAGGACAGGGGCTGCCGGGCTCGGGGGGAGAATGGCGCTGGGCTTGCCGGCATGTCGTACTACAGGGCACGGCGGCCCGCTCAGCAAGGTTCAACCTAGAAGAGCTGCTGCACCCCATCCACCCCCCGTTTCGCCCCTCACCCCGGCCCCATGCCCTCCGCCCCCTGCCCAACCCCCGCAAGGATCCTGGTGATCGGTGGCGGGGGTCGCGAAAACGCCCTGGGCTGGGCACTGGCGCGCTGCAGCGGTGTGGAGGCGGTGTGGATTGCCCCAGGCAATGGAGGCACCTCCGATCTCCAGGGCTGCCGGCAGCTGGCGATTGCCGAATCCGATCAGGCCGGGCTGATCTCCACCTGCCGCGACCAAGCGATTGAGCTGGTGGTGGTCGGCCCGGAAGCCCCGCTGGCTGCCGGTCTGGCCGATGCCCTGCGGGCCGCGGGGGTGCCGGTGTTCGGGCCGGGGGCCGATGGGGCCCAGCTGGAGGCCAGCAAGCAGTGGGCCAAAGCGCTGATGCTGGAGGCAGGCATCCCCACCGCCGGCTACTGGCCCGCCAGCAGCCGCGAGCAGGCCTTGGAGATCCTGGAGCGCGAAGGCCGGCCCCTGGTGGTCAAGGCCGATGGACTGGCAGCGGGCAAGGGGGTGACCGTGGCCGAGACCCTGGAGGAAGCCCGCGCCGCCATTGAAGAGATCTTTGCCGGTCGTTTCGACAGCTCCAAGGCCAGCGCCAACACCGGCGCCGAGGCTGATGCAGCCGGGGCAACCCTGGTGCTGGAGGAGCGAACCTTCGGGCCTGAAGTTTCGGTGTTCGCCCTCTGCGACGGCGAGCGGATGGTGCTGCTGCCCACCGCCCAGGACCACAAGCGCATCGGCGAGGGCGACACGGGCCCCAACACCGGCGGCATGGGCGCCTACGCGCCGGCGCCACTGCTCGATGCCGAAGGCCTGGCCGAGGTGCGTCGCCTGGTGCTCGAGCCCACCGTGGCTGCCCTGCGGGCCCGCGGCATCGACTATCGGGGCATCATCTATGCCGGTCTGATGCTCACCGAGAGCGGCCCCAGCGTGATCGAGTTCAACTGCCGCTTTGGCGATCCGGAGTGCGAAACCCTGATGCCCCTGCTGGGCCCTGAGCTGGCCCAGGTGCTGCTGGCCTGCGCCAGCGGCTGCCTCGACCAAGCCCCACCGCTCACGATCAGCGCGGGCTGCAGTGCCTGCGTGATCGCTGCCGCCCAGGGCTACCCCGGCACCATCCGCCAAGGCGATCCGATCACCAGCCAGCTGGAGCCCAGCGCCCAGCTGCAGCTGTTCCACGCCGGCACCCGCCGCGACGCCGACGGCAGCTGCCGCACCAGCGGCGGGCGGGTGTTGGCGGTGGTGGCCCAGGCCGACGACTTCGACAGCGCCTTCGAGCAGGCCTACGCCGGCCTGGCCCAGGTGCACTTCGAGGGGATGACCGCCCGCCGCGACATCGGCCATCAGGTACGAAGCCGATGAGCTGGCGTGCTGCCCTGGGCCGCTGGTGGGCGGAATTCAGCCTGCAGACCAAGCTGCTGGCGGTGGCCACCCTGGTGGTGAGCCTGCTGATGACGGGCATCACCTTCTTTGCCCTCAACGGCATCCAGCGGGATGCCCAGATGAGCGACACCCGCTATGCCCGCGATCTTGGGCTGCTGCTCTCAGCCAACGTCACGCCGCTGGTGGCCGAGGCCAACGACCGTGAGCTGGCGGCAGTGGCCGATCGCTTCTGGCGCTCCAGCCGCAGCCTTCGCTACATCTTCTTCGCCGACCCCGAAGGAGTGATCTACCTGGGCATCCCGATCGGGGCCAGCTCCGGCAGCAGCGAGCTGCTGCTCAGCCGCCGGCTCGAATTGCCGGCCGACCTGCAGAAGCGGCCCGACACCCCGCTGATCCGCCAGCACCTCAGCCCGGACGGCCAAGTCACCGACGTGTTCGTGCCGATGGTGAGCGAGGGGCGCTACCTCGGGGTCTTGGCCCTCGGCATCAACCCCAATGAAACCCTGCTGACCAGTGCCGCCCTCACCCGGGAGGTCACCGTGGCGGTGTTCATCTCGATCTGGGTGCTGGTGATCCTGGGAGCGGTGTTCAACGCCCTCACCATCACCCGCCCGGTGAAGGAGTTGCTGCAGGGAGTCCGCTCGATCGCCGGAGGCAACTTCGAAACGCGTCTGGCCCTACCGGTGGGGGGCGAACTGGGCGAATTGCTGGCGGGCTTCAACACCATGGCCTCGCAATTGGAGGACTACAAAGCCGCCAACATCGAAGAGCTCACCGCAGCCCAGGTGAAGCAGCAATCGCTGATCGCCACCATGGCCGATGGCGCCGTGCTGCTCGATGCCGAGGGGGCGATCGTGCTGGCCAACCCCACCGCCCGTCGCCTGTTCCGCTGGGAAGGACGCAACCTCGAAGGCAACGACCTGATCGCCGAACTGCCCGAACGGCTGGCCATGGAACTGCAGTCCGCCCTGGACAGCGTCACCTGCCGCGACCGCGAAACCACCGATGTGCGTTGCAGTTTCGGCGAACCCTCCCGCACCCTGCGGATCGTGCTGCAGTCGGTGCGTGACGCCAGCGGCGAAAGCCTCAAGGGCATCGCCATGACGATTCAGGACCTCACCCGCGAGGTGGAACTCAACGCCGCCCAGAGCCGTTTCATCAGCAACGTCTCCCACGAGCTGCGCACGCCGCTGTTCAACATCAAGAGCTACGTGGAAACCCTCCACGACCTGGGCGACCAGCTCACCGAGGAGGAAAAAAGGGAATTCCTTGGCATCGCCAACGCCGAAACGGATCGCCTCACCCGACTCGTCAACGATGTGCTCGACCTCTCCCGCCTCGAGTCGGAGCGGGTCTGGACCCTCGAACCGCTGGAGCTGGCCCCCGCCATCGAGCAGACCCTGCGCACCTACCGGCTCAATGCGGACGAAAAAGGCGTGACCCTGGCCTTTGACGCCGACCCCCTGCTGCCCCGGGTGCTGGGCAACTGGGACCTGCTGTTGCAGGTGTTCGACAACCTGGTGGGCAACGCGCTCAAGTTCACCCCCAAAGACGGACAACTGCAGCTGCGGGCCTACCCGTGGCCCGACCTCTGCCAGCTCTCCCCGAGCACGGCCCCGAACAGCGAGAGTCCGAGTTGCGAGCTCACCTCACCGCTGCCCAGGCTGCGGATCGAGATCGCCGACAGCGGCTGTGGCATCTCCCAAGCCGACCAGGCTCGCATCTTCGAGCGCTTCTACCGGGTCGAGAACGCCGTGCACACCGAGGCGGGCACCGGGCTGGGGCTGTCGATCGTGCGGGGCATTCTCGAGAAGCACGGCACCCAGGTGCGCATGGCCAGCGAACCCGGAGTGGGCACCACGTTCTGGTTTGACCTGCCCCTGGAGGATTCCGACACCGACGAGCTGCAGCTTTTGGCAGAGCGGCGGCGCTACGACCAGGCTGTCACCCTGTAATCAGCCCTGCACCTAGCGGTCGTTTTCTTTGCGGTCGTCGTCGGCCACGCCGCGCACAATCCGCGACAGCTCACTGCGCTCATCGGTGGTGATGCGGTGGGGAACACCGGAGATGATCCGCTCGAAGTTGGAGAAGGAGTCTTTGATCTCCGGCCCGTTGCTGGTGATCACGAATTCACGGATGCCCTTGTCGTGCCAGGACCCCCGCATCTTGAACACGTTGAGGGCGCGGGCCATCTCACCGCGAATCTCTACGTACTGCAGCAGCAGGATCGTGTCGGTGATGGTGGAGATGTGGGAATCGGTGATCGAGTGGCTGCCCATGAACTCCTCAGAGGTGTTCGTGAAGAAGCCGGCGATCTCCTCCTGCTTGGCATAGCCGGTAACGCCGATCACAAACTGGCGGAAGGCGTTGTGGCTCACCCCCCGAGCCAGGGCGCTGAGGGAATCGATCGCCATCCGCGACGGCTTGAACTGGCTGATTTCGGTCTTGATGATCTGGAGGTGGTCCTCCAATCCCGTGGATTCGGGATAGGCACAGATGATCTTGAGCAGACCGTCCTGCTCCATCTGCTCGAAGTCGATGCCCCAGCTGGTGGCATTGCGCAGCAGCTGGGCCCGGGATTCCTCGTAGGCAAACAGGATTGCCCGCTCCTTGTTGGCGCAGGCGTTCTCGACGAACTTGCTGACCAGCAACGTTTTACCGGTGCCGGTGGCGCCAGTGGCCAGGATGACTGAATCCTTGAAGAAGCCGCCGCCGCACATCTCATCGAGCCGCGGCACACCGGAGCTCACCCGCACATTGGAGCTGCGCTGGGTGAGACGCATCGCCCCCAGCGGGAAGATGCTGATGCCATGGGCTCCCATCGTGAAGGGGAATTCCCCCTTCATGTGGGTGGTGCCCCGCAATTTGAGAATCTCGCAGGTGCGCCGCCGCCGCTCACCCTCCAACACGTTGCGCAGAATCACCACGTTGTCGGAAACGAACTCCTCAACGCCGAAGCGGGCAATCGGACCATATTCATCGATGCGCTCGGTGGTCATCAACGTGGTGACGCCGATCTCCTTGAGGCGGGCAATCAGCCGGAAGATCTCACGCCGCACCACCGACACAGCATCGTATTGCTGGAAGACGGCCGTGATCGAATCAATCGCCACACGGCGGGCTTTGTATTTCCGAATCGCATAGTTAATCCGCTCGATCAGACCAGAAAGATCAAAGCTACCCGCCACATCTTGCCCCTCCGGATCCGGCGAAGCATCAAGGATGAAGAGCTTGTCCTGCTCGACCATCTCCTGCAGATTCCAACCAAAACTGGCGGCGTTGCGCAAGATATCGAGCGGCGACTCCTCAAAGGTGACAAAGATTCCAGGCTCGTTGTACTGGCGAATGCCGTTGTACAGGAAGTTGAGTGAAAACACTGTTTTGCCGGTGCCCGAGGTGCCGCTGATCAGGGTGGAACGGCCGATCGGCAGACCGCCATGGCACACGTCATCGAAGCCCTCGATCCCTGTCGGGAGCTTCTGCACCTGCATCAGGGGATTACTGGTGGGGCTGGGATCCTGCATCGACGGTGGGGGTCTGACGAAAAACTACTCAGGACAGAGGCCCCTGAGAAGGGAGAGGATCTGTAGGAGCGGCAGAAGGCGCGTCGCCGAACGAGGCATCAACGAAGGCCTCCTGAGCAAATGCCTCGTCAGACAGGGCGTCCTCCGTGAGCTCTTCGTAGAGAAGATCCAGACCGATCAGCACCCGCTCCCGGTCGGAGAGATCGCCAATGATCCGCCGCACCGGCGGTGGCAGGATCTTGGCCAGGGTCGGGGTGGCGAGGATCTTGTCCTCCTCTGCCAACTGGGGATTTTTCAGCACATCGATCACTTTGAGGGCGTAGACCCCCCGGAATTCCGTTTCCAGAATGTTGCGCAACGTCTTGAGGGCACGCATCGAGTTCGGCGTGTTGCCCGCCACGTAGAGCTTGAGGATGTAGGTCTTGCGTGGAGTCATGGTGAAGGAAGCTCCTGGGTCAAGCCATCGAGGACTGGCCGGACACCTCGACCGGCAAGCCAGCCAAGGGGGCATCGGGTGGAATCGAGCGGCGATACATCTCGCAGAGATGGGCCATCACATCGAGAAGGGCTAGTCGGTAATCCTGGAGAAAATCGTTCTTGTGTCCTTCCAGCTTGAGCTGCTTGGAAAAACCATCAATGAGATTCATGTGAATCTCAACAGTTTTGGTGATCGGCAGATCACTGAAAAAAGCCGTATTCACAAAGCTTTCCAGGGCCTGGTTGGCGGCGGCCGGATCCCGGAAGTAGCTGAGTAGCAGATCCCGATAGGTGCGCTCGAGAGAACGGATCAGCTCATGGCTCTCCAGCTCCGGCAGGTTGCGCAGAAACCGGGAGGGATCGCGCTTGTAGAACACGCCCACAAAGCCGAGCCGGCCCTTGAGCCGATTGGCCAACTTCCAGCGGTCGGGCGTGTCAGGGGTCTGGCCGGAGGCGGAGCTGGAGCTGGAGCTGGAGTCGCTTGCCGTCACCAGACCGTGCCGCAAGAAGCGAGACACCGCCGCATCAAGGCTGTAGCTGAGCTGCTCCAGCTGATCGGGGGGGAGGTGCACCTCCGCATCGTGGAATTCGACGCGACCACTCACCGCACCGATGACCACGGCCGGCAGCACCAGACCGAGGTCGGAGAGGGCCTGATAGGCCTTGGGATCGAGGGCCCCCTGCTCCAGCAGCACCGCATCGAATTCCTCGCGTCGCCGTTCCAGCTCCGCCAAGGGATCGCTGGCCGGATCCACCCACGCCAGCTGACAGCGGCCACCCGCCAGCCAACGCGCACAGGCGTCCTGCAGGCGGGGATCGCGGATCAGGGAAGCGATGGTGAGAGCCGGTTCGGGCATGGACCGCTTCGGCAGCGGGACAACCCGCAGGAGTGGCTCCCAAATGTTGACGAAAGGAGGGCCAGAGCGGGAGGATTGTTGTTTGTCTTTCGATTGTGTGCGCCAGGCCGAATGACGGCCATCCCTCCTCTTGTTGAGGAGGTGCCGTCAGCCTGTCCACGCCCTTGCTGCCATGAGCCCAACCCCCGACACTGCCACTGCGGCCACTCCCGCGCAGGACAACAGCACCGCCTCCGGTCCCTACGCCATCGTTGAGGCCTCTGGCCAGCAGTTCTGGCTGCAACCGAACCGCTACTACGACTTCGACAGGGTCGCAGTGGATGTTGATGGCAACTTCACCATCGACAACGTGCTCCTGGTCAACGACGGCAAAGCCACCACCCTCGGCCAGCCGTACGTCAAAGGTGCCAGCGTGGCGCTGAAGGTGATGGCCCATCGCCGCGGCCCCAAGATCATCGTTTACAAAATGCGCCCCAAAAAGAAGACCCGGCGCAAGAACGGTCACCGTCAGGAGCTGACCCGCGTGATGGTCGAGTCCATCTCCGTTGGCGGCAAGGCGATCGCCTGAAACCCGGTGCATCCCGCTCCACGCCTTCGTTCCTGAGACCCCTATCCCTGCTTCCTCCGATCCATGGCCCACAAGAAAGGCACAGGCTCCACCCGCAACGGCCGCGACTCCAACTCCAAGCGCCTGGGCGTCAAGCGCTACGGCGGTGAAACCGTGAGCGCCGGCTCCATCCTGATCCGCCAGCGCGGCACCTCCGTGCTGCCCGGCGTGAATGTGGGCCGCGGCTCCGACGACACCCTGTTCGCTCTGGTGGACGGCGTGGTGAGCTTCGACAGCATCAAGCGCGGCCTGCGCAGCCGCAAGCGCATCAACATTGCCGTCGGCTGAGCACAGCCCCGGAGATTTCCTCCTCGGCCGGCGGTGCTCCCGCCGGCTTTTTCATGGCTGCCCTCAGCCCAGCAACCGATAGGCCCGGGTGGTGATCAGATAGGGGTGGAACACCTCCAGGAAGCGGCTCTGGAGTGTGCGGAAGAAGGCCTCCACCAGCTCAGGGGCGTCGAAGTGGAAGGGGTACTCGCCCTGAAACCCCTTGAAGAAATACCAGTTGAGCAGGGCAATCCCTTGCGGTGCCAGGCGTTCGGCGAAAATCTCCAGCTGGGCGGCCGGATCGCTGAGGTGCTCGAGCACGTCCAGGCACACGATCGTGTCGAAGCGCGCAGGCAGGGCCGGATCGGCCAGATCCCGGAAGCAGCGCAGCTTGGCAGCCAGGCCCAGCTCGGCGGCGCGGGCCCCCACGAAGGCGCGGTTGTGGGGGTTGAGATCCACAAACCACACCTGCTCAACCTGGGGCAGGGCAGCCGCCGCCAGGGCATGGCTGCCGATGCCACCGCCGAAGTCGAGCACCTGACCGGTCGCAAAGCGCTGCTGCAGGCGCAGGGTGTCGGCGATGTAGTCGGCACTGCCCAGGTGCCAGGCGGCCAGCTCGAGCAGATGGCCGGTGCCCACGGCGTCTTCGTAGAACTGCTCCACCTGGGTGGGGTCAAACGCCCCCGGATGCAGAGCAGCCAGATCGTTGGTGCTGCTGGGCAGGCGGCGCTCCAGTTCCTCCGGCGCGATCTGGAGGAAGGCGGCCAACTGGGGCCGCAGGGCAAAACCATCGGCCAAAAACTGCTCCACCGTTAGGGGAGACGCCACCGTTAGGGGGGATGCCAGCGCCGCCCCCTCTTGCCTCTCCACCACCAACGCCATCCCTGTGCAGATGGGAGCCAACCTAGGTGCCGGGATTCGGGGCCCCTTCAGGCACCCCGTCGAGCAACTCAGTGCCGTCGCCTGGCACCTCCAGCCAGCGCCGCAGCCAAGCCACCAAGCCATAAAAGGGCAGGGTGTCGGCCAGGGCCGCCAGCAGTTTGAACAGGTAGCCGCTGGCGATGAACGAGGCCAACTGGGGCAGCACCGGCTCGCCAGCGCGCACCGGCAGCACATGGCTGGCGTAGTGGCTGATCAGCACCACCGCCGTGGTGTCCACCAGCTGGCTCACCAGGGTGGAGCCGTTGTTGCGCAGCCACAGGGCCTTGCCGCCACTGACGCGTTTCCAGAAATGGAACAGGCGCACGTCGGTGAACTGGGCCGCCAGATAGGCCACCATCGAGGCCCCCACCGCCCCGAAAGCCAGGCGGCGCACCTCGAAGAAGGTGGCCTCCGGCGCCCCGGCCAGGCCCGGCAAGATGCCGCCGAGCCAGAGGATCAGCACGATCCAGCCGTTGAGCGCCAGGCCCACCCAAACCAGCTGCCCGGCTTTGCGCTCACCCCACAGCTCGCTGATCAGGTCGGTGCAGAGGAAGGTGACCGGGTAGGGCAAGGCGCCCACGGCTACCACGATCGGCCAGGTGCCGATGCTGCCCAGCTGCAGAAAGCGGGTGAGCCCAAGGATGTTGAGCATGCCCATGGTGCCGAGAAAGATGCCGGCCAGCACCAGAAACGCCAGATCGCGGCGCTGCTGCAGGGTCATCGAGGCCGAACATGGGACCCTGCAAGGCTGACGCTCCGATCCATGGCTGACCAGCCCTGCGGCTTTCTGGTGCTCGACAAGGCTGCCGGGCTCACCTCCCACGCCTGCGTCAGCCGGGTGCGGCGCGCCTACGGCCTCAAGCGGGTGGGCCATGGCGGCACCCTGGATCCCGCGGTCACCGGCGTGCTGCCGATCGCCCTGGGGCCCGCGACCCGGCTGCTGCCCTACCTGGAGGGTGACAAGACCTACCGGGGCGTGGTGCAACTGGGGGTGCGCACCGTCAGCGACGACCTGGAGGGAGAGGTGCTGGGCCGCGCCGCCGTGCCCGCCCTAACGGAGGCCGATCTGGAGGCAGCCCTGGCGGCCTTCCGCGGCGCGATCCAGCAGGTGCCGCCCCAGGTGTCGGCGGTGCATGTGGAGGGCCAGCGGGCCTACGCCCGGGTGCGACAGGGGGAGCAGCTGCAGCTGGCGGCCCGGCCGGTGACCGTGCAGCAGCTGGAGCTGCTGGGCTGGGATGCCGCGGCCGGCAAGCTGGAGCTGCTGGTGCGCTGCTCGGCCGGCACCTACATCCGTGCCCTGGCCCGCGACCTGGGGGAGGCCCTGGGTTGCGGCGGCGCCCTGGCCCGGCTGCGGCGCACCGAGGCCCTGGGCTTCAGCCTCGCGCAGGCGGTGCCCCTGGAGCACCTCGATCAGGCGCCCTTGCCCGCCCTGCTGGATCCCCTGGCAGCGCTGGCGCGCCTGCCCCGAAGGCAGCTGGATGAAGCGGAGCTGGCGGGCTGGCGCTGCGGCCGGGCCCTCGCAGCCACGCCCTCCCCAGCCCCGCTTGAAACCGGCCCACCCCTGGCCGCCGGTCAGCCGGTGGCGGTGCTGGCCCCGGATGGCAACCTGGCCGGCATGGCCCGCGCCAGCGATGGCGGCCTGCTGCAGCCCAAGCTGGTGTTCAACGCCACCGGCTAACCCTGTCGTTTTTTCCCGCACCCTCCGATGGCCGGCCACAGCAAGTGGGCCCAGATCAAGCGCACCAAGGCGGTGGTGGACGCCAAGCGGGGCGCCGTGTTCACCCGGCTGGGGCGGGAAATCACCGTGGCAGCCAGGGGTGGAGCCGACCCAGCCGGCAACTTCCAGTTGCGCACGGCGATCGAGAAGGCCAAGGCCGCCGGGGTGCCGAACGCCAACATCGATCGCGCCATCGCCAAGGGCTCGGGCCAGGGCAGCGGCGCCGGCGACGCCTTTGAATCCGTGCGCTACGAGGGCTATGGCCCCGGCGGGGTGGCGGTGCTGATCGAGGCCTTCACCGACAACCGCAACCGCACCGCCGCCGACGTGCGCCTGGCCTTCAGCAAGCACGGCGGCAACCTGGGCGAAACGGGCTGCGTGGGCTACCTGTTTGAGCAGCGGGCGGTGGTGCGGCTGGAGCAGCCTGGCCTGCAGGAGGAGGCACTGCTGGAAAGCCTGCTGGCGCTGGAGGAACGGGGCGGGCCGGCAGCCCTGGGCTACGAGCTCGATGGCCAGGGGGCCGAAGTGTTCGGCGCCTTCGAAGTCCTCGAAGCCCTGCAGGACGGCCTGCGCCACCAGGGCTTGCCCGTGGGCGGCTGGGAACACCGCTGGATTCCCCAAACCGCCTGCCCCCTCGGCGACGAAGACAGCCTGCGGGCCTTCTACCGCATGCTCGATGTCCTCGAAGACCTCGACGATGTGCGCAGCGTCACCAGCAACCTGGAGGCCGACGAAGACCTGATGCAGGCCGTGCTGGCAGCGCTGATGGGCTGAACCAGCCCTGTCAGCCAGCCAACTCAGCCAGCCAGGGCTGCGGCATCGGCGATCACCGTGACCGCGGGATGCCCCTGCAGCCAGCTGGCTGGGAGGTTGTCGTGGGGCGGCTCCTCCAGAACGCGCCGCAGGATCCCGGCCTTGGCCGCACCGGTCACCACCAGCAGAATCCGCTCGGCCGCCAGGATCTCCACCAGCCCCAGGGTGATGGCCCGGGCCGGCACCGCCCCTGCATCGCCGCCGAAGGCGCCGGCGTTCTGGGTGCGGGTGGCGGGACTCAGCTCCAGACAGCGGCAGGGGGACTGGGCACCGCAGGGGGGTTCGTTGAAGCCCACGTGGCCGTTACCTCCCAGACCCAGCAGCTGCAGCCCCAAGCCCCCGGCGGCGGCGAGGGCCGTCGCATAGCGATGTGCTTCCGCCTGGGGATCGGCCGCCAGACCATCGGGCAGCCGCACCTGATCGGCCCGCAACCCCAGGGGCCGCTGCAGCTGATCGGCCATGAAGGCGGCAAAGGAGCGGGGATCATCGGCCGCCAGGCCCACGTACTCATCGAGGTTGAAACTCAGCCAGCCATCGCGGATGGCCTGCTGCTTCTCGGGACTGAGCCGGCCCAGCTGCAACCGCAGCGCCGCATACACGGGCTCCATGGTGCGCCCGGTGGCCAGGCCCAGGGGCTTGCGCAGCGCAGCCTGCTGCGCCTGACACACCAGATCGGCCACAGCCGTGGCCACGGCCTGGGCGTCTGGCAACGCGAGCAGCTCCACGCTCAGGGAGTGCCGTAGGGACGCAGCTCGGTACCGCGGTAGTAGTGGCGCAGGATCTGGTCGTAGCTCTGGCCGCGCTGGGCCAGGCCATGGGCCCCCCACTGGCTCATGCCCACCCCGTGGCCATAACCGCGGCCGATCGCCAACAGCGACGGTGGTGGCACCTGCACGGGCGGGGCGGCCTCCGGATCGGACGGCTGGGGCTGGGACGACAGCGGGGGGAGGGCCGGCAGGGAGGGTGGCAGGGCCGCCAACTCGGGAGCCAGCACTTCAAAGCGCACCAGGGTGCTCTTGAGGCCGAGGCGACTGCGCAACTGGGCACCCGTCAGCACCAGGGTGCCAGCGGGGCCGATCACCCGCGCCTGGCGCACCCGTCCGGAGCCGGTGGTGGCGAGCACCTCGATGCGCTGGGCGCCGCCGATCTCGCCGAAGGCCTTCTGCAGCTGCTCGGGCTCCAACCGCTGCTCCCAGGCGTGCACCGGGCTGTGCTGGTCGAAATCGGGAACGCTCACCAGGTAGGGAAGCTGCTGACTCCAGAGATCGCCGCTGTTTTCGGTGCTGCCACCGGCGCTGCTGTGAAACACCGCGTTGGCCAGGCTGGAGCCGTAGAGCAACACCTGGCCGCGGGTGCTGGCCACCGCCTCGCGGGTGGAGGGCGTTTCGGCATCGACGCCTTTGTACACCTGGCTCGACACCGTGGCGCTCACATCAAAGGGGGCCGCGGGTTTGCGCTGCCGCAGGGCATAGGTGCGGGCCGCTACCGCCTGGGCCCGCAGGGCCGCCTGGGGCCAACTGGCCGGCATCTCGCTGCCCACCACGCTGGGTAAATAAGCCTCCAGGGGCACGTGATTGATGGCCCGCACGGCGGAGCCACCCACCAGGAGCTGCAGCCGCCCGCGGTAGCCCCGCTGTTGCAGCTGGAAATCGGCTCCATCGCCGGCAGGCCGCGCCGCCGGCTCGAGCCAGAGCTCGGACACCTGGGGCAAGCGCTCCACGGCACCGCCGCGCTCCAGCACCAGGCCGCCAGCGGCGAGCTGCAGCACAACCGCCTCGCTGGGGGCCACCGACCAGCTCTGGCTGCCGGCCCTCAGCACCAAGGGCTGCTGGCGTGCCGCCAGGGGCATCAGGCCAGCCTCCAGCAGCAGCACCCGCACCTGGAGCTCAGCAGCCTGGGCCTGCAGAGCCATCGGGACCACCCCAGCCAGCACCACAGCCGCCGCGGGCCCGGCAACGAGCCAGGTCGCCGACCAGGCGAGGACACACTGGCGTGGGGAGGGCAGCGCCAAAAGAAAGATCCCTGCTCAGGGGGCCATTGTGCCCGGCGTGGCAGCATGCGCCAGAGGCGGCACGACCGTGCAGGTCACCTTTTTAGGCACCAGTTCCGGCGTGCCCACCCGGGGCCGCAATGTGTCGGCCGTGGCGCTGCGGCTGCCCCAGCGCAGTGAGCTGTGGCTGTTTGACTGTGGCGAGGCCACCCAGCACCAGTTCCTGCGCAGTGAGCTGCGGGTCAGCCAGCTGCGGCGGATTTTCATCACCCATATGCATGGCGACCACGTGTTCGGTCTGCCGGGGCTGCTGGCCAGTCTGGGGCTGGCGGGCACCTGCACGGGCATCGATCTCTATGGACCCGACCCCCTGCGCGACTACCTCGAAGGGGTGCTGCGCACGTCCTCCACCCGCATCGGCTACCCGCTGCGCACCCACCGGGTGCAGGAGGCCGCCAGCAGTGGCGCCCTGCTGCTCGACGACGACGACCTCACCGTGCGTTGCACCCCGCTGACCCACCGGGTGCCGGCCTTTGCCTACCGGGTCGACCAGAAACCGCGGCCCGGCCGCTTCGACGTGGAGCGCGCCCGGGCCCTGGGCATCCCGCCCGGCCCGATTTATGCCGAGCTCAAGGCCGGCCACAGCGTGACCCTCGACGACGGCCGGATCATCAAGGGTGCCAGCCTGTGCGGCCCCGACCGCCCGGGCGCCAGCGTTGTGTATTGCACCGATACCGTGTTTTGCGAAGCGGCGGTGCAGCTGGCCGCCGGGGCCGACCTGCTGATTCACGAATCCACCTTCTCCCACGCGGAGGCGGAGCTGGCCTACCAGCGCCAGCACTCCACCAGCACGATGGCGGCCCAAACGGCCCTGGAGGCCGGCGTCAAGCAGCTGGTGCTGACCCATCTCAGCCCCCGCTACATGCCGGGCAATGCGATGACCCCCGACGACCTGGTGGCGGAAGCCCAGGCCATCTTCGCCAATACCGTGGTGGCCAAGGATTTCCTCAGCATCGACATCACACCACCCGAACCGGCCACGGCCTAGGCCTGCAACAGTTCACGCGATTCCGCTCCGGAGGGCCCTTCCCCCGTGATACAAGGTCTCCGATGCGGTCTCTTCCGCCTACCCGCCGGCTTTTCCCAATGGCCTCCTCCTTCTCCTCGGCTGCCTTCAGCAGAGCCACCTTCAGCAGGGCCACCTTCCGCAGGGGTGTTCGTGCACTTGCCCGAACCCTGCTGGCCGCTCCCCTGGCTCTGCTGTTGTGCCTGGGCTTCGGTGGCCCGGCCCTGGCGGCCGCGTGGAGCACCGAGCAGCTCACCGTGCCCGCCACTCCGGACGGCACCTTGGTGACCTTCAGCGAGCAGGAGATCAAGTCTGGCCGCAAGGTGTTCAACAGCAGCTGCGGCGAGTGCCATGCCGGCGGCATCACCAAGACCAACCAGAACGTGGGCCTCGATCCCGAGACCCTGGCCCTGGCCACCCCGCCCCGCGACAACGTGGAGGCCCTGGTCGACTACATGAAAGATCCCACGTCTTACGACGGGGAATACAGCATCGCCGACGTCCACCCGAGCCTGCGCAGCAGCGACATCTTCGTGAAGATGCGCGATCTCGACGACGACGACCTGCGTCTGATGGCCGGCTACATCCTGGTGGCCCCCAAGGTGCAGGGCGTGCAGTGGGGCGGCGGCAAGATCTACTTCTGATCGCGCACCCTCTCAATCGATCCCCCATCAGCCGGTGCCCCAGCACCGGCTTTTTTGTGGCGTTTGTGGCCCGTTTTGGATGCTCGACTCAGGGGCGTTGCTCAGGCGTCAGCGACTGGCTGGGGGGCTGGCTGTTGGCCTCGTCGAGGGAAGCCGGCAACTTGCTGTACCACCACTCCTGCAGGCCTGCCCCCAGTCGCACCGGGAACAGGGTGATCACCGTGCGCGTGGGACGCGCTCCGGGCTGGAGCAGCTCCACGGCATAGGAGGGGCAGCGGCGCGAGGCCAGATCGGGGACAAAACGCCGGCCGATCCGCCGCCAGCTGGGCTCCTTGCTGCGCCAGGCCAAGCGGCAGCACGGCCAGGGCAGCTCCTCGCGATCAAACAAACGGCAACAGGGGCCCAGCACCCGATAGCTGTACTGCCCTCCAGGGCTGGTGTGCTCGCTCCCCGGCTCCAGCAGGACGTCGATGGTGCCGCGCGTGGAGGTGCCGCGTGTGGAGGCGCCCCGCAACGGAGTTGTCTGGCCTGACACAGAACAAGGCTCCGGGACGACAATAAAAAGCCACCCCGCAGGGTGGCAAAGAAGCTTGGGTGGTTCAAGGGGCGCCAGCCAGGACCTGACTGGCACCGCGCAGGAAACCCGGGCTCAGTAGAGCTCTTCTTCAGCGTGGGTCTTGATGGTGCAGTCGCTGGTGGGGTAAGCGACGCAGGTGAGCACAAAGCCAGCTTCGATCTGGTCGTCGTCGAGGAAGCTCTGGTCGCTTTGGTCGACGGTGCCGGCGGTCAGCTTGCCAGCGCAGGTGGAGCAGGCACCTGCACGACAGGAGTAGGGAAGATCGATGCCCTGCTCTTCAGCGGCATCGAGGATGTACTGGTCGTCAGGAACCTCGATGGTCTTGTTGAGGCCTTCGCTCTCGCTGATGAGGGTGACCTTGTAGGAAGCCATGAAAAGGATTGGGGCTCACAGGCACCCGGAAGCCGGGCCTGTAGGACACGCCCTTCATACATCCGCCGCACGCCTTTCCTGCTGATTTGCGCGCCGGGATCCGGGAAGCCCAATCAAAGCCAAGGCACAGATCAGCGTGCCTTATGCAACACGCCGGATCGTCATCAGCCCCCACTGGCTCTGCTGGGCCGCGAGCTCCGCCTGCCAGCCCTGCTCCAGCAGCGCCTGCTGCAGGGCCGGGGCCTGATCCACCAGCAGGCCACTGAGCAGGCCGACGCCGTGGGGGGCCAGCACCGTCTCAAAGGCCGGGCAGAGGGCCTGGATCACCGGCGCCAGGATGTTGCAGAGCAGCAGATCGGCCGGCTGGCCGTCGAGCAGGGCAGCCAATGCCTCCACCGAGCCCTGGCCCACCCGCACCTGGGCTGGGAGGCCGTTGAGGGCGGCATTGTCGGCGGTGGCCCGCACCGCCAGGGAGTCGGTATCGGCGGCCGCCACCGAGGCCGCGCCCAAGCGCAGGGCCGCCAGGCCCAGCACGCCGCTGCCGCAGCCGAGGTCGGCCACCCGCAGCCCGGCCAGCTCAAGGCCCTCGAGGGCCTCCAAGCAGAGACGGGTGGTGGGATGGCTGCCGGTGCCGAAGGCACTGCCGGGATCCATGGCGATCACCAGGCGATCGGCGTGCTCGGGCGGACAGGGCAACCAGGCCGGCAGGATCAGCAGGCGCTGGCCCACCGGGTCGGCCTGCCAGTGCTGCTTCCAGCTGAGGCTCCAGTCTTCGTCGGCCTGCTCACTCCAGCGGATCGGCGGCAGCACCAGGCCAAAGGTCTGCGCCAGGGGGGCCAGGGCGCGCTCTAGCTGGGAGCGCTCCGGTTCGGGCCAATCGATGGCCGGCAGCCAGGCCACCAGCTGCCGCTCAGCGGGATCTTCGGGCCGGTGTTGCACGGCCACGCGGGAAATCCCCAGGGCCCCGAGCTTCCAGAGCAGGGATTCCTCAAGCTCGGGTAGCGCCGCCAGCTCCAATCGCCACCAGCTGGGGCCGGCGCCGGAGGGGACGCCAGACGCGGCCACCATCAAAGGGTGACCGGGTGGGCTTCCTGGATGCCGTTGATGGCGTGGATCGTGGCCAGCAGGCTGGCGGGGATCGGGTCATCCACGCTGAGCACCATCACGGCATCACCGCGCACGATGCGGCGACCCACCTGCATCGAAGCGATGTTGACGTTGTGCTCTCCCAGCACCGAGCCCAGGTGGCCAATGATGCCTGGCATGTCGCGGTGGCGGGTGAACAGCATGTGGCGGCTGGGGGCCACGTTCACCGGGAACTCATCAATGGTGGTGATCCGAAGCTCACCGTCGGCGAACACGGCGCCCGTCACGGTGTGATTGCCATTGGAGCCCTTGGAGCTGAGCTGCAGCGAGCCGCCGGCGAAATCGCGGCTGGCGTCATCCTTCACCTCGAGCACATGAATGCCGCGCTCCTTGGCCTCCAGGCTGGCGTTCACATAGTTGATGCTGTCGCCCAGGGCCGTGGAGAGCAGGCCCTTGAGGGCGGCTACCACCAGCGGCTGGGGCGGATGGGCAGCGAAGTCGCCCTGGAGCCGCACCTCCAGCTCATTGATCGGGCCGCCGGCCAGCTGGCTCAACAGCTGGCCGAGGGTTTCAGCCAGCTGCAGATGGGGCTTGAGCTGCTCCATCACCTCGGCGTTGAGGCCAGGGATGTTGACGGCACTGCGGGCCGGCAGGCCCAGGAGCACGTCGCGAATCTGCTCAGCCACATCGATCGCCACATTCTCCTGGGCCTCTTCGGTGGAGGCACCCAGGTGGGGGGTGAGGATCAACCGCTCCCGCACCTGGCGCAGGGGCGAACCGGCGTCGAGGGGCTCATTGGCATACACATCAAGAGCGGCGCCGCCGATGGTGCCGTTGTCCACCGCTTCGGCCAGGGCCGCCTCATCGATGATGCCGCCGCGGGCGCAATTGACGATGCGGGCGGTGGGCTTCATCGTCTTGAGCAGCGCAGCGTTCACCAGGTTCTCGGTGTCCGGCGTGCGCGGCAGGTGCAGGCTGACGAAGTCGGCTTCGGCGAATAGGGCCGGCAGGGGCAGCAAGCGCACCTGCATCTGCTGGGCCCGCTCCGCGGACACGAAAGGGTCGTAGGCCATCACGTCCATGCCCATGGCCTTGGCCACCCGGGCCACGTGGGAGCCGATTTTGCCCAGGCCCACCACACCGAGCTTCTTTTTATAGAGCTCGTTGCCAACGTATTTCTTGCGATCCCAGCCGCCGGCCATGGTGCTGGCGTGGGCGTGGGGCACATGGCGCGAGAGGGCCAACATCAGCGCCAGAGCCTGCTCAGCGGCGGCAATCGTGTTGCCCTCAGGGGAGTTCACCACCAGCACACCCCGCTTGGTGGCCGCGGGCACATCCACGTTGTCCACACCCACACCGGCACGACCGATGATCCGCAGCTTGCCTGCGGCTTCAATAATGTCAGCGGTCACCGTGGTGCCTGATCGGATCATCAAGGCGTCGTAGTCGCCAATGATTGCCTTGAGCTCTTCGGGAGGCAAGCCGGTGCGCACATCCACCGTGGCCACCTGGGACAGGATGTCGATCCCCGCCTGGTCGATGGGATCCGAAACGAGAACCTTTGTCATGCCCGGCGGTGGGGTGGGTGAGCCGGCGGTGCAGTGTAGTGAGCGGCGAGAATCCCCCCATCCCCAAGGAGTCGAGCGCAGCGTGGGCACGAGTGTGGTGGTGGTGTTGAACGACCGCAAACGGCTGCATCAGCTGAAGGATCGGCTGGCGGAGGTGCAGCCGCCGATGGTGCGGTTGGAGGCCATCGGCGCGGGCGAGCAGACCCTGGCGGAGGTGGAGCGGCTCAATCCGGCGGTGGCGCGGCGCAACCGCCAGCGCTCCATGGCCCGCTGGCTGATCCCCTTCGGCTTCCTGGCCGGCCTCACTTTCACCTACATCACCGACCTCGACACCTTTGCCTTTGCTGGCGCCTGGAGTCAGCACCTGATCGGCGCCCTGCTGGGCATGGGCTCGGGCTGGATGGGCAGCTTCGCGGCGGCGGCAAGCGTGCGCTCAGAAGAAGACGACCGCATCCGCAGCCTGCGCAACCGGGTGGAGGAGGGCAACTGGCTGCTGCTGGCCGAAACCGCCAATGGCGTTGAGATGCCGTGGATCAGCCTGCAGCAGGCCAAACCGCTGGCCGTGGTGCGCCTGGGTGATGGCTAAGCAGGCGTGGATCTGATGCTGCCGCGGCGCGACCTGCTGGCTGCAAGCCAGCACCCGCAGGAGCTGGAGGCCGTGATCGAAGCGGCCGACCAGGCCCTGCGCACCTGGGAGCCGGTGTGGACAACCTTTCTGGAGGCCGAGGTGTGCGAGGAGGCCGAGCAACGGCTAGGCGACCTGAGCGAACTCAGCCTGAGCAGCAGCGGTGGCTACCCCGGAGCGGAGCGACGGCGTCTGCTGCTGCAGCGCCGCGAAGCGGCCCTGGAGCCCCCCACCGTGCCCCAGGCGCTGATGGGCCTGGAGATCAGTGGCAACTTCCTGTTCGATCCCGCCGAACGCACCGATTTCCGCGCAGGCCTGCTCGCCCTCGGTGCACAGGCCGGTGCCCTGGGCGACCTGTGGGTGCGGGGCGACCGGGGCGCCCAGGCGGTGCTCACCACCCAGCAGGCCATGGCCCTCGATGGGCTCCGCACCACGGTGCGCACGGTGGACGTGCAGCTGGAAGCCCGCCCCCTCGATCAGCTGCAGCTGCCCGCCCCGCGCCAGCCGCGGTGCTTCCACACCGTGGAAGCCTCCCTGCGCCTGGATGCGGTGGCCTCAGCGGGCTTCGGGATCTCGCGCAGCCGCATGGCCGAACTGATCCGCCAAGGCAGCGTGCGACTCAACTGGCAGCCCATTTCCAGCCCCAGCCGCCTGCTCGCGGTGGGCGATCGCGTGCAGCTGGAGGGCCGCGGCGAGCTGCGGCTTGAGACCATCACTGCCACCAAGCGGGAGCGCTGGCGCATCGAGCTGGTGCGCTACTGAAGAGATGGGGCAAACCCCTGCTTGCCGGTCTGTAAAGTGAGCTCGCTTCTGGGGCGATTAGCTCAGAGGTAGAGCACTACCTTGACACGGTAGGAGTCACTGGTTCGATTCCAGTATCGCCCATTTTCTTGATTCAAGATCAGCTGCAGTGTCGGAGATGGCAGTCACGGCAAGCGATTTGACCGTGGTTGTTGGTCTGGCGCGCTCCGGGATTGGCGCCGCTCGGTTATTGCAGCATCTGGGGCGCGCCGTGCTGGTGATCGACAACCAGAGCGGCCCTGCCCTCGAAGCCAAAGCCGCCGCGCTGCGGCAGAGCGGCATCCCTGTCCAGCTGGATGCCCCCCTGCATCCCGATACCTTTGCTGCGCTGACCGCGCCCCTGGCCGCGGTGGTGGTGAGTCCGGGGATCCGCTGGGATCACCCCACCTTGGAAGCGCTGCGCCGTCAGGGCGTTCCCACCCTGGGTGAACTCGACCTGGCCTGGCAGGCCAACGCTGCTGCCGTGCCCTGGATCGGCATCACCGGTACCAACGGCAAAACCACCGTCACCCACCTGGTGAGCCACCTGCTGCAGCATGCCGGCCTGGATGCGCCCATGGGCGGCAACGTGGGCTTTTCCGCCGCCGAGCTGGTGCTGGAGCAGCGGCAACGCAGCACAGCACCGCCGGACTGGTTGGTGATGGAGCTCAGCAGCTACCAGATCGAAGCGGCCCCGCAGGTGGCCCCCGACGTGGGCATCTGGACCACGCTGACACCAGACCATCTGGAGCGCCACGGCAGCCTCGAGGCGTACCGCGCCATCAAACGCAGCCTGCTGGAGCGTTCCAAGCTGCGCATCCTCAACGCCGACGACCCCGATCTCCGGGCCCATGCCGCCAGTTGGGACCAGGCGACCTGGATCACCGCAGGCCGCCGGGACGACCTGCCCGCCACGCTGCAAGCCAGCCTCTGGATCGAAGACGGCCAGGTGATGCGCGCCGTCCAGTCCGGCCCCGGCACTGCCACCGAACCCCTGATGGCCGCCGACTGCCTGGCCATGCCCGGAGCCCACAACCGCCAAAACCTCCTGATGGCGGTCGCGGCCGGACTGGCCGCCGGGCTCTCGGGCCCCCAGATGGAGGAGGCCTTCCGGGCTTTCCCCGGCGTACCCCACCGGCTCGAGCGGATTCGCGACCAGCAGGGCATCTGCTATTTCAACGACAGCAAAGCCACCAATTACGACGCTGCCGAAGTGGCGATCCACGCGCTGGAAGGCCCCCTGGTGGTGCTAGCCGGCGGCGAATCGAAGCGTGGCAATCCCGCCGGTTGGCTTTCTGCGCTCCAGCACAAAGCCGCTGCGGTGGTGCTTTATGGCGCCGCGCAGTCGGAATTCCAGCAGCTGCTGGTGGACGCTGGATTTTCCGGCGTGGTGCAGTGCTGCCCGGGCCTGGCCGAGGGGGTCCCCCTGGCTGCCCAACTGGCAACGACCCTGCGCTGCCGCGCCGTGCTGCTGTCGCCGGCCTGCGCCAGCTTTGATCAGTACAGCGACTTCGAAGCCCGCGGCGATCACTTCCGGCAACTGGTCGCCGCGCTGTAGCACCCCAGGGGTCGCGCTGTAGCGACTCAGAGGTCGACCTTTAGCATCCGCCAACGAGCCGTCCGCTGCGACGCCCATGGCCTATTGGTTGATGAAGAGCGAGCCCGATGTGTACGGGATCGACCATCTGCAGCGGGAGGGCACCACACTCTGGGATGGCATTCGCAACTACCAGGCCCGCAACTTCATGCGGACCATGCAGATCGGCGACCAGGCTTTCTTCTACCACTCCAACACCAAACCACCCGGCATTGTGGGCCTAATGGAGGTGATCGAAACCCAGCTCATCGATCCCAGCCAGTTTGATCCCAACTCCAACTACTTCGACCCCGCCGCCACGCCGGAGCGGCCCCGCTGGGACTGCGTCCGTCTGCGGTACCTGCGTCACTTCGACAGCCTGCTGAGCCTGGATGCCCTACGGGACAACTTCAGCCCAGAGGAGTTGGGGGTTGTGAAGCGGGGCAATCGGCTCTCGATCCTCCCAGTCAGTTCCAGCAGCGCCGAGCAGCTCTTCGCCCTGCTCGAATCCGCGTGAGCACCCCGGCGCCACGCAGCCAGCAGCCACTGGCGATCCGCAGCGCGGTTGAGCGGGGCTGGGCAGCCTTTGGCCGCTGCCCCTGGGTGTTGATGGGATTCACCCTGATCGGCGGGGGGGTGAATCTGCTGAGCCAGCTGCTCTACCGCCATCAGAGCAACCTGGTGATCTCGCTGCTGGGGCGCCCCGATCCCCTGCCGATTGCCCTGGCGAGCTTCGCCTGGATCCTCTATGTGGTCACGGGCCTCTGGCTCGTGGTGGGGTTGCTGCGTGGAGCACTGCTGGCCCTCAACCAGCAGCGGCCCCGGCTGGGCGAACTGCTGTGGGTGGATGGACGGGCGATCCTGCGCTGTTTCGGGATGCTGATGCTGATCCTGGCGGTGCTGGCGCTGATCGTGCGCCTGGCCCAGGCCAGCTCGTGGTTGCTCACCTTGATCCAACCGGTGCTGGCCCCGCTGCCCCTGTTGGCGGGGCTCGCGGCTGCCATCTACTTCAGCGCCGACCAGATTCTGAGCCTGCCGCTCACCCTGATCGGGGGCCTCAACCCCCTGGCGGCCTTCCGTTGCAGCCGGGCTGCGACAGACCCCCACTGGCTCCAGGCCCTGGGGCTGACCCTGGTGCTGCTCGGCATGGTGCTGGCCGGTTTCCTGGTGCTGCTGGTGGGGCTCGTGGTAACCCTGCCGCTGGCGGCCTGCACCCTCACGGCGGCTTACCAACAGCTGTTCGGCCCCGACGACCGGGGCCGGCTCACGGGCTCCTGAAACCGGCCTGGGCGGGGAACAGATTGGCCAGGTAGCAACGGGTCACCCCGCGGCTGTTGAGGCCGTTCTGCACCAGAAAGCCAGCGAGGGCAGCCTGGAACAGGCGGTATTGATCCCAGTTGGGGTGCTGCGCAATGAAATCGCGCATCGACGCCAGCAGCACCTCCGGCACCTCCGCGTGAAAACTGACCATCGCAGCAGCCGCTGCTTCAGGCTCCTCAGCCGCCTGGGCAACACCTGTGGACTGCAACGCCATTGGGGCTCGACAAAGACTTGGCACCAGTTCTCCACATCCGCTCACAACCGTCAAATCGCCGCGCCACGCCCCACAACCAGAGCTCCCAGGCTGAGATCGCCTGCCCCTCAAGGGGCCTTCAGCGGGCCCACCCCACCGGGGCCGCTGCGGGAGGAGACCTCGGGCGCTGTCAAGGGGAAAGCAGACATCGGCACCGTTCTCCCCAGCGCCCAGCCCCAGAACCCCATCCGGGCCCGTGGGCTGGGGAAAACCTGGGCAAAACGCCAGCGGTTCTTGGGGGGCAAGCGGGAAAGCGACCGTGATCAGCACTGCTGATCAACACCCAGATCGGCTGGGTCTCAGCTGGGATCATCCTGGGTCAAGGCCGACACGAGGGCCGCCACCAGGGCCACGCTGGCCTCAGGCCGCCAGCCGCCCTCCACGGCCCGGCTCTGGGATGCCGGCGTGAGCACAAAGCGCAGCTGCCACACCTCTCGGTCGCCCTCCAGGGCCATCCAGAGCGGCCCCCGCTCCAGCTCCAGGCTGATCGCCTCCTCGGGCATCAGCTGGTCGACCAGGCCGCGATGCTCCTGCACCAAGTGGACCAAACCCTCTTGCAGCCCCCGGGCCTCCTCGGCAGTCAGCTCCACCGCCCAATCCTGGCCGCCGACCAACACAACAAAGGGGTGGCGGCCTGGGTCCACCAGCCAACGCCACCCCTCACCCTCCTGAACCTGCATCCTGAACCTGCCTGGGCCAGGCTCAGCCAGGCAGCAGGTCGGGCTGATCCTGCTCGTCGCTGAGCTCAACGATGGCCCGCTGCACGGGCTTGATCATTGAGTCGTCAAGCAGGCCATCGAAATCATCGAAGCGGCGTTGCTTGGCCCGGAAGGCAATGCGCACCGTGGTGAGGTAGCGGTTGCTGGAATGGCGGATCAGGCTCTCGGCCCGCTGGGCCAGTTCCTTGGGGTTGAGATCAAGACCGCTCTGCATAAACATCACCTCAATAGGCGCAGCGTAGGTCAGCAGCGGCAATCCACCGGTTAGAAGGGGACCATGGGCGGCACCCTGGCGATCGATCTGGGCAGCACCACCACGGTGGTGGCCTACCAGGCAGCCGGCGCTGCGGCGCAGCTGCTGGCCTTGCCGCCCTACAGCACCAGCGAGCCGGTGGTGGTGCCCACCCTGCTCTGGCTCAGCGCACCCGCCCCATCCCGGCCCCTGATCGGACGCCAGGTGCTCGAGGCCGGCCTAGCCCATGGCGACGGACCCGAGCTGCACCGCGACTTCAAACGCCAGATCGGCGCCGCCCCAGGAGTCGGATCTGCCGCCATAGACCCCACCCCAGGCGCCGGCCTGCCCCTCTCGCCGGAGCAAGCCGGCGCCCTGCTGCTGCGTCGGCTCTGGGCCGCACTGCCCGCCGACCTGGAGCCGCAGCGGCTGGTGCTCACGGCCCCGATCGACAGCTACCTGCGCTATCGCCAATGGCTGCAGGAGGTGTGCAGCGCCTTGGCCGTGCCCGAACTGGCCCTGGTGGACGAACCCACCGCCGCCGCGATCGGGGCGGGCTTGCCAGCCGGCAGCACGGTGCTCGTGGTGGACCTGGGTGGCGGCACCATCGACCTCTCCCTGGTGGCCCTGGAGGGGGGCGAGGGCCGGCCGGCACCGATGGCCCAGCTGCTGCGCTTCGCCGGCCGCACCTTGGGGTCCAGCCGCCAGGTCCTGCGCTGTGCCCGGGTGATCGGCAAGGCAGGCCTGGCCCTGGGGGGCCGGGATCTCGACCGCTGGATCGCCGCCGAGCTCTGCCCTGGGGCACCCCTGGATGGTGCGCTGCTCCAGGCGGCGGAAAGCCTGAAGTGCCAGCTCAGCAGCCAGGAGGAGGCCCTGGCGCTCTGGATCCCCCCGGGGCCAGGCCAACCACCCCAGCCCCTCCGACTGAGCCGCCATGCCCTGGAGGAGCTGCTACGGCAGCGGGGTCTGCTCGCCCAACTCGATGGCCTCCTGGAGGAGGTGCTGGCCGCGGCCCGGCGCGAGGGCTTGGCCCTGCAGCAGATCACGGCCGTGCTGCCGGTGGGGGGCAGCAGCCGCATCCCCCTGATCCGCCAGTGGCTGAGCGAGCGCTGCGGCGGCGTACCCCTGCGCGACGAGCGTCCGGTGGAAGCCGTGGCCCTCGGCGCCCTGGCGCTCACCCCTGGCGTGCAGGTGCGCGACGTGCTGCGCCATGGCGTCAGTTTGCGCTGCTGGGACCAGCGCTCCGGTCGCCACCACTGGCAACCCTTGTTTGTCGCGGGGCAACCCTGGCCCAGTGAACGGCCGCTGGAACTGGTGCTGGCCTGCAGCAGCCCCGACCAACGGGCGCTGGAGCTGGAGTTGGGGGAACCCGACAACGAACAGCGCCGCGAAGTGCTGTTCGAGGACGGTCTACCGGTGCTGCGCCAGCGACCGGCAGGCCAGGGCCGGGTGCGGGCCTGGAGCACCCAGCCCCCGCCCCTGGCCCTCGACACCCCGGGCCAGCCCGGCGAGGACTGCCTGCGGCTGGCCTTCCAGGTGAATGGTCAGGGCCAGCTGGTGTTGGAGGCCACCGACCTGCGCAGCGGCCGGACTGCCCCGGCGCGGGTGCTGGGTGCCGTGCGCTGAGCCCCCTTGCCTGCCCCCTTGCCTGACCCCCATGCGCCCAATCGGTGGACGCCACAGGCGCTGCCCCCGCAAGGGTGCATTTGGACCCTTGCGCCCATAAAACGGAGGCTGTCTCCATGAGCCCTGCCTTGGCCCTGCGCCGCCACAGGCTGCCCCGATTCTGGCTGGGTCTCACCCTGGGCCTGGTGGCCAGCGGCGTCGGGGCGGCCTACTGGTGGGAGCAACAGCTGCCGCAACGCCTGGAGCAGGCCGCCCTGGGCGGTGATCTCGAGGCCTGCCTCCGCTACAGCGAACAACTCGAGGCCCTGCGCTGGCTCGGTGGCCAGGCCCCGGCCGAGCAGGGCAGCTGCCGGCGCCGCAAGGCCGCCCAGTTGTGGCAGCAAGAGCAATGGAGCCCCGCCCTGCAACTGCAGCTGCAACTGGTCAACTCCCAGGCCGGCGAAGCGGCCGACCGCCAACAGCTGCTGGTGTGGCAGCAGTCTCTGCAAGAGAAGGCTCTCAGCCGCTTCCAGGAGGGAGACCTGCCCGGCGCCCTGGCGCTCCTGGCCGTGATGGGGGACGACCAGCGTGCCGACGGCAACAGCCTGGGCAACAAGTTGAACGAAAACTGGACCCGCAACCGACTGCAGTTCGAGCGAGCCAAACGCCTTGGCGATCAACAGCGCTGGTGGGAAGCCCTCGATGCCCTGACCCGCATTGACCATCCCTGGTGGAAAACCCACAGCCGCGACGTGCAGGCGAAGGTGAAGCAAGGCATCGAGAGCCTCCAGGGCCAGGAGCGCGAGCGGGACGCCCACGGCCAACTGCCGCACACGGTGCCCGCCTCACAGCTCGACGCCCAGGTGCGCCAGCGGATTGCCAGCGGCATGGACGAATGGTCGGCGTTTCAGGCCGCCTGCCGGGCCCTGGGCGGCAAGGTGGTGGAAGCCGGACCGGAAACGGCCTGCCAGCGGTGAGTCGCGCATGACAGGATTAATCCGTCTCCAAGCTTCGAGGCCATGCAGCCAGGTGATCAGGTCAAGGTCTCCCAGAGCGTGGTCGTTTACCACTACCCCCAGCACCGCGGTGAGGCCTTTGATCTGCAGGGTCAGCAAGGCGAGGTGGTGACCGTTCTTAATGCGTGGAAGGGACGGGTGATCAGCCCCACCCTGCCGGTGGTGGTGGCCTTCGGCAAATTCCGAGCCCACTTCCGGGACGACGAACTCGAGCCCGCCTAAAGCTCCGAGCGCACCAGGTACACCCCTTCC